>Ga0209636_10004506_pt1 | contig 14211 bp, 9 predicted proteins | sample DeeMarSWOR152_54_FD_187464 | JGI IMG/M metagenome (GOLD analysis project Ga0209636, IMG submission 187464) | Marine sediment microbial communities from White Oak River estuary, North Carolina - WOR-1-52-54 (SPAdes) (version 2) | ecosystem: Environmental > Aquatic > Marine > Intertidal zone >...
GTTTCTCCTATGAGATAGAGTGTATCCTCTGTCATAAAGACATAAATTCCATCTGCAGTAGCTGCTGCAACTTTTTCACCATCAGAAGATACAAAAACGTAATTAACAGGGACGCCCACATACATCTCTGTTACAGATCTTAACGAGGGAAATATAAAGATGTTTATCTCAGTTCCAGAAATCGCACACGAATCGTTCTCTGAAATCGCCACAGAAAGCACTGGTTCACTGGTGAAATGGGAAAGTTTCTCTCCAGAATGACTCAAAATTAATGTTGCAGATTGTGTACCAATAATCATGTTGTTCCTGCTTACGTCTGCACTTGTGATTTCAATATCCAGATCATCCTGAAAAACAACTTCTCCATACTCATTGAAAAGATAGTAAATGCCAGAAGAAGATCCAGCAATTATATGGATCCCATCTCGTGTCATTGCAGAAGCAGAGATTCCATCAATTCTATAACTCCAGGACTGAGAAGTAGCATAAGATGGAGGAATACACAAGACTAACCAAGTCATGAGGCATGCCATCAACTTCCCTCTTATGTAGATCACCATGAAGACGATAGCATGATTGTTTATATATCTTTAGATGGAAGATGGAAGGAAATGGCGGCACTCTGTGCTAGCCCAAGATGTCCTGAGTGGGCTGCAGACGTTGTCCCTAAATTATCCACCGAATTTCGGAGAAAGAATGTGTTATCTTGGTTTGCTTCACAGAAAAATTTAAATGTGACTCTCCTACTAGGAAAATACATTATGAAAGAAGCAATACGACGTTGGTTAAAAAAAGCAAGAGAAGACTTAGACGATGCGAAGTTCAGTATCTCTGGTTCAAGATATAACCTTGGTGGTTTTATGCTCCAACAAGCGCTGGAGAAGGCTTTAAAGGCACTTCATTTAGAGAAATATGGTAAATTTGAATATACATATAACTTGGTAATGCTTTCCGCTGATTTTGACATACCTGAGAAATATCAAAGAATCTGTGAAATACCTATACCACTTTATACTGGCTTTAGATATCCGGATGTTGCTGAGGGAGATGTGGAGAATATAGATGAGATATTGGGAATCGCAGAGGAGATGATACAATGGATAGAGAAACGATTCAACGTGTAAAAGACCAGTTGCAGTCCATCTGTAAGAGCGAAGGCATCAACCTCACAGAGATCATCGTGTTCGGTTCCAGAATCAAGGGAGATTACACCGATAGAAGCGATATTGATATCCTTCTAGTCTCCAAAAACTTCGAAGGGCAAAAGTGGTATAAACGGCCCGGTGTGTTCTACAGGCACTGGGATTACAAGAATCTCCCTGAACCTGAAATCATCTGTTGCACTCCTGAGGAGTTTGAGCGAAAAAAGAATGAAATTGGTATTGTTGCTGAGGCAGTGAAAGAAGGAATCGAGATAACGCAGTAATATTTTTGAAATGGCTGTCATAAGTATGAAGACTTTGACATTGTTAATACACTTTCGAAAAGGCTTATTAAGAGAAGAATCCACAAGAAATATTTCAAGGTGATCCTATGAAAAGATATCGCCTATCAGTGGTAGGTGAAAAGGACGCAGAGGGATATTTGTTTTCTGTCCGACCTCCTGGGTTGCTATTTCCAGGGAGATACGTATGAGGTAGCTGTATGAGTGATACAATTCCTCGCATAACATACAAATCCTTGCACAAATATATCGGAATTTGTGAGCAAAGATTATAAGAAACAGTTATATATGATCACAGAAAGGAGAATGAGGTGTGGACATGATATTAAAAGGCTGGCCCTTTGAACCATTAGATGGTGGAGTTGAACCAGATGGAGAACCATATGATGGAGGAGGGGGAGGAACACCCCACTAACTACCTACTCTCTTTTTTTCGGTTTTCCAAACATCCAGAAGTGTTTCCTAGGTATTTTTCCTGATCTAAAATCTTCAACCAAAGGGCTCCATCTGTCCTGCAAATAGAAGAAAAGCATGTCCTGAACAACTCCTGCACTCTCGAATTTCTCCATGGTGCGAAGTACCCAGGTCGGTCTAATCGTATTGACAAAGAGGAATGCTCTTCCATTTCTGCCCCTCACCAAAAAAGAAACTGCTGAATTCTGTGCAAAAAGATTCATGAAGAAGGTATAGTATTCTGTATAGAATGAAAAATATAAGGGGACATAATTATGAGCTCCATGTAAAAATACAGGAAAATAAACTATTGAATTCGCAAATATTCTCTTTCTCAGAGTTTTTACCTTTCGATGATCTAACCCTGTTTCTCTCATGATAGGGACATCTGGGAGCCTTACATTCACTTTGTACCAGTAGAGAAGCTGTTTCATGTCTTTTTTTAGTGTGAAATCTGGATGAGCCTTCAAATTCTTTCTGGGTGGAGAGCTTTCCTGTAAGAGTATGTCCTCGGGAGCATGACGGAGAAATGGCTTTGCGCTGTTCCATTTCCAAGGGAAAATAACAGTACAGCTCTCCCATTCTATTCTTTCTATACAGGTTACATCTCCAAAATCTGTGATTTCTGTTGTTTTTACATATAGGATACTTTCTTTTCCCTGGCGAGATCGGTATATTATTTCAATTGGATCTCTATTTTCTTTGAGGGATGTCATGAATCTATCTATATCTTCAGGTTGAACAAGGTAATGAACGTTTGTGTAACCCTTGTGATTCTTCACCAGGATGTTACCATTGAGTAGAATCCGGTTTTCTTCCATCGCTCGAAGAGCTCTGTAGATGGCATCATAAGACCTGAGCGTGTCCTGCGTTTGACAGAATTTCAATAGGTTCTTCACACTTTCTCTGGGATGCTCATTGAGATAGCGTGCTATTTGAAGCAAATTGTCAGGTTCCTCCGATTTTAACACAAAAAGGTATTAAAAGCGTTGCTTATAAATGTTTCTATATGGCCGAAAGAGAAAGAATTATGTCTTTCTCGGTAATAGATAAGGTGATCATATGTGTAGAAGACGAAGGAGATCAGAGAAAGACCAAAAAGGGTTGAAAATCAGGATAGATAAGAGATTTGAGATAAGTTCGCAGGGGGTGGCGGAAGATGCCTATAGATGACAAAACGAGGAAACAGATCAATCTAGCACTTTGCACAGCTTTACAAGAGAATCCACGGGTTACTGTAAAAGAGCTTTTTCGCATTATTGCTTCTTTGAGAAACTGGAAAAAATTACATGGATCAGCACAACAGATTCTGGACAAACCCTTTGAAGATAGAATTCTGGTGGGACCATACTTGTACTGCAATTCAGATATGAAGGTCACATTGCATGAAGAAAAGGATGTAGAAAAAGTGAATAGTATGGGTTTTGCCATTTCTTTAGTTGGAAACTATTCCTATTTGCAGGTTTCACGACATGGTAAGGGAAACCTCTCATATGCAGAGCTTATTAAGCCATCATTTCCAGAAAAGGTTACACTTGAGGGCGGGATAACTGATGATGAGAGAGCATGGTTTGATCAATGGTTTGCTACGCCTAAGAGGTTGAATCCTGACATAAAACCGGAGTGGGATGATGCAGAGTGGGAACTATATGGACTTATGCGGAACCCGAGACAGAATTTCTTTGAGGTTGGGAAGGAATTACGGATTCCGTGGGAGATGGTGAGAGAACGATTCCAAAGAATAGTAAAAGATTGTAAGGTATTTGTGGGATTTTTTCCTTTGGGGTATTCACAGTATGATCACCTCTTGGTAACCATGAGAACTGAGTACGAAATAGGCATACGAGAATTTCTTAAAGGGCTGGATCGCAGTTCGTGGTTATTCAAGGTGGATGATCTGTTGGTTTTGTATCTTTTTCATACTCATATAAATTTGACATGCTTGAAATTCGGTGAAATGAATTGCATGGGAATTATAGAGGATGTGAGAGTTGGAATTCCGTTGGATGTAGACAAGGAGAGATTTTTGATTGTTTGATTCTATCATGCTGTAAGATCTTATGATGGAGGAGGGGGAGGAACACCCCACTAACTACCTACTCTTTTTTTTGGTTTTCCAAACATCCAGAAGTGTTTCCTAGGCATTTTTCCTGATCTAAAATCTTTAATCAAAGGACTCCATCTGTCCTGCAAATAGAAGAAAAGCATGTCCTGATGCTTCCTATTCCCATTATAATGAAAACCCTTACTAGGGAGCGGAATATTTATATTATGTAATCTCTTAAAATGTAGCAACAATACTCACTGATCCAATGTTGGTATAGGTGTTTATAATGAAGAAGCTAACCAAGATTGCATATGAAAAGATTCATCGGTTACCTAATATGCAGATTAAAAAATCACGTAACCTACTTTACCTGACAGTTTTTTTTATACTGTTATGTGCTTCATGCTATGGAAAAGAACCTTCCAAAACCTTTTCTAGAGAAGGAAAACAAGTTGTCTATCCCAACATAAACCCACAAACTATAATAATTGATGACCTCACCGACGAATATGAAGGAAAAGAAGTTATTTTTGGTACTTTTGATTCAGAATTACATATTCTGAGTTTAGAATTTGATAAGTCTCCTTTCAATATACCCACCAGAGGTAATGTCAAGCAAATTGGAGTGGCAGATATTACCAATGATGGAAAAAATGAACTCGTTTTTATCACAGAAGAGAACATTCTCAGCATTTATGATTTCAATGGAAATCTAATACGTGATTTGACCTTTCAAAGTGATTTAACGAGTCTTGCATTCCTTGATGGGAACAAAGATGGTGTCACAGATATTATACTGGGAACCTCTGCCGGAATTACAGCCATAGACATAAATGGGCAAAGTGTGTGGTCAACAACGATACCATTTGTAGTGGATTTGATCATTGAAGACATTGATGGGTTTGCGGAAAAAGAAATTATAGGATATACGAAAGATACTGTATTTATACTCAAATACAATGGGGGAATCCCTATATTTATTGATTTTAGTCCATACGAGATTACAGCATTGTCAATGTATGATGCTTCCAATGAAAAATACATTATTGTGGCTTCATCCAACGGGATACTCTCCTGGATAGATTACCATGGTGAAAAAAAGGATGTCCAGAACTTTAATATGGATGTTTCACAGATAATATTTTCACAAACGAGAATTCCGGGTTATACTCGCAATTTCTTATTTGTCATTTCAGATAAAGGACAAGCAAAGGCTATAGATTTATCTGGGAGTGAGGTTGATAATTTTGGAGTCTATGACAATATCTTAAATATAGAATCTGCTAATCTTGATAAAAAAGAAATCCGGTACGGTGATATAGATTATGATGAAACTGTCATTTCAGGGTTAGATGGAAGAATTATAATACTTATTCACTATTTTAAGGAGAAAATAGAGGGGATGAATAAGTTTGAATGGTTAGAAATCCGAAATTATACAGGAGATTTCGAGAAGGTAGCATTCTCACAGTTGGTTGAAGAACGTCCAGACCATTTTATTCTTTTTCAGGTTTCACAGAACGGGGAAATGCAAAAATATGATATCTTCTTTGATACTACGTGGTTCTTTTCAATGTATAATCAGGCTATACAATGGTATGATCTGGGGGATTATGTGGCGGCATTCTCCTATTTTGATGAAATACTTTCTGATGATACGTACAGGGAATTGGCGGAGTATTATGGGTTGTACGAAGATTGTGTTACGAAAAAAGATGAATGTCAAAATCGCTTTGAGGCTGAGAAGATGCGGGCTGAGCAAAAGCTTTCCGAAGGACTGGGTAAGGTTGAGACAGATACCTTTGGAGCTGTAAAAGACCTTTTTGAGGCTTATGTGGGATTTAAAAAAGCAAATTTTAAGGAGGAAGATGTCGTTGATGAAAATCTGAATTTGACAAGGAAGGATGTTGGAGATCAGGTTCTGCACTTAGTGTTTCCTCTTTTAAAAGAAGCTGATCAAGAATATGAAGAAAAAAATTATGAAGAGGCTCTTACACTTTTTTCAAGGATTTATCCAGCATATGAAGAATTTCCACAGCGCATTGAGGATCGCGTTGATATGGGAGATTTCGAGGAATATGAGACTCTCATAGAAAAATATCCAAATCACTGGACGATTTTGTCGAAAATTGGTTTTTGTAAGGAAAATATTGAGAAAAAAGCTGACAATTTGTTCAATGAAGGAAAATTCAAAGATGCCAAAAACAAATATGAAACAATTAGAATGGCATTAATTGACAGAGGTGAATCAGAGGATTCAAATGCAGTGAAAGAGATTGCTGATAAGATTTTCAAATGTGATCTAGGAATTCAGCCTCCTCTTACCGAAACACCAGAACCTGCTACACCTTTTCCCACATCAAACGAAGAAAATCCGAATGATGTAGTAAAATGGATTTTAAATAGATTCTATGCAATTGTTATTGCAATTATCGGAGGTATTGCTGCCAACATCCTGTACCGAAAATATTTTTCAGGAAAAGAGCCTCATTACAAAAAAATGAAAACTTCGATAGAAATAGAAAAAGACACAACTAAAAATGACAGGTTTCAAGAAGAAATCAACAGTCAATTCAAAAAATTAAGAGAAGATCATGGGATTATGGGCATGAATACTATGGAGAACCTAGAAACTGTTGAAAAAACACTGACTAAGGCGCCTGTTGACCAGCAAGAAGAAATTAGGGAAACATATCTACAAGCAATAGCATTGGCAGAGGGAGGTCAATATGATGATGCTTATAAAATCCTACAAAATATATTAGATGGACATCCAAGCTTTTACATAGCATGGCTGGATTTAGGCAATGTACTATCTTACATGGGAAAAAATGAAGAAGCTTGTAATGCCTACTTAGAGTTTGAAAAACATACGAATGATACCGTAGAGCTTAGTAAATCCTGGCATAATAGAGCTAATGTTTTATTCAGACAAGGGAAAAAAGAACAAGCCCTAGAGTTATATGGCAAAACACTAAAAATTTGTCCAGATGAATTTAATCCACTTATAATGGTCAGCCAATTATTGATTGATGAAGAGAAATATGATGAAGCTAGTACACACATGAAAAAAGCAATATCACTAGATCTTTCATATCCACAGAGAATTATCGCTTATGAGGTAAAACTAAGAGCTTTAGAGAAACAACATAAAACAGAAGAAGCTGGCAACATGAAACTAGAAATTGAGAAGACCAAGGAATGCTTGCAATTGCTCTCTGAAGGTCTCGAATACGGGAGAAAGAACCATTATGAAAAAGCAGCTGAAAAATTCAGCAAACTGATTGAAATGGACCCAGAAACTAGCAGAGCATATTACAATAAGGGACTAGCTTTGGAATATATGCATAGATTCCCTGAAGCTCTTGATTGCTACTCTAAATCACTTTCTTTGAATCCGGAAGCAGAAAATGTTAAATCGGCATATTCGAGATGTGCCTATAATGTTGGCGCACAATTGAGAAGCAATGGTGAATCGGAGAAGGCTATTGAATATTTTGACAGAGCACTAGAGTATATCCCCTTATTCTATGAATGTCTTGTGGCGAAGGGTGATGCTTTGCAAGATATGGGAAAGTATGATGATTCAATTTCACTTTACAAATTGGCTATAAGAGCACAGCCAAGTCGTGTTGAAGCCTATATAGCTAAGGGTTACAGTTTGATTATGATAAATGAAAAATCAAAGGCACTGAAGTGCTATGAGACAGCATTAAAGATAGATCCAGCCAATTCAATCGCAATTCGTAATAAGTCTAGATTGCTAGAAGAATGGGGTATCACATCAGAATAGGTGAACAAAAGTGAGCACAATGTCCTATATGCATTAAGAGTGCCTAGGGATACAGCTGATCAGAATTGTCACTAATTTTTACCCACCTCCTCCAACCAGTATGTTCGCTGTTGTGCTCACGACGGGGATAAGAATAGTGGTGAGAAACCTGAGGAAGCCACCAACATCAAAGGGCCATGTTGGCATTTCGCTTGTTCTCTCATATATTCTATCCCATTTTTCTACCTTCTCGAGTTTTCTTCTGCTGATTCTACTAAGTTTAGTTATTTTTTCATACACTTCTTGATAAATCGGATCCAGTTCTTCATTCAATTTACATAACAAGTCATTTTTCTGCAATTTCATTGAATTGTGAATAGGCCACAAAGGATAAAAAAAGAGAAAAATGGCAGAAACGACGTATGCTGAAAGTATAAAAACTATGAAAACATCTGTTGCTTCACTATAAGAGAAGATTGACTGTGATACAACAGCTATACCGAAAACTAAGAGCATATAGTCAACTCCAATACAGAAATTCCCAATAGGTTTCAGCCCTCCACAATTATCTGGATGTAGAGGCTTAACTTGAACAGTGAAGTTTTCAGGTAATTTACGAAAGAAGCGAATCAAAAAAATACCCTTGTAAAGCATGACAACAGTGAAAAAATAAATGACCGCATATGTGGTATGTACTGAAATTCCTGACAGAGGAAAAAAACGAATATCATGATAGGCTATTGTTGCGGCTTCTGTTTCCGGAATTCTATAGGTGCTATATAAAGATACAGATTCATGAACAAAAACATAAATAAGTGCTAGAATATAACTCTTCTTGCTGTTTATCTCTTTTTCAAGCTCTTTTAGTTTTTCATTATATCCATTTTTGATTTCTTCCATTTTTTCATTGTATTTTTTCTCGTATTGTTTCATTGGATATTTTTGATTTGGGTTTGGCTGTATCACACCATTCTTCCATAAATCCGGAAATATTTTGGGAACGCGCTTTAGTAGATAATTTATGATAATTATTCCACATATGCCCAGAATAAAGAAGAGGAAAGCATTTACATCTTTAAAAAGCGGCACAACCCTAACATTTTTTATTGAAGATTCGAACGGTAAGGTTATAGTAGTAGCAGTTTTATAGTAAAAAGCAGTCATGAACAAGATAGCAGAAGAGACAAGCCAGAAAGATACTGATTTATACCCCAGTTTACCAAATAGAAATTTCGTTAGAGGATCTCCACAAATTTGCACTTCCCTGACTGATTTCACTACCATACACATCAACTCTATGATCAGCTCTTAAGCTTATGTATTGTTTCTTTTGCTCGTTGAATACTGCAAGTAGGGTTCTAACAATCTTGTATCGTTTGTTTCCTCCACTCTGATCGGGATATATTCCCATTTGACACTTTTAAATCTTCTGATTCTTATTCTTTTTATGTAACTTAAACTAATCGTAAGTCTTATAATCTGGGAAATTCCCATAGTCCTATGGACCCAACACTTCCACTGATAATTGCCAGATGGCTTTTTAGGGAGACTAGCAAGAAAATTCTCCCGGAAATAATGGAAAAGATCACAGGAAGTGAATTTCAGAAATTGGGAAATGCAGCCTTGTACGAAACAATCAACGGCAATCCAGAATATGTAAGGATTTTGAATGATTTGAGAGAAAAAGGTGATTTTGATCCAGGAGATGCTACAGAACTTAAGAAAGAAGAAATCTGCAGCATGGTTTCTGGAGAAGATAGAGATATTTGCTGTAAATTCTTGGAAGTTCTTGAAAGGAAATATATTGAGAAACTCATGGAAAGAACTAGGGACCCAGCCCAGAAACTCATATTGAAAGAAATTCTTGAACTGAAAGAAAGAACCATAAAATCTGAAGACTACGTAGATACACAAATGATACCAGATACCAAAGCTATAGTCAGTATTCCTGAGGTAATCACAACAGTCTTGACAACAGAATACCAGGCCGAGCTAAATCATTCAAGAGACCTAATAAACAGCTACAAGTACAAAGAAGCCTTAAAATTCCTAGAAAAATTGAAAGAGCGTATTTGGTCAAATGCTGAACTAATTGTTAAATATGGGATTCTAAAAGATATGGGGGCTGCAAAGTTAGGATTGGGCCGGGAACAAGAAGCCGCAGATCTACTTCTTGAAGCTCTGCAGTATAACCCTGATGATGAAAAGGCTCTTTGTAATGCAGCCTTTGGTTATCTATTACTACATCAATTGGACAAAGCAAAAACTCATGCCACTGAAGTAATAGAAAAAAATCCAGCCAACACCAGAGCTTATTCCATAATCATACAGGCATCATCCGAGGATGAGAACCTTGAAGATATCATTTCAAAGGTTCCTGAACCATATAGATGTAATCCAGAAGCTGCTTATGCCATCAGTCATTTGGCTCGTAAAAGGGAGAATCTGACAGAGTCGAAAAAATGGTTAGAAATTGCAGTTGAAAATGATAAAAACAATTGGCCCGATCTAAAAGGATCACTGGGAGAAAGACTATTAGAATTAGTAATGAAAGATCAATCCACTATTTATGGTACCCAAATTAGTGATGAACAGAAGAATCAGATTAATAGAACAATAGAATTATTAACCCAAGCTTGGAATAGGGTAGCTGATACAGATCTTCGAAATCTCCGATCAGCATGGATTGCAAACAGAGGGATTGCCAGGAAACTCCTAGGAGATATTAAAGGGGCCATCAAAGACATTGACCTCGCTTTAGATCTAGATCCTAATCCAGTATACAAAAAGTATAGGGCTCTACTGGCTTCTGAAGATGGAGATAATGAAAGGGCTATCCAACTCTTAGAAGAAATTCAATCAGCAGAGGAGACCCCTGAAGCACCATTATTTCTCGCCATGGTATTGCGCAATGAAAAAAGATCTAAAGAGGCCATAGATATAATCAATGATTTCGTGAGAAGCAATCCTCCAAAACAAGTAGAAGAAAAATCACATAGACTATTAATCCAATTGTACATTGATATCAAAGATTTCGAAAATGCAATGAAAATTTCTGATTCTATGAGAGAATCTGATCCCAAAAATATCCTTAATCTAGCTATAGCAGCCTGGATCATGAGGATGCAAAATGAAAATGCCAAAGCTCTTTCTTTCTTGAATGAAGCGAAAAAGTATGTAGATGACTCTACTTCTCCCGAATACCTTGTAGAACTCGCAAATGAATTTTATTATCTCGAACAATTTGATGAGGCAGCAAATATTTACGAAAAAGTTGTTGATAAGACTCTAAACACTTCTTTGACTCGCCAACTTCTCATTTCACATTATGAAGCTGGCGAACTTGGGAAAGCTCTGGAAATGTGTCAAACTCTCCATCAGAAGCATGATCCTTTGGAGTATGTTTTTGAGATGGAAGCCGCAATACAGGAAGAGATAGGAGATTTACCGGAGGCAAAAAAGATATGTCAAGAATATCTAGAAGCACATCCAGAGAATTTTGGAATGAGATTACGTCTGGCTTTATTGAATCTCCATTCTAATGATCTTGAGAAATTGGATGAGTTCTTGAGATCCCCAATTGATATAGGCACTCTCTCGCAAGAACATGGTAAGAAACTTGCATTATTGTACACAGCCAGAAACCAAGATAGAAAAGTACTTGAAATAATGTACGAAATGAGGAGGAGGTATTTCAACAACAGTGATGCCCATCTAGACTATTTTCATTCTTTCCTTCAAATTGAAAAGGAAAATGAGGAGTGGTTAAATCCTTCCAACGTTTGTGTTAATACAGTAGTGTGTATTGAAGATTCATCTGGCAAAACAGAGTGGTATACTATAGAAGATCGAGAAGATGCAGATATCCGCCGCAGAGAATTTAACAAAGATCATCAAATTGCTCGGAAACTGTTAGGTAAGTCCGTTGGCGATGATGTTCTTTTGAGAACAGGCAAATATTCAAGAGAAATCGGAAAAATTGTGGAAATTAAGAGTAAGTTTGTACAAGCGTTTCAAGAAATTCAGAATTCTTATGAGAAGCAATTTCCAGATAAATCAGGGCTTTGGCAAATAAAATGGGAACGTCCTGAAAGAAAAGGTGGGTTACCCAAAAAAATCGAAGAAATGTTTAGAGAAACAACGAAAGAACAAGTTGAGAGATGTCAGATAATTGAACAATTCTACCAAGAGGGGAAGATTACACTCGGAATTTTTGCTCATTTTGTTGGAAGAAATGTTTTAGAAGTGTGGGGTAACTTGATGGGCAATCCCGAGCTGGGGATAAAGTGCTGTTCAGGAACTTCTGAAGAAAAAAGACATGCTCTCTCATTACTCAAAGATAACCCAAGACTAATTGTAGATGCAATTTCATTGATGACACTTTATGAGTTGGGGGCTGGAGATACTATTGTAAAGGTTTTTGGGAAGTTGGGTATTGCACAATCGACAGCGGATCTCCTTCAGCGTGCTATATGGGAGCGAAAAGGTGCATTTTCAAGAGGGCACATAACAGTTGGGATTGAGGGTGATAACCTTGTGAAACAAGTGGTTAGTGCCGAAGATGTAGAGCGTAGTATCAAACATTTTGAAGGTGCCTTGCAGTGGATCGAAGACAATTGTGAGATTGTTCCATACAAAGCAGCTCTAAAGATTCGAAGAGATAAGAAGGAACAACTTGAAGAAATACTTGGCGAGTCATTTGTCGATACGGTGCTTGTTGCAGGTGAGCCTGGAAATGTGTTTTACTCTGATGATATGCTATTGAGACATTTTGCAAAAAGTGACGATTGGTTTAGGAAATATTTCGAGGAAACTGAATTCAATGTTGATGGAGTATGGACCCAGGCAGTATTGATGTATTGTCTAAACAGTGGCTTTCTTGAGAGGGATAGCTATAACAAGATGATTGTTAGGTTGGTTTGTTCTCATTACTATTTTACGAGTATTGATGCAGATGTTCTCATTGAAGCTGCTAGGCAATCAAATTGGATACCTTCAGAACCATTCAAAACAGTATCAGGAATACTTAAGAAAACACATGATGAGAATTCTGCAATAAATGTATCCGCAGACTTTTTCTTTGATCTATGGAGACAGCAAGTACCTGTTGCACTGCGTAATTATCTGGTCCTTGAGATATTAGATGTTATTACAGATGGAAGGAATAAGAATGCAATATTGGATGACCTGATCTTTCATGTGAAAAGACGGTTTTCGTTTCATGTTGGGAGGCGATTCTTAGTATTGCCGGTAGTAAGGAGAGTTATCTCCTTAATTGATTTGTGGAAAAAGATGTATATGATCTAAAAGCAATTTCAATTTGAGACTCTAACATGAATTACTTCAGACATGTGTTTACCTAAATGGGTATTATTCCTTTGAATATTCTAAATCTTAATATAGGTTCCTTTCAATCTTAGTAACGTCATTCGGGGCAAATATTCAGAAAATGCATATTCTCAAGTTCTTGCTCAATCTACATTTCATTGCAAGGGTTTTGGGTTATCACGGTATGCTTTATTTAGACTAAAAAACGTGGTTGCAGTTCCCTAATAAGTAACCATAGTGCTTGTGGGAAACTCAAATTATGAAAAATTATATATATGTTGTGATAAACTTTAAGTTATAGCATCTCAAAAAGAGAGAAGGAAGTGATAACGTGAAAATCACCATCATTTACGACAACGAAGTATGGAAGAAAGGGTTAAAAGCTGACTGGGGCTTTTCCTGTCTTCTAGAAGTATACAATAGGAAAATTCTTTTTGATACTGGTACAAATGGATCCATACTTTTGGAAAACATGAGTAAATTGAACATCGAACCTACAGACATTGAAGAAATCTTCATTTCCCATGCTCATAATGATCATACTGGTGGACTGTCAACATTTCTGCACATCAATGCTGTTCCTGTGTATGTTCCTCCTTCATACCAGAGACTTACTGGTTCAACCATAATACCAGTGAAACGACCCATGGAAATTCATGAAAACATCTTTTCAACAGGTGAACTCAAGGGCAGAGAACAATCATTAGTGGTGAAGACAGAAAAAGGGCTGGTAGTCATTGTGGGTTGTTCCCATCCAGGAGTGGGAACTATCTTGAACGCAGCCTCCCAATGGGGAGATGTCACTGCACTGATTGGTGGATTACATGGATTTAGCAATTATGAATTACTCAAAGATCTGGACCTAATCTGTGCTACTCACTGTACTCAGCATAAATCAGAGATAAAATCACGATATCCTGATAAATATGTAGAGGGAGGAGCAGGGAAAATAATCGAATTGTGAACGCTAGGTGCCTGATTCAGGTGCTCACATGATAAGAATCCGATGCGCATGCTGCAATAAAAAAATCTTCAGATACATAAAGATTGGAAAAGGCAGACTATGGCACTGCTGGAAAGAGCGAATAGCAGCCGATTACAGCATTCGTCAGGGAGATCATGTCAAATGCCCATGTGGAAATACTATTGGCGTTGATGAAGGGAAAT
>Ga0209636_10004507_pt1 | contig 14210 bp, 8 predicted proteins | sample DeeMarSWOR152_54_FD_187464 | JGI IMG/M metagenome (GOLD analysis project Ga0209636, IMG submission 187464) | Marine sediment microbial communities from White Oak River estuary, North Carolina - WOR-1-52-54 (SPAdes) (version 2) | ecosystem: Environmental > Aquatic > Marine > Intertidal zone >...
ATGAGTTATTAAACCAGGCAGGTGCCTTGTTGTATATGGATGGTGCGAATTTGAACGCATTGCTTGGTATTATTCGTCCTGGTGAAGTGGGTGTTGATGTGTTGCATTTTAATTTGCACAAAACTTTCTCTACTCCTCATGGGGGTGGAGGTCCAGGCGCAGGTCCAGTTGGGGTATCAGAGAAATTAATTGATTTTCTGCCGATACCACGGATCGCCAAAAAAGATAATCATTACCAATTAGATTCCAATTATCCTAAATCAATTGGAAGAGTGCATTCTTTTTATGGTAATTTTGGGGTGATAATCCGCGCGTATACCTATATCAGAATGTTAGGGAGTAAGGGATTAAAACGGATTAGTGAAAATGCGATAATCAATGCAAATTATTTAATGAAATTATTGGAACAACATTTTCAACTGCCTTATTCTGGTCCTGCTATGCATGAATTTGTTCTATCTGGTTCCCGGCAAAAATATAAGGGGGTAACAACAGCAGACATGGCGAAACGGTTATTGGATTTTGGTTTTCATGCCCCGACAATCTATTTTCCACTTATTGTTCGCGAGGCAATGATGATTGAACCAACAGAGACCGAATCGAAGGAGACATTAGTTCAATTTGCTGAATGCTTGATCCAAATCGCGAAAGAAGTCGATAATGATCCAGAACTGGTCAAGAACGCACCTCATACGACACCTGTTTCCCGCCTGGATGAGGCTAGAGCTGTAAAACAACCAGACATCCGATTCAGGGAGTGAGGGAAAATAAATTCTCCATAGGCGAATCTATTCTATCTTAGGTGGATGAAAATCAGCCGAAGGAATAAAACTATTCTGACAAACATAGTATTGTTGTTTTTATTAAAGTTAAAATGTGATAGTACTACGTATTATTTATTCTCACCCTCTAAATTGTGATCGATAATAAACGTTTGCTCTGATCTTTGAAAGTAGGGGAGGGGATCGACATCTTTACATCTTAGATTGACAACGTTAGGGAGACCTAGTGGCATGATGAACAACAATCCAGAGCGTTCAAAAATATTGGTTGTAGATGATATTTCATTAAATCGGAAATTACAAAAAACATATCTTGAATCAGTAGGGTATCAGGTTATTCTTGCACAAGACGGCGTCGAAGCCCTGCAGCGCATTGGCGAAGAATCTCCGGATTTGATTCTATTAGATATTATGATGCCCAAAATGAACGGGTTTCAGGTTTGTAGTCGGCTTAAGAGTAGTGAAAATACACGCTTTATACCTATCATTATGGTTACCGCCTTGAATGAGATAGAAGACAAGGTGAAGGGGATTGAAGCCGGTGCCGATGATTTTATTAGTAAGCCGTTTAATAAGTTAGAATTATTGGCTCGTGTAAAATCCTTACTTCGTATTAAACATCTTCACGATGAATTAGAGTTAAAGATACAAGAACTGGAAATTGCTCAGGGGAAGCTGATTCAGTTGGCAATTACAGACGGCTTAACTGATTTATACAACTATCGTTATTTTAAAGAACAGTTGACACAAGAAACCATCCGTGCCAAAAGACACCATACTAATGTATCTATTGCAATGATTGACATCGATTATTTTAAAAACTACAATGATACACATGGTCATCCGGCGGGTGATTTAGTATTAAAAACGATCGCAGAATTACTCCGCAACAACATTCGAAAGATAGATGTTGCAGCGCGATACGGTGGAGAAGAATTTGCTTTAATCTTGGTTGAAACTGATAAACAGGCTGCTGGTTTTGTTGCTAATAAGATTAAGACTTTAATTGAACGACAAAAATTCAACTATGAAGAGACTCAACCGAACGGTAAATTGACGATCAGTATGGGTGTTGCAACATTACCAGATGACGCAATGACCCCTGATGATCTGGTAAAAATGGCTGATCAAAGGCTCTATCGTGCGAAAAAAGCAGGGCGGAATCGAGTGGTGTTGGAGTAATCGACGGTTCAAAAGCGTTGATTAATGAGGAACCAGTACCATGGCAATAAAATTTTTAGAAAAACGAACCTTTTCGCGAAGATTGTTCTTCGTTATGTTAGTGATATCTATCTTGCCTTTATTAATTTGTTCTGTTTTTGTATTCAAATTTAGTACTCTCACCGACTTAATTGAAGAGAATGCAACGATACTATTTTTCTCCACATTATTATTGTTGGCTATTGTTCTCTCAGCACTGGGTTCAGTTTCCATCTCTAAACGTGTTAGTGAACCGATTAAACAATTCACCAGAAGTGCAACTGAAATTGCTCGGGGCAATTTTAATCATAAAGTACCGGTCCATTCTGATGATGAGTGGGGAAAGTTGGCAAAGATTATCAACTTTATGACCACCGAGTTGCGGAGACTATACAACATGAACCTCAACCAGATAATCAATGAAAAAAATAAAACGAAAACGATTCTTAAAAATATCGCAGATGGAGTAATTGTCACTGATCCTGAAAATAAGGTTTTGGTCGTCAATTCAATCGCTGAATCCTGGTTTGGATTAACTGAGAAAGAAATCCTCGAACAACCAATTGAAAAAATAATCTATGAGCAAAATCTTTTATCGTTAATTAATAAAATCAGGAATGAAGGGAACCATGAAGATACCACAGTCGAATTAGTTATTAAACCCCATGATAAAAGAAAGCAAATTGTTCTACAGGCAAAAGCCGCTCAGGTCATTGACACTGAGGACAAACTCATTGGTATCGTTACGATATTTCGAGATATTACCAAAGAAAAAGAAGTCGATCGTATGAAGACGGAATTAGTCTCTATGGTTGCGCATGAACTGCGTTCCCCTCTAACCTCAATAGCTGGCTTCAGTGAACTGCTTCTTGATGCGGGTGTTACGCACGAACAATCCAAAGAATATGCCGAAATTATTCTCAAAGAATCCAATCGATTAGGCGACCTGATTAATAAGTTCTTAGACATCTCAAGAATCGAATCAGGCAAAAGCCAGGTTCATAAAACTCCGGTACAGATAGAGCACGTGATTGAAAGCATTTTAGAAATGAATATGTATCTTGCTGAAAGAAAAAGGATGAAAGTCAAGTTAAACATCCCTAATGATCTCTCAACAGTATGGGTCGATCGAGAGATGATGGGAGAGGTTATTCTCAACCTGTTTTCCAACGCGGTTAAGTATAGCCCTGAGGGTAAAACGATTATGATTGAAGTTGAAGATAGAGAAGATGAACAGCTTGTTCGAGTTGCCGACCAGGGATATGGTATTCCCGATAAGTCGTTGAATAAAATTTTTGACAAATTTTATCGCGTTACAGATAACGAACATATTCAAGAAATCAGCGGCTCAGGCCTCGGCTTGTCTTTAGTCAAAGAAATTATAGAGTTACACGACGGTTCCATCTGGGTGGAAAGTAAGCTCGGTGAGGGGTCTACCTTTACGTTTTCCATTCCAAAAACAGAAGATGAAAGCATGCAACCATACTATTCTTTATCCTATGAAGAAGCGGACGTAATTTAGTTGACAGAAGAATTCTTATTGTATTTTCAAGTTACTGTATGCTTCTCCAAGCTGAAAAAATTTTAACAGTCACAGATTAATTTATACGAAACTTATTGATTTTAAAATCATTTAATATATTTGTGTTATTCATCTTCTTTCATAGGTTAAAACACCTTTTACAATTCCTGAATTTGAGATATTTTCAATAAAAATTGGGTTCGGTGCGAAGTGGGATTTTCCCTTCTTTTCGCTTCCAATAACTTTACCCCAAATTTTAATTTATTTTCCAGAAATTGGGGGGTGAGAATAAATCCGCCAAAGGCGCATGGAAATTTGTTTTATTCTAATTATATTAAAAATAGCGAAAGAGTAATTCAAAAAATAGCAGTCTATTTTTTCTTACTCCCTGCTGGTGAACATACATTAAAAGAAAGTGAGGTCTTTTATGCAATTACAGCAGAAATCCAGACAGTCGTTAGCCATGAAAGATAGAAAAAGTATTACGGATTTAGAAAACTTTATCAGCGATCATATTTATCGCAGCAGTCAAACCATTGCACCTTTAACGATCAGCCCAAAATCCAATAACAAAAAAACAATTCTTCTGATTGATGACGATTCTGACATGATCGAAATCGGTAGAAAGATTATCGTCTCGGCTGGATATAATTTCCTTTCTGCATCAAATGGACAGGAAGGTTTGGATTTTATTTTGAAATATAAACCCGATCTGATTTTGCTGGATTATATGATGCCTGTGATGAATGGAGCTGAAGTATTTCAACGTCTGGTCACCAGTCAACGCTATAAACATCTTGCCGATACGCCAGTTATTATGATAACGGCACAGACCGAATTTGATATTGACCGGACTTCACTGTTTGAAATGGGATTAGCTGCCTTTTTAATTAAACCTTTCGGTCATCGAGAATTGATGAATGTTATTGATAATGTTTTCATTCTTCATCAAGTTCGCCAAAAAAATAAAGAATTAGAGCAAAAAATTCGTCGTACCGAGTATAAGTATCAGGATCTCATTGAAAATGCTAATGATTTAATTTATACTTTAAACTTAAAAGGTGATTTCATTTTTATTAATCGACGTCTGAGTACACTGGCAGGATTTGTTCGCGAAGATTGGGTTGGACGAAGCTTTTTTGATCTCATTGCGCCAGAAGATCGAGTGGAAGCAAGGAACAATTTCAATCTGACAATTAAAGGCAAAGCACGTATCTTTGAAATCCGATTGATCTGCCAGACAGGTAATCCGCTTTTTCTTTCAATGAATATTAATCCAATTTTTGAAAAAGGTGAAGTGGTTGGGGCGGTCGGTATTGCCAGGGATATTACGCAACGCAAAAAATTGGAACAAGAAATAACCGATCTTAAAAATTTTAATGAAAGTATTATTCAAAGTATGGGAGCAGGACTGATTACCCTTGATCTGGAGCGTCGTATCACCTCATTTAATAATGGTGCTGAAGAAGTTCTCGGCTACAAAAATGACGAGGTTGTTGGAAAATATCTTGATGAGGTTCTCCCTGTTGAAGAAAGCAGAAAACTTTTACCAGATGTGATTTCTCATGAACATTCTCTTCTTAATCGTGAAGTAGAATTAACTTGTAAAGATAGCAAAAAGGTATTTGTTGGTTATACAGTTACCCCACGAATTGACAATCACAACTTGAAAGTCGGAACAATTATTTCCTTTCGTGATATTTCCCAAATTAAACAGATGCAGATGGAAGTAGTACGAATGGATCGCCTGGCTTCGTTAGGTGTTTTAGCCTCCGGGATTGCACATGAGGTTCGCAATCCTCTGGCTGGGATAAAAACCATGGCACAAACTCTAGAAGAAGAAATTGAAAAAAACGATTCACGTCAGGAATATCTGTCCCGCATCATTCGACAGGTCAACCGTCTGGATGAACTTTTACGCACCCTATTTTCGTATGCTAAACCTCGCCAGCCCATCAGAAAAAAATATCGCCTGGAAGATATCATTCAGGAAGTTGACATTTTATTGGATGATCGATTGAAAAAGAAAAAAATTAAATATGAAAAACAAGTTGAATCCAATTTACTCAAAATATATGTTGATTTTCATCAGATTCAACAGGTATTCATTAATTTATTTTTAAATGCGCTTGAAGCCATGCCGAATGGCGGCATTTTAGATATAAAAGCACGCGTAGTGGAAACGATTATTTATACTCGTGATCGACGGAAAAGAAGCTTTGCCAATCAAAACAAAGAAGCACTTTACGTTGAAGTTACTGTAAGGGACACCGGTGTTGGCATAAAGCCCGATCAATTGAATATTATTTTCGATCCGTTTTTTACAACGAAACCACAGGGAACCGGTTTAGGACTTTCAATCGTTTATCGTATTATGGAAGAACATGGTGGTGAAATTCGAGTTGATAGTAAATTAGGTGAAGGAACCACATTCACACTACTTTTGCCGACGGAGGAATAGGATTTCATGAAGGAACGAATTCTGATTGTAGATGATGAAGAAGATTTAACGTTAGGTTATTCCAGATGTCTTTTAAAAGTTGGATATGAAGTAAAAACAGCCTCTTCAGGGGAAGAAGCGTTGGCTATATTGAAAAAAGAAATATTCGATCTGCTTTTATTAGATATCCGCTTACCACAGATGGACGGAATGGAAGTCCTTTCAAAAGCGCTGGAAATTGATCCTGATCTAATTATTATAATGATCACGGCGCATGGTTCTGTCCAATCCGCAGTTGATGCAATGAGACTTGGAGCTTATGATTATTTGATGAAAGGATTTGATCATGATGAATTGCGCGTCGTGGTCAAAAAAGCGCTGGACGTACATAAACTAAAGCGAGAGGTATCCCAACTTAAACTTAATGAACAAAGGCGTTATCCTGACATTGCGATTTTTGGCAGCAGTCCCAAAATTAGAAGTGTTAAAGAATTAATCAAGGTCGTTGCCAGAACGCCAAAAACATCCGTCCTTATACAAGGCGAAAGTGGAACTGGTAAAGAATTAGTGTCCAAAGCCATCCATAAATTAAGCGCTCGCGCTGATAAACCCTTAATCGCTATTAACTGTAGTGCTATTCCCGAAAACCTGATGGAAAGCGAATTGTTCGGTTATGAAAAGGGAGCTTTTACAGACGCCAAGAACATGAAAAAAGGTGTGTTCGAATTGGCTCATGGGGGCACGCTGTTTTTGGACGAAATTTCCAGTATGAAACTCTCGTTACAGCCTAAGCTGCTACGCGTGTTGGAAACTCAGAGTTTTCGACGGATCGGGGGGACTTCAGACATTAAAATTGACGTACGAATCATTACTGCAACGAATCAGGATCTGAAAGAATGTGTCGACAATGGAATATTCCGAGAGGATTTATATTATCGCCTGAAGGTGATGGTAATAAACTTACCTCCGCTGCACGAAAGAATTGAAGATATTATCCCGATGGCAAAAATGTTTATCGAACAAAATAACAAAGAGTTTTCAAAGAAAATTACTGGATTTTCTGAGGAAGCTGAACAATTGCTTGTTAACTATGATTGGCCGGGCAACGTCCGTGAGCTAAAAAATGTCATGGAAAGAGCTGCAATCCTTTGTCAGGGTGAAATCGTTGAAGCAGACCATCTTCCAATTGAATTAAGAGCAACGCCACCAAAAGAATACAAGACTATTTCTCAACCATCTTCCTCTGATGAAGCGTTATCTCTACAAGATATAGAACGAAAACATATTTTAGAGACCCTGCAAAAATTTGATGGTAACAAATCTAAAGCTGCAAGAGTGTTGAATATTTCACGTTCAACGCTGCGTGAGAAACTTAAACAGTATGGCATCGCTTAGCTGATACAATTGGTGCTTTTAGCCCAAAAATCGTGAATTTTGTTCATGATTTTCGTTAAATCCTAATCCTGATCGTAGGGCGTGACGCGTAGCACGCTTATACTTTTGTTTTTCTTGAAAATTCGGTCTACACACTATAATATTACAGACCAAATCTTTTCTTTTTTGGCAAGAAAGTTAAAAACATGATATGGCACCACAGAAAGGAACGAACACAGAAAAATGAATTTAAAAAAATTTAATGTCTATGTTTGTACCTTTCTGTGTTTTATTTTACCTTTGCAGCTTGCTGCGCTAAGCTCTACTAAAATAGTTATTTTTCACATGTCATGTCTATTTAAATAAATTACTTGTTACGTTCATGTAGTTAAATTTATATCGGCAATCACTGGATTGCAAATTTGTGATTGTTAAGAAGTATTTTCCTTTCGCTTCCTTACACGCTTAACTTCTAATTATTTTCCACCTCAGATTTCATCACAAAATCGACTAAAAATAAATCAAATTTGGTTAGAAATTGATCATTTTATTCTCAGCAATCATCTACGATTGAAAATTAAACAGTTCGATTAAAGCTGGTTGATTATTTAGCTGGGCTTCCTTTAATGCCTAATCTCTTTAAAATAAATAAAATGTCTCTCTTTCTTTATCAGAATATAAAGTGACAGTTGTATAATTTAACAGAACAATGCAATGGCATAGTATTTGCGTAACTTCAATATCAATTAAATCTAATTTTATAATGTTCAAATAGATAAGAAGGGGAAAATTTATGACTTCTGTCTCCAAAAAAATATTAATTGTCGATGACGAAGAAGACCTGACGTGGAGTATCTCAAGAAGTCTAAGGAAAGAGAATGAACAATATGAAATTATTTGCGTAAATTCTGGTGATGAAGCATTAAAATTTCTAAAACAAATTTCATTTGATTTACTTATATCAGATATACGAATGCCAGGTAAAGACGGAATTATGTTGATAAGCTATGCAAAAAGACATCATCCTGGTATGAAAGTCATCGTTATGAGCGCTTGGTATGGGCCTGAGATAAGAGAAATGCTTAAAAATGCATCTGACATTTTCTATGTTGAAAAGCCATTTGAAATTAGTTACTTGAAAAGTATTATTTATCATGTTTTTTTTAGGATATCTGATGCATATAAAGATCGCTTAATAGATTTAAGTCTCAAAGATATTATCCGGCTTAATTGCCAGAATAAATTTAATGGATCTTTAAATGTCACCAATGGTAGAGAGAACGGTGTGATTCATTTTCGAGCTGGAGAAGTAATTCATGCTCAAGTCGGTGAATTGGAAGGAGAAAGCGCTTTCCTGGATGTTTTAAACTGGAATGACTTTGAATATGATACAACTCTTACCGATAAACCAATTAAAAAAACCATTAACAATGGCTGGAAGACGCTTCTGGATAACTGCAAGTCGGAAACGTGAGCAGTAATATCGATATTTTAAGGATTGTCTATGAGCGAAATTATTTCAATCATCAGTCAAAAAGGAGGATCGATTAGATATTAGACCCACCCAGTTCTTAAAAGAGCCGTTATCATATCTTAAAACACAATACGATTTTATCACAATAGATTGTCCTCCATCCCTGGGAAAGATAATCGTCAATGCCTTAACGGTATCAGATTCTATCATTGTTCCCATCCAATGAGAATTTTATGCATTAAAATCATTGGGTACGTTATTAAAATTAATCCGAATGATTAAACAGGAGTACAATCCTTCTCTTCAATATCGGGGATTCTTGTTGACAATGGTTGATATCCGTAGTGATATTTGTCTCTGTATTGTTGATAAAATTCAACATGCTTTGAATGGATTAGTTTTTGAGACTATTATTCCAAGAAATAGAAAATTGGCAGAGAGTGCTTTTTATGGTAAGCCGGTAATTCTCATTGACAAAAACTGTAAAGGGGCTCATAGTTATGTGGAGCTTGCCTCCGAATTATTGAATCAGAACGGAACAGGTGAATCATCGTTAGCCAAAGGCGATCTGACAATAGCACGAAATTATCAATGATAAGTTAATGATAAATAGAAAATAAAGCGATTACAAACTAAAAACTTATTAATTTCATTGTGAATTTTAATGCTTCGTTCCAGATTTTAAAAATTAAGTCTGATTTGTCTTCTGCGAGAGCATTCATAAAACCTCCCCAATTGTAGCCTCTCCATTGAAATATGGTAAAATCCAAACTTATTAATAATTTAATTTTTAAAGAATTATAATTATATATCAATTTATTTTGAACTTGTGATAATTTAAATCGTATAAGATGGTAATTTTTTTTATCTCTATTTTCTTTTTAACAAAAAATTAACATGCATAAGAACTTTTATTAAAAAATAGAATTAGAGGATCACTTTGGCGTTAAATTTGTAACAAGATTTACAAAACAAAATATGAACTCTTAAGATTTCATATTACGATCATATTGTGATCATCACCACATAAACTTAATTAAATGTCTGTATATTTAGACAGGATTTGTAAGAGATCGATGATGAATAGCAAGGAGGATTAAGGGATGAATAATATTAGTCAACATAAGAAGTTAATAAAATCAATTATATTAATTACTGTAATTTTAGTTGTATTTGTAACAACCGTAAGTTTCTCTTATAAATTTTTTACTGTTGAAGAAGCAAAAACCAAAATTAATCATATTGAAAAAACAATGTTTGATCTTCGTGCCACAATGAATTTAGATAGTAAACGACAATATGAAATTCAGAGAATTATTAAAATTGTTGACCTATATAACAAAGATATGCCTGCAGATGAAAAATACCAGATTGCAAATGAGATTGATAAAATGAGCATGAAATATACCAATCTAAATGTAGATCTGATTTGTGCGACGATTACTCATGAAAGTGCATTAACATGGAAAAAAGACATTATTTCACCTGTAGGCGCTATGGGACTTATGCAGATAATGCCTCAAACAGGAGAAATACTGGCAAAACAAGAAGGAATTGAATGGACTTCTCCTGAGGAAATTTTAGTCGATCCCATTTTAAACATCAGGTTGGGTTGTAGATATTTATCGAATTTAATTCATCACTATGAAATAGACGGTGGGCTGGCAGCATATAACGGAGGAGAGAAAAGAGCCGCCCTCTGGATTAAAAATAGAAACCATAAAACCGATTGGACCATCCTTTGGGAAGAAACGAGAGCCTATGTCCCCGCTATCTTAAAACTTTATGAAAAATTTCAACAGCAGACTGGTATTCTGTAGCTACCACATCGATGAAAAACGATCCGATATATTAATCGAACGATTACTGCCAGTATTGTAGTAATCGTTCGATCTTTTTATTAATAGGGCTGACATGAGCGACTTCACACCAATAGCAACTGAGAGTCAATTTTATACCGAATTAATTAATCGATTTTTTCATCCTAAAAGTTATTTTATTATTTGTGTTAGAAAATATTTAGACAATCCAATATTAATCATTCACAATCCAGCTCTTTCAATTACACAGATTATATCTCAACTTATCGATTATTTAAATAAATCAAAAAGCCCTGCTAAAGATCTTAATGAGATTACCCAGATAAAAAGCTTCGAAAATATTTATACAAATCTGGAGAGTCACCTGATCCGATATGATCTGAGATCGTTGGAGCAACTACCATTGAAGAAAGCTATACAGAACGTCGCATTGTATTTTTTAAAAGATATTTATCAGATTTTATTAAATAATGAAACGAGTCGAATTACTTTAACAAAATACTTAGATATAAAAATGAAATTGAGAGACCTGTTAAATGGATCGAATGGTAAACACGTAAAAAAGAATTCAAATGATTTAGATAAGCAACATAACAATGTAACTTCTAATGTAAATGATGAACGGTTATTAGCTACTTTCTCCAATCTCTCCGAAAAAACTTCTGCTGAATCGAACTTAAAAGATACTATGGTTGATAGCGTTAATGATTTAGAAGAGTTTTTTGAAAAACAGGTAGCTCAACTTCTTCAACCTTTAGCTATATTCTCCAATAAACCATCTGAACTTTATACAGATTCCGACTTCATTAAACAAATTCAAGAGAGTTTCTCTCAAATCCAGGAATTAGCTATGTACCATGGCTATGAAGAATTAGAGGCGATTTCCGGAGGTATCGCACAACTGATGTTAACTGTCATTTCGATGAAACAACCGATTAATCAACAAATAATGGGACTAATTTACGATGCGAAAGCGGCGATCGAAAAATATATATTTCACCATCAACGTATTGATAATTTGAAAAATTTATTAAACAATATTGATCGATGTATTTTACAATTAAACCAATCAGTGACAACAAATGAAAATCGAAGCCATGAGCAAAATTCTTTACCAGGACCAGAGAAAGAGAACATAGGAAGTTTCGAGATAAATACATCCTACAATAATTTTCATGAATCTTCTCTGACTTCCATTCAAAAGAAAAACTCACCCTCAATATTCTCTGGTCTTAATTGTCAGAACAATCACAGCGAAAATATTAACGAACTTAATGAACCCAGTGAGGATGATGAAGAATTATTAAAGTTAATTCAGGATGTCAATTTAAATCAAGAATCTTCACTTCCCAAAAATCTTGCTGAAATTGAAGCATTTGAAGAAATAGAAAATGCTGAGCCTCAAATTTTACCTTCGGCAGAAAATAATTCTCAACAAAACGACCAGGATCAAACTGTAAATTTTGACGAATCCACAAACCAGATTTTTCAACGGGAGGCGGTTTTATATTTCAAAATTTTATCAAGTGCTATTGCACAATTAAAGAATGAGGAAAAAGTTCAATCGGCACTGGAAGATATAGAACTGGCGAGTTCATCTCTTAAACAACTGGCACAAAAGTTTGCTATGGAAAAACTCGCCCTTTTACCAGAATTAATTGAATCCATTAGCATTCTGGCGAACAAACACATTATTAAGTTACCATCATCAATCCTGCAAGGTATAGAGGACGGAGTTAATCTATTAAAAGAATTTGATCTGAATGATATAGATCATAGATCTAAATTTATGTCCATTCTGACATTGCTTAAAGAATACTATTCAAAAACACTTAGCACGAGCAAAAAAATTTCGGTTGCTTCATGATCTGTTAAATTGAAATTTACTGTCATATTTAAAATAACTTTTCTCATATCCATACATTTGATTGTAATATATTATCTGTGATACTTATTTGATATGCTAATATCGTAAATAATGCAGAATAATGATGAGGGACAACATGTCTGAAAAGGAGTCTGCCTTGAAAACAAAGGACGAAGAACTTGAAAAAATATTAAGCGCTCATCGTACGATAATAAAAGTAGTGGGTACCGGTGGAGCGGGTAACAATACTATAACTCGTTTGACAGAAGTTGGGATTAATGGTGTAGAAACAGTTGCAGTCAATACCGATGCACAGGATTTACTTTATACCAAAGCAGATAATAAAATACTTATTGGTAAAAATATTTCTAATGGTCTTGGTGCTGGTAGCGATCCTCAAATTGGAGAAGATGCTGCACGTGAGGACGAGGAGGAAATTAAAAATGTTTTAGATGGAAGTGATATGATATTTATTACCTGTGGTCTTGGTGGAGGTACAGGAACAGGTTCTGCTCCAGTTATTGCTGAAATTGCCAAGAGTTTGAATGCACTTACCATTTCGGTAATTACTATTCCATTCACTGAGGAGGGTGTTTTAAGGAAAGAAAACGCGCTAACTGGACTCGAGCGTCTTCGTGACAACTCAGACACCGTCATTGTTGTCCAAAATGACAAATTATTAGAACTGGTACCTGATTTACCTTTAAATGCTGCATTCAAAGTTGCGGATGAAATTCTGGTGAATGCAGTAAAGGGAATTACTGAACTTGTAACTGAAAAAGGTCTGGTAAATCTGGATTTTGCCGATGTAAGATCGGTGATGAAAGACGGTTACACCGCGATGATTGGGATAGGTGAAAGCGAGGCTGAGGATAAAGCCGCCGATGCAGTTGCAAAAGCGATTGAGAATCCCCTATTGGATGTCGACATTACTGGAGCACGGAGCGCATTGATCAATATCACTGGCGATGAAACCATGTCAATTCGGGAAGCGAGAAGTATAATCGTTTCGATAGGTGAAAAATTAACACCTGATGCAAAAATTATCTGGGGTGCAAGAATTGATGAGGAACTTAAAGGAAAAATCAAAGTCCTTTTAATTGCAACTGGAGTCAAAGGCACTAGAGCCACCCATGAAGTTGTAACAACAACTATTCCAGAATCAGAACCAGAACAAACGCCATTGTACAGCGTCGGACATGATCCATTTTTTGATATAAAGGAAACTGAATCGTTAGAATCTCCAGTGGAAGAGGAAGCCGAGGAAGAGTATGAAGCGGTATCTCAACCAACTGGACCGAAAAAAGTATTTAACCAGATTTTTGCAGATGAGATCAAAGGAGACCTTCACATATTAAAGGATTCAATCAGAAAACTGGAGCAAAACAACTTTGACGAAAAAATATTCCGTAATATTAAGAATGCCTGTATTGCCCTTCAAAATTCTGCTCAACTGTTCTCTAATGAAAAATTTGAAGAATTTACCATTTTCATTAGAGAATTTTTTGAGGAATTATTGTCTAAAAAAATAAAAGTCACCGATGGCTTTTTACCTTATTTCCGTAAAATTCCTAGAATATTAGACGGTATTATCGCTAACGATAACCGTGCAATCATCGATGCTCAACATGTTATTGAAAAATTGACACTTCTGATCGACCAACGGGATAATCGACCACCAAATAGAGTAAAACTATCAAAAGCTTTCGAAGCCGAATCTTCTAATATTCT
>Ga0209636_10004509_pt1 | contig 14206 bp, 12 predicted proteins | sample DeeMarSWOR152_54_FD_187464 | JGI IMG/M metagenome (GOLD analysis project Ga0209636, IMG submission 187464) | Marine sediment microbial communities from White Oak River estuary, North Carolina - WOR-1-52-54 (SPAdes) (version 2) | ecosystem: Environmental > Aquatic > Marine > Intertidal zone >...
CAAACCGACCAGGTTCAGATTAGGGTCTGACATGGCTTGAGCCACCGCCTCTTCCCCGCTGAGCAGGGGGAAACCAAACTTACTATCAACAATACCGGTAGCAATATATCTATGAGTATGAGGCTCTACCCCGGGAGACAGCCTGAGCAATATATCGGGTGTAGAACCTCGCTCCTTAGCCATTTCCGCCAGCATTCCCAGCTCGTGAAAATTATCGACCACTATGCGACCAATAGGCCACTTTACTGCCAGCATTAATTCCTCGGCTGATTTGTTATTGCCATGGAAGTAGATGTTATCTAAGGGGAAGCCAACCGACTGGACAATACTGACCTCGCCGCTGGAGACCACATCCAGCCCCAGCCCCTCCTCCCTCAATATGACCGCTAAAGCCCCGTTGATAAAGGCTTTACAGGCATAAATAACGGTGGTATCTTTATAGCGCTGACCAAACTCAGCCTTGAACTCGGCACACCGACTGCGCACGCTAAATTCATCAAAAAGATACAGGGGCGTGCCAAACTCGTCAGCCAGGTCTACAGTATCACAGCCACCGATTACCAGGTGACCCTGGTTATTTACCTCAGCGGTTAACGGAAATAGACAAAGTCGGGACATCATTTCCCCTCAATGTTACCAGTGCCCAGCAGTGAAGTCAATTTATGATTTAATCTACCTCACCTCGCCAGAGGCGACTCTGTCGACCCCTTAATCCCCCTCTCCTTCAAAGGAGAGGGGGAGAATATTAAAAAGAGGGACTTCGCCCCTCTTAGACTCCCCTTTGATATTTATTGGCAACTCTCCCCCTTTATCCCCCTCCCTTGTAAGGGAGGGGGAATTGGTTATATAAGGGAGGCTTCGCCTCCCTTTAACCCTCCAAGATTTTGACTCTCCATAATATGGATATGGATTCCTATCATGAGGGGGAGGGTGTTAAAAAGAGGGGCTTCGCCCCTCTTTTATAAATCTTCCCCTTCCCCTATCAATAAAGGTGTTTAAGAGGGCGATAGCCCTCTTTACTTAGTCAATTCCCCCTTCCCCTTATCAAGGGGAAGGGGGATAAAGCGGGTTCCCAGGAAAATCGAAGATTTTTCTGGGTGCTTAAAGGGGGATGGGGTTAACCAGTAACCCCTCAAATTGACACCTATCAAGAATACCACTAGAATATCTTAATACATTAAAGAGGCGGATTATTGTATCACAAGACGACATTAGATAATGGACTGCGGCTAATCACTTCCACCATGCCTCATACCCGCTCGGTATCCATAACTATCTTCATCGGCACCGGCTCCCGATATGAGTCTGAGGCTGAAGCTGGCATCTCGCATTTTATTGAGCACCTGTTGTTTAAAGGCACCGAGAAGCGGACAACAGCCAGGGAAATCGCCGAGGCAATAGAAGGGGTGGGCGGTATCCTTAACGGAGGTACCGGCAAGGAATTAACTACCTACTGGTGTAAGGTAGCTCAACCCCACTTCCAGCTAGCCCTGGATGTGCTGGTAGATATCCTGTTCCACTCTAAGTTTGACCCGCAAGATATAGCCCGAGAACGCCAGGTTATTATTGAAGAGATTAATATGAGTCGAGATTCTCCATCACAGCGGGTTAACACGCTCATTGATGAGCTGCTGTGGCCGGGGCATCCCCTGGGGCGCGAGGTGACCGGCAACAAGGAATCAGTGGCTGCCCTGACCAGAGAGGCAATGCTCAACTACCTTCAAGGTCAATATCTGCCCGATAACGCCGTAGTGGCTATTGCCGGTAATATTCAGCACCAGGAGATGGTAGCCGCCGTCAGTCAAGCCACCAACAGCTGGGCTAACCAGCAACCACGCCCGGGATATTCCCCTTATAAGCCCAAAGAGGCCCGACACCTGCAGGTTGAGACCCGGGACATAGAGCAAGCCCACCTCTGCCTGGCACTACCCGGTCTATCGCTCCTCCATCCCCAGCGCTTCACCCTTGACCTGCTTAATGTCATCCTCGGGGCAGGCATGAGTAGCCGCCTGTTTGCTGAAATTCGTGACAAGCTCGGACTTGTCTACAGCATTCATAGCTATGTCGAGCACTTCCTCGACTCGGGCTCAGTTATTGTCTATGCCGGCGTGGAGCCCAAAAACCTGGAAACAGTTATTAAAGCTATCCTGGAGCAGCTTCACCAGCTCAAAGAACAAGTCCCCCAATCGGAACTAGTCAAGGCCAAGGAATTATCCAAAGGACGCCTGATACTACGAATGGAGGATAGCCACAATGTTGCCGGCTGGCTCGGGGGACAGGAGATTCTGACCCAGCGCATCCTCAGCCTTGACCAGGTAATATCCATTATTGATGCCATTACTGCTGACGAGCTTAAGCAGTTAGCCCAGGAGATAATACTGGGTAACGAGCTCCGCCTGGCCGTAATCGGTCCTATCGCCAGCGATACCCCTCTGGAGGAACTGCTAAAGCTGTGAGATAGTTTATCTACCCCCCCTTTAGATTTTTATTAGTTTTTATTGGTAACCCCATCCCCTTTGTCCCCTTCCCCTAATTAAGGGATATTTATTCATTGCATGAAGGGGAGGTAATAGAAAGAGGGGGCTGGCGCCCCCTCTTAAACTTCCCCATATTTGCCGGGTCAAAGGTTGCTAGCACCACCAATATCAGCGGGGTTAAAGGGGCGGAGCCCCTTAAAAAATAACTTCCCCCTCCTGAGAGATACTTTAACCTAACAGGGTGTTTAAGAGGGGCTAACGCCCCTCTTATATATCTAATTCCCCCTCTCCTTATCAAGGAGAGGGGGATTAAGGGGGTGAGGTCACAATATATTAAAAACTAATCGGGTTCCCAGAAAAACCTTGATTTTTCCCGGGTGCTTGAAAGGGATAGGGTTAACCCAAAAAACTCAATTAGTACTCGCCATAGCCGCCACCGGGAGGCATTGGCGGCGCCTTCTCCTTCTCGGGAATATCGGTAACCAGCGATTCGGTAATCAAAACCATAGTGGCAATGCTGGCGGCATTCTCCAGAGCCGACCGTACCACCTTGGTCGGGTCAATAATACCCTTCTCCACCATATCACCAAAGTCATCGGCTTCAGCATCGTAGCCAACCCCGGCCGGGCTCTTCTTCACCGCATCCACTATCACCGCACCATCCCGACCGGCATTGATGGCAATCCAGCGAATCGGCTCATCCACCGCCTTCCTGATAATGTCAACACCGGTAGCTTCATCCCCGCTAACCTTCAGCTTATCCAGGACGGGAAGAGCATTGATTAAGGCAACACCGCCACCAGGTAGGATGCCCTCCTCCACCGCCGCCCGGGTCGCCGATAAGGCATCCTCAACCCGGTGCTTCCTCTCCTTAAGCTCAGTCTCAGTAGCCGCACCGACCTTGATTACGGCTACCCCGCCTACCAGCTTCGCCTGCCTTTCCTGGAGTTTCTCACGGTCAAAATCAGAGGTAGTCTCCTCTATTTGAGCCTTAATCTGCTTGATTCTCCCCTTAATTGCCTCATCCGAGCCCTTGCCCTCAATAATAGTCGTCTTATCCTTATCACAGGTCACCCGGCGGGCCCGACCTAAATCTTCCACCGTGACCGAGTCTAGCTTCCGCCCCACCTCCTCCGAAATCACCTTACCGCCGGTGAGAATTGCCATATCTTCCAGCATCGCCTTACGCCGGTCACCAAAACCGGGAGCCTTGACTGCCACCACATTAAGGGTGCCCCGCAGCTTATTAACTACCAGGGTGGCTAAGGCTTCACCATCCACATCCTCGGCGACAATAAGCAGGTTCTTGGACACCTGGAGTATCTTCTCCAGAGCTGGTAGAAGGTCAGAAACAGCCGAGATTTTCTTATCGGTGATAAGGATGTAGGGGTCTTCTATCTCTGTTTCCATCTTCTCAGCATTAGTGATGAAATAGGGACTGATATAGCCACGGTCAAATTGCATCCCCTCCACATACTCCGTCTCGTATTTCAGACCCTTGGACTCCTCAACGGTAATAACCCCGTCCTTACCTACTTTCTCCATCACCTCAGCGATCAGGTCGCCAATCTCCCTGTCAACGGCGGTTATAGTCGCCACCTGAGCAATCTGCTCCTTACCCTTGACCTCAGTGGAGACCCGCTTAAGCTCGTCAACAATGGCCCTGGTCGCCTTCTCAATACCTCTCTTTAGCCCCATAGCCTCGGCTCCAGCCGCCACATTCTTAAAGCCGCCGGTAATAATAGCGTGAGCCAGAATGGTTGACGTCGTCGTACCGTCGCCACAGGCATCATTAGTCTTGGTGGCGGCTTCCTTGACCAACTGCACCCCCATGTTCTCAAAGGGGTCAGGAAGTTCAATATCCTTGGCGATAGTAACCCCGTCATCAATTACGGTCGGGGCACCCCATTTCTTATCCAGCGCCACACAATGCCCCTTGGGTCCCAGGGTTACTTTAACGACATCAGCTAAAGTATCTATCCCCCTCTTCAAAGCATGCCTAACTTCCTCATCATATATAATCTGTTTAGCCAATTTTTCCCTCCTTCTCGACTAACTCTCTTTATGCTGGAATGATGTTACTTCCCAGTTTTAGCCTTCTTAGCCAAAATATCGCTCTCGCGTAAAATTATTAACTCCTCACCCTCAACCTTAATCTCAGTGCCGCCATACTTAGCATAAATCACGATATCACCTACTTTGACATCGAGAGGAATCCGTTTTCCATCCTCGGATAACCTGCCATCACCAACCGCCAGAACCTCCCCCTCCTGGGGTTTCTCCTTAGCGGTATCAGGCAAAACAATCCCGCCTTTGGTCACCTCCTCTCTCTCAATAGGTCTGACCAACACCCGGTCAGCCAATGGTTTAAGTTTAACCGCCATTCCAATCCTCCTTGTCAATTTATTAGCACTCTCCCCCTGAGACTGCTAACTACTATATAATAGCTCAGGGAGACATAGGTATCAACTCAACAAGTGATTATTTACAGTTAATGCCAATAACTGAGAGGCATTATGGAGCTAAAATTAGCCTATTTTTCTCCATAAAATACTTGTTTTTATATACTACCAGATTTTGGAAATTAAAAGCAACTCACTTTGACATTCTACACTAAATCGTGTAAAATTTGACTATGAACCAACAACAATGGGACAGCCAGCGCATCCAGGCCTTAAGGCGCCATCTAGGTCTGACCCAGCGTGAGCTAGCCAATAAACTGGGCACCCGCCAGCAAACGATAAGCGAGTGGGAAACCGGGATGTACCGACCCCGCGGTGCCTCAGCGACTCTTCTCTCTATTGTTGCCGAACGAGCCAAATTTAAATACGAGGCCAAGCCGAAACAACCTTGACATTATACACGATTCCGTGTATAATACAATAAAAACTTTAAATTGCGGTTTAATCTAAGGAACCGCTTTTATTAAGCTATTGATACACGTTATCGTGTTAAATAAACAGGGAGAGTTATAGAGGAGGCAAAGCCGTCTATAAAAATTATCTGCCTCTTATTAAGGAGAGTTAAAGGGAGGCGAAGCCTCAGCTATAAGCAATAATCAGGGGTGTTAGAGGGGCAAAGCCCCTCTAAAAAGTCTCTTTCCCCTTCCCCTTATCAAGGGGAAGGGGATAAAGGGGGAGGGTTACCTAATAAAAACCAATAAATTATCTAAAGGGGGTGGGGTGATAAATAATCTCCCTGAGAGTCAAATCGTTAACCTCTGGCAGCGCTTGTTGGGGCACCAGACCGAACTGACCACCGAAGGCGGTGAAACGATAAATATAGTTTACCCGGGAAGGACTAATGACGAGCCGGGGGCTGATTTTCGGGATGCGGTTATTGCCACCAACCGGGGGTTAATCAAGGGTGATATAGAAGTCCACGTTAAATCCAGCGGCTGGCGAGCCCACCGACACCACCAGAATCCGGTATATAATCGGGTGATTCTGCATGTGGTGATGTGGCAGTAGCAAAACTATATGGCGTTGGCACTCTAAACTCTATCGTCAAATCGCCGAATCTATTCAATAGTGCCCGCTTCACTAATAGCTTGATAATCTGTTGCTTTTCTTTATCGCTGAGATTACTATTTAGCCTCTCTCGCATTATCGGAATTAGCTGCTTAGCCTGCTGATAGACAATCTCAGTATCACCTTGAAGCCTCATATCGGCAATCAGGCTATCTATCTCGGTAGTATATTGGTCATCCTCAGCTTGTATAGCTGAGAGCTGTAATTTAAGCTGTTGCTCAGTAATAATTTCTTGTCTGGCCCAGCTTATAACTCTAGCCTGTTCTAATCTTAGATTATCTCGCTTGCGAGTTAGCTCGCTTAATCGTTTCTTAATGGCTCCTGCCTTTTGTGCTACATACTCCACCCTTGATTGAATTGCTGCCTGTAATCCATCTTCTGATTCCAAGATTCCTTTTACACCTTGCCATAGGCGACTAGCAATCGGCTGATATTTCACTGATTTAGGATTACGACAATTGTATAGGTGAGGATGTAAGGTTATGCCTCGGCATACCAGTCTAGGCTGCCCATTGCCACTATGGATTAGAAAACTCTTGCTGCACTCTTCACACAGTAGGATATGCTGAGTGAGGTAAATAGCTTTGGTATTGCGAGGACTAAAAGGTTTGTTGGTCTGGCGTTTAGTTTGGGCTGCCTGCCATGTCTCTTGGCTTATGATAGCTGGCACAGACATAGCAATCCACTGGCTCTTATCCTTTGGCTTGTTGGTCGCTCCATGCCTTTTATTATAATAAGCTACACCGGTATAGCACTCTGAGTTTACTAGCTCACTTATCTTCTGAGCAGTCCAGCCTAGCCTACTACGGTTCTTGGTAAGCACACCAGCATTATTGAGCCTCTTGGCAATCTCATACTCTGAAACCCCAGCAATATACCATTCAAAAATCCACCCTACCCACTTAGCCTCAAACTCATTTATTGTCCATCGCTTAGTAGTTTTGTCATAATCATAGCCAAATGGTGGTCTAATATGGTTATTCCCTGCTTTGATATTGCCTTCGCGTCCTATCTGGGTTCTCTGGGCAATGTTCTCTAACTCAATGCGCCCTAATACTGCTCTTATCTCAAAGGTAGTGCGATCGAAAGGTTCGGCTACTGTTTCAACGGTGATATTGGTGTTCTCTAGAGCTTCCATTAGAACTGCACAGGGGTAAATACCCCGTGCCAATCTATCAGCCTTCCAAGCTATGATGATATCAAATTTGCCTTCCTGAGCATCCTTTAACATCTGCTGAAAGCCAGGGCGTTTCTTTGTCGCGCCTGAAGCAATATCGCTATAGACTGCGACTACTATATGGGATTTAGCCTCACAATATTGCCGGCCTCGCAATTCTTGTTCGCCAAGGCTGATTTTGTCTTCTTCCGCCTGTCGTGGGGTAGAAACTCGGAGATACAATGCTGCTCTCATTTTTCGCCTCCTACTAGCAATTGATATAGTTTCGACCATATATGTTGTTGCTCATCCCTCGTAGCATTTCCTGGGCTTATTCGGGTGAGGTTCAGAAAAGCTCTATCACCAATATGGCTAAGCTGCTTTGCTACCTCCGCCCAGGCAGCATCCATATCAAACGGATGAATACCATGCTCCAACAGCCAGCCCCTATCCATGACCTTATCAAACACTTCTCTGCCAGCTTCCGAGGCCTCGTCATAATGAAAAGACCACACGATTATTTCTGAATTCATGCAGCGCTCCCCTCACTAACATTCTACCCATCTACCCTCACAATACAACTGACTTTCAGCGTGCTCCCTCGCTACCTTATTTCAGTCGTAGCCTATTAATATTGGGCTGCTACTACTCTTTATTTTCGTCTTCGTCTCCTTTGTGTAGGTGTCCTGTTGCTCTGCTCTATGCCCTTCAGAATAAGCCAACCGATAAACCCCCAGGCGATTAGCCTCCCCCAATCAATGCGACCATTCTGTTGCAGCCCGGCCTCCCTCTCATATTGAGAGCGAAGGGTAATCCAAGCCCTGTCTGCCTGTTCAACTGCTCTGGGCTCAGGTCTTCTCCCCTCATGAACCCAACGCTTGTGCGCTGATAGCCCCTGGGGGGTTGAAAATGTCTGGTGGCAAACCTCGCATATCCACATAGCCATTGTATTTTACCATAAAGGACTAGCCGTGTCAATATGCTACGGCTAGTCATAGAGAACGTTTGGAGGCAAATTTTGAGAAGGGATTTGGCTCTGAACAAGAGAGGTAACGTTAAAAGAGGTAACCAGGGTAACAAAACAAGCTTTTGTTACTCACGAGTTGGCAAGTCACGCCTTATCTTTATCCTAAGGACTTTTTCTGAACTTAGCCTTCAGAGCCTCGATTTCTTGTTGCCTTTGCAACTCTTCTATAGAAAGAGGTTGACAAGATTTAAGCTGCCCAGCCTGCACTCTTATAGAGAAAAGCCCGTGGCACTTCCAACATGTGTAGGGACCTTCATAATCCGGATTGACGAATGAGACTCGACCTTCAGTGGCACAATTGGGGCATTTTATTGTCAATACTGCCATACTCTACCCTCCAGGCGACGATTCAATTGCTATTATGTCCAGATTATAACACGTCTCTCACTGGATTGTTCATCGCCAAATCCGAGAGGTCCCAAAACAACAAAATAGACACTTGTTAACAAACGCTAGTTAGTGCAATAAGGTAACAAAGTACTAGAATGTGACTCTCGGGTGTTGTCTATTTTAACCTACCCTAATTCGTGTCGGAATTATCCAATTTATCTTTCGTACCACTTACCTTTTTCCCTGATAATTTAGTTTACCCCTTTACTATGACCTTTTCGGGATTTACAAATATTAAATCATAGTAGTTAAATTAACACGGGCGACCTGTTAAGAGGCCGCCCACGGAAGGCTTGAGAAATAAAATGACTGGCTGGCCATTTTTTCCGCTGCCTTCATATTTAATTATGAAAGAAAAGGAAAGATTTTTCAATAGTCCGTACCCGCCAGCCAGAGAAAGGAGGGAACATGAGTTAATTATTTCGAGTTGACTTTGGTTAGCTTAGGGAAATTACAAATAGAGAACCAATTTAAGGAGGTCTTTTAAATGAAAATTAGGCGCTTAACAATGGGACTGTTTCTAACTGCAATATTGGCATGCGGGTTGGTGTTACCGTCTGCGGTTATGGCACAGACCGAGGGCGGAATTCCCAGCATCGACGTGGTTAAAGAGGCTGAGGCCGTAGAAGGCGGGGTAGTCAGTACCATTACAATTACCAATAGCGGCGATGTAGATGTAAATGTAACGAAAGTAACTGATACCGTTTATTGGCAAATTGGCGGTGGCGACTGGGATTATCTGGCCCAGTATGTAGACGAGACAGGATATCTGGTAGTTGTAGATGGCACGTTGAATCTTACCTTTGAAATTCCATGTGAGGTTCCTGAAGATGCGCGAGAACTCAGAAATGTCGTCGAGGTAGAGATTGACGGTCGAGATAAAGTCTTCCATGATATAGTGAGTTTCGCGCCCTTTAACTACATGCCTGAAATTGAATTTGAGGGTATCGTTGATAGTATTGACCCAGACTTAGTAATAACTACTGGAGAGGGCGACACTTATACAGTCGTGACTGACGCAGATACGCAGATAGAGGGAGAACCAACTCCGGGTGACCCTGCCAAAGTAGAGGGAGTCCTTCAACCTGATGGCACCGTTCTCGCGTCTAAGATCGAAGGAACAGAAATAGAGATAGACGATTAGAACGGCTTCCAATCATAGACTCGGTAATGAGAGGCAAGCACCAAGTCTTGCCTCTCATTTTACTATGATTTTCCCCACTTTCCCAGCCTCCCAAGAGGTAGATTTATACATTGCTTGTAGAGAACCCAAAGTGAATCCTGACATTTGATTCAGTAAAAGAGTAGATGAGATGAGAGGTTCACTATCTGAGTGATTGTTAACAAAGCCGAGGAATGTTCAACCAACTCTTAACTGGATAGGACTACTGCACGACACACTCATTTGTTTTATATTGCATGTGCTCTTACCGAGTGCCATAATAGGCCTGCAAGTTAGGTGAGTCCAGTGATCGGCAATAGCGGTTTCCAAGAAGCCCTCACAGCTGAAAGTCCATGAGGATACGAGTTCGAAAGGGAAGACATGCATTAAGGATCATACTAATCGCTACAGCATCAGTCTTTTTGACCATGTTTTTTTGGAAAGCCGCTCCAATAGAAATTCTGAGTTCTGCTCACTTTCACGGGTCCACAGAAAATCAGGCCATAGCTTTGTCCTTTGATGATGGGCCGGATTGGGGCGAAGAGGTCCTCCTTTCAGCTTTGAACCAAGCTGAGATTAGAGCGACCTTTTTCTGGACGTGGGAAAAAGTCGAGATACTCAATTCCGAAGACCCACAGAGGTTCGCAAGAATTCTTCAGTTGCTGAGGGAGGGAGACCATGAGGTAGGAATCCATGGTCACAAATGCACTGTTTCCTCAAACCTTCTAAGACGTATTTTGGGGCTTGCTGAGGTAGAAGATTTGACGATGGTCAAGAGGTATTTCTCCGATCTTCTTCACCAAACGCCTACTTTATATCGGCCACATGGTGTTCAACTGGGCCGCGAACTAATCAATGCCATTAAGGCTTCGGGATTGCAACTAGTAGTAGGGTCACCCAGCTACCAAATTGGACAAGGAAATCCATCACGTTCATATCTCCAAGCTTTTCGAAGAGCAAAGCCCGGAGATATCATCTGCGGCCATGATTCTAAGGATTGCTATCCAGACTTTGGATTAGCCCAACAGATTACTCAGCTCATACCAGAAATAGAAGAGATTCTTGCCAATAGAGGCATTTCCGTGGTAACAGTCTCCGAGATTATCTCTCCAGACATGTTGGCTCAAGACTAAATGGAATCAGGTCCAGCTGTTCGCCTGTATCGTCGTGCACCATTCAACGTTTTGTCGAGGGTTTCACAATAGTCAGGATTGTGCAATGTAATTCCGTGCGTCATACAGAGTGCTATTTCGTGCAATGCCGTAGTGTTTACGCGGTCTACTGGGCTCATAAGCCGAAGGCCGTTGGTTCGAATCCAACCACCGATACCTACAGAAAGATGTGCTACCCAAAGTTCAGGAGTTAAGTATCATAACCCAAGCGTTCAGGGAAGAAGCAATACCTATCCAGGATATGTAGGGTATGAGAAGCCCACCCGCGACTTTTGATATCTTGAAAAACTTGACTATGGTTATCAGAAGCACGATTCCCAGCGCCAGGATTACAGCGAAACCACCGACAAGAGACTCATAACCGAAGAAAACTACCGACCACAAAGCATTAAGCACTAACTGCACCCAAAACAAGACGAAAGCCGGCTTCACTCCCTCGGTCTGTAGTCCTTTACGCCAGATTAGAAATACTGCTACTCCCATAAGGGCATAAAGGGTAAACCAAACTGGCATGAAAACGGCATCTGGAGGAGTGAAAGCTGGCTTTTCAAGCGCCGCATACCAAGTTGAAATCTTAGGCGTCGTGAAAACTGATCCGATTGCCCCAGCGCCGTAGCAAGCAACAAGACAACCCACCAGCTTACCTATGTTACGTTTGTTAGCCATAATCACCCCCTTCAAGATTCGGGATTACTAAAACTAGTAGCGATGAGAGATATCAGTCTAGGCTTTAACTGGGCAATTGTCAATAGTCCGTCTTGGTTCCATTCCCAGCGCATCCCGATATCCATACGAAGAACAGGGAAATATACTGGTCGTCCGATGGGTACTTACGATTCGCCAAAGGCAGTAGATTCACTCCACGAAATGACATATATATTTAGCGTAACCTTCCTCGACCAGTTTTTCCTCAGGAATGAACCGGAGAGCAGCCGAATTTATACAATAGCGTTTGCCCGTCGGTTCCGGACCATCGTCAAAGACGTGACCCAGGTGTGAATTGCCATACCTGCTCCTGACTTCGGTCCGGGTCATGCCGTAGCTGCTGTCTTCCTTTTCTATGATATTATCCGGCTCAAGAGGCCTGGTGAAGCTAGGCCAACCTGTGCCCGAATCGAACTTATCCCTAGAGCTGAAAAGGGGCTCACCGGAAACGATGTCAACATATATACCATCCTCCTTGTTGTCCCAGTATTCGTTATTGAAAGACGGCTCGGTTCCATTTTCCTGTGTCACCTGATACTGCAGCGGAATCAGAATTAGCCGCAAATCTTCGTCGGCAGGCTTTTGGTAGTCCTGATAGCTGATTGCTGCCGAGCCCCACTTCTCCTGTAGATAGGTGGCCCTGCCCGAATTACGTTTATAGAGCTCATACACCAGAGGATTCTTACTGTAGTAGTCCTGGTGGTATTCCTCAGCCCGGTAAAACTCGGTGTAGGGTAGAATCTGAGTAACGATGAGCTTATCATAAATTCCCGACTTCTCGAGCTTAAGCTTACATTCCTCCGCCATCCGCTTTTGCCCCTCATCGTGATAGAATACCGCAGTTCTATACTGCGGACCGCGGTCTAAGAACTGGCCACCATCGTCAGTAGGGTCGATATGTTGCCAGAAAACGGTCAGCAACTGTCCGTAGGAGATTATATTTGGGTCGTATGTAATCTGGACAGCTTCGTAATGACCGGTTTCTCCCGACGAAACCTCTTCATAGGTTGGGTCTTTTTTATCTCCACCTGTGTAACCTGTTATCACTTCCTTGACCCTGTCCAGGGCCTCAAAAGGTGGCTCCATACACCAGAAGCAACCTCCGGCAAAGGTTGCTATGCTATATTCTCCTTCCTGGGTATTACTTTCCATAGTCGAATTCCCTTCCGATGAATTCATACAAGATGTATTGCCGAAAATGATTAACAATACAGCCATCATTATTAATAGACTTTGCTTTTGCACTATTTTCACCCTCTGATCGTAAATAATACGGAAGCTATTCCAAAACTTAGCAGTCGATTGTCCTTTTTAGACTTATAGGGCACAGCCTAAATATGCAATCGCCTGATTTATTCGCGGCAATAGCGCTTATAAATGAATTCGTCCCAAGAATTATGATTAGCTCGGTAGATTATCTTCATACAGTTAATGCATTGCCAGCCTTCTTCATGTGGTATATAAACTGTGCCGCCGCAACCAGGTCTAGGACATACTGAAGGTGGCTTTTTATAGAGATTTGGCTCTAACATCTTCGTATTCATTTCCTGCCCCCATTGAATGGAGAGGTTGAGTTTTAAGGGAGTTATTATCCCTCCTAATATGTTGAGATACTACTAATCTTAACTCAGTCCCCAAACTGGTCTGTTGATAACAGAACCTGACACTCAACTATGCTCGGATTAGCTGGAAGCTGATTCGATTTTCTCCATATCTTCCCCGCAACAAACCAGTGTTCCACCGCCTACTTTGGTAACGGTTATTTCATTACCACAAATATTGCAGCGGTACTTCTCCCCGATTGATTCAACTGCCATCTCCTTTGGCCCCCCTTAGATTTCTTACTATTCTCATAGTAGCAGTGATAGAGGAGAGCAAATCGTTACTATTAGCTAGTTTGCCCTCCTCTATCATAATAAATGGTAGTATTCTGCTAATCTGGCAGTATTACACTGTCGACAACGTGAATAACGCCGTTTGAAGCTTCGATATCAGTTATGATGACCTGAGCATCATTGATCATAACCAAATAGCCACAGCAGCCGGCTGTAACGGATATTGTTACCGATTTCCCCGAAGCGGTTTCAGCTGAAGTCAAGTTAACCGCATCAGCGGCCATAACCTTCCCCGGCACTACATGGTAAAGCAGGATATCCGTAAGAGTTGGGATATCATCTAGTAAAGCCTCGATAGTACCAGCCGGTAGCTTGTTAAAGGCATCGTCTGTGGGAGCAAACACGGTATAGGGGCCTTCACCCTTGAGGGTGTCAACCAGGCCGGCCGCTTGTACCGCTGTTACCAGGGTGGTAAATCTGCCGTCTTCAACCGCGATATCGACAATATCCTTCATTTCCTCAGGCGGCAATATCACCGTGTCGACAACGTGAATAACACCATTTGACGCTTCGATATCAGTTCTGAGGACCTGAGCATCATTGATCATAACCAAATAGCCACAGCAACCGGCTGTAACGGATATTGTTACCGATTTCCCCGAAGCGGTTTCAGCTGAAGTCAAGTTAACCGCATCAGCGGCCATAACCTTCCCCGGCACTACATGGTAAAGCAGGATATCCGTCAGTGTTGG
>Ga0209636_10004511_pt1 | contig 14199 bp, 11 predicted proteins | sample DeeMarSWOR152_54_FD_187464 | JGI IMG/M metagenome (GOLD analysis project Ga0209636, IMG submission 187464) | Marine sediment microbial communities from White Oak River estuary, North Carolina - WOR-1-52-54 (SPAdes) (version 2) | ecosystem: Environmental > Aquatic > Marine > Intertidal zone >...
GCCTCCATGTGACTACTCCCTGAGATCAATGGAAGAGACGAAGTCCATGGTCATATCATCGGTCTGGTCATTCGTGGCCATGTCATTTCGAATTCTGAGGGTCACCCTGACAAACCGTGCCCCGGAGTCGATGTCGAATCCCAGATCGTCAACCCAGATGGATCCCGCTGTTGCATCATTGACCAGAACATCCCAGGGAACGCTGTCGGAATCTTGGGTTCCCTTCTTGATGACCCCCCCACCCGGTCCAGAGAGATCGAGGCCGAAATAGACCGTGGGCATGGGATTGGCCCCTGTTCCATCGCTCGCACAATTCCAGACGCCCTGGAAGCCGACCGTTGACCCATCGGGATCTCTTTCATAGATATCGACAAAGTCCTCGCCTGGGTCATATCCCCCGCTATGGTTCGCATCAAAAAAGGGTTCTCCATCATAAAAGATCTGAATGTCTTGGTAGGCTCCCGAAGCCCCCATGGTGTTTCCAATGACCCGGCTTCCTTCCCAAATGGCCCGGGTCATCCCCTCCATGGCCAGGGTCCCCATTCGCTGGACTTCCATCTGCTCCTTTCCCCTGCCAAAGGCCGTCATATTTGCGATAAAAAAGGTGGCAACGGCCAGAATCACCACCAACAAAACGAGAGACGACACAAGGACTTCGAGAAGGACTGTGCCCTTTGGTTCCAGAATCCGGCTCGTAAATCCTTTTGGTCGCAAGACGCTTCGCACGGTGAGAAACTCCAGATCATGGGGCAATCAGGGTGGTCAGGGTGACGACCCGCTCCGCGGGCTTGAATGCCGGGAGGGTTCCTGAATTCCAGATATCATCGTCGAGCAGGTCGTCATAGAGTTCGAGGACGATTCGCTTGTAGTCGTTGCCTGACCCGTTTGCCGCTTCATCAATATCGGCGACGCTCCACCTCACCAGGAGGCTTCCGGTGAGAGAGGGAACGCCGGTATTCGGGGGCCTCTCAAATCGCCGGTACTGATCTCCCGCGGTCCCGTCGAGAAGCGGGTCGTCATAGGGCAGGCTCAAGAGACTCTCCATCTCATCCTGGGCCACCTGGAGGGCGACCCTTTGGTTGCCCAACTTACCGATATCGGCCCCTGCCGTCCCGAACATGTGGGAGATTGATACCACGGCGATCCCGAGGACGATTGCAGCCATCAAGACTTCCACCAGGGAGACCCCCGTCTCGGGGATCAGGAAGGTCCGAACCCGATGGATCCATTCGCCACGGCGCAATTCGCCCCCGATCGTTCTGGTGAGTCTCTGAATCCGCATCACACGCGTCTCACCTAACCAAATCCTTAGACTCCTGGCGCTGACGGCAGCATGTCGAGCGTTATCTTTCCCGTCGGAGGGATATTGGTCCATCGGGTCTGAGGGGTCGCGGAGCTATCGTAGCTGATCGTGCTTGTTCCTGCCAGGCCCGGTCCATCAAATTTGTCAGTTCCCGAGGCCGTGATCACAAAGCTCTCCGGCGGTCCCGGATTAACCGCAACCACGTAACTAAAGTAGACGGCATCGGTAACGTCAATGCCGTAAGTCTTGAAGTTGGCAGGATCTCCAACGACCACGACAGAGCTGTCGGCGGAGAAGTATTGCATGGTCCGTTGCTTATAGACCTTCTCAGCGGTGATAACGGCGCCCATCATACTCGTGGCTTCGGTGACCCGCGCCTTTTCCACATAGTCCGTGTAGAGGGGCACCGCAATGGCGGCCAGAATGCCCACAATGATGATCACAACCATCAACTCCACCAGGGTGAAACCTCTCTGATTCCTAAGCCTTTTCATGATTGAACCCTCCCTTTTCTTTCTGGATTCAGCTTGTGATGAGAGGAAAGCAGACCTTTCATGGCTCCTGAACTCCTCACCGCTACCGGAGCAAATAGGATGCCAATTCTTACCGATCCGGGATGTTCGAAAACGGGGAAACAGGCTATCGTAACAAGTAATTGATTTTTATAGTACTTCCTTACCTCTCACGGTCCCAGGTAGATGAAAAAGGTCAAACTTTGACCCGCTGAGAGGCACGAAATCGAAAAAATCGGTAAGTCGTTACATGTAAGTCCGTTCCGAAAATCGTTCCTATTGATCGAATAGATCGTACTTCTTCATCTTGTTATAGAGTGTTTTAAGGCTCAGATTGAGGAGCCGGGCCGCCTTCTCGCGTTTTCCTCCCGCCTGTTCGAGGGCCTCCCGAATCAACCGTTTCTCGACATCCCGTGTGAGGCCATCCACTTTCTCGTTCAGTGATCGACCATCGCCGAGGCGAAACATGTCGGGAAGGCTCTTTCCTCCTCCTTCCTGGATTTCTGGCGGAAGGTTCCATTCACTGATCACCGAGTCCCTCGAGAGAAGAACCGCTCGCTGAACCGCGTTCTCCAGTTCCCTGACATTGCCCGGCCATGAATGGTTGACCATGAGATCCATGGCCTCTTCCGAGATTTTTTCGATTCTCTTATGATATCTTGCCTGAAAGAGGTTTAGGAAATGGTCCACCAACAATGGAATGTCCTCTCTCCTTTCCCGAATTGGAGGGATATGGATGGGGATCACGTTGATCCGGAAGAAGAGGTCCTCACGAAATGTTCTCTCCTGGACAGACCGTTTCAGATCGCGATTGGTCGAGGCGATGATCCTGACGTCCACCCTTACAGGCTCGACCCCCCCTACCCTTTCAAATTCCCGCTCCTGAAGGACCCGGAGGAGTTTGGACTGTGTTGTGAGGCTCATGTCTCCGATTTCATCGAGGAGAAGGGTACCCCCGTTCGCCAGTTCGAATTTCCCCAGTTTCCGTTTTGTTGCACCGGTGAAGGCCCCTCTTTCATAACCAAAGAGTTCGCTCTCCATCAGAGTTTCAGGAATAGCAACACAGTTGAGCTTTACGAGGGGGTTTGCCCGTCTGGAGCTGTTGTAGTGGATGGCCTCGGCGATCAATTCCTTTCCCGTTCCGCTCTCTCCTGTGATCAGCACGGTCACATCGCTATCCAGAACGGTTTTGACGATTTCGGAGGTCTCCTGCATGCCTTTGCTGTTGCCAACGATGTTCCGTAATGCTCCTTTCCCTTCTACCTTCTCCCTGAGTTCCCGGACCTCCTGCTGCAATCGGGTTTTTTCCAGGGCTCGTCGAACAACGATCCGCATCTCGTTAATGTCGAAGGGCTTACTGAAATAGTCGTAGGCGCCTTTCCTGATAGCTTCAATGGCAACATCCTTAGAACCGTGGGCCGTGATCATGATGACGGTGGTGTCAGGATCCGTTCTTCTGAGGGTGGTCAAGACATCCATCCCACTCATCCGGGGAAGCTTGAGATCGAGGATGACAAGGTCAAAGTCGTCTCGATGCAACCTGGAGAGAGCCTCCTCCCCATTGGGAACGTGAACAGCCTCATATCTCTCCTTCTTCATGGCCTCGCACAGGAAAAACCCCATGCTGGCATCATCCTCTACGACCAGAATCTTAGGGGATCTCATCGACCTGCCCCATCAATGCCTTGAGACGCGCTGCCCGGCGAGAGCCTAACCCTCTGCCCTCCAATGAGGTCTAGGGTATCAGAAAGAGAACCGAATGTTGCAGGACCAGATGCCAACCCTATCACCTTGGCAATCATTTTGCAAATGAGAATCCCTGGCGTGAGCTTTGCCCTTTCTTCTGGGTGAGGAGGCCTGGGGCGTCAGGTCTCTGCCGAACTCGCTGGTCAAGCTTGCAATTTGTTTGCCACCTTCGGGACGATGAATTGACAGGGCCGTCCATTGATCATATGATGGGTCAAGATTTCCATACAGGAGAGAAACCTGAGCCATGAAAAGCAAGAAGCTTATTGGCATCCGCATGTTTGTGATCATCCAGGTTTTCACTTTTCTTTTGGTCATTATCACGGGTTTTTTCGCTCTTGAAATGGGATCGCTAGATCTGAACAAGTCCCTGAAGGGTAACTACTTCTACACCTTTATCCACTCGATCAAAAAGAGGATCTATCTGCCAGAAAAAGCGACGACCCTTCGAGCCGAAGAGAGAATGACCGTGAAACAGGTTGGCCGGGCCCTCAACAAAATGCGCTGGACCATCATCGTCGGAGGGCTGATGGCATGCATTTCTGGAATCATTCTTGCCCATGCCATCGAACAGCCCCTCAAGAAACTGACCGACGGTGTCCAATCGGTGGCACACGGAGACTTCACCAAAAGTATCCAAGTGTCTACCCAGAACGAATTCAATCGGCTGGTTACGGCCTATAACGAGATGGTGGCTTCTCTGAAGAAATCCGAGGAGCACCTACGAAAGGTCTTTCTTGCAGCAGACGATGCGATCATGACGACGGATATGGATGGCAAGATCACACTCTGGAGTGAAAGCAGTCGAAAGATGTTCGGTTACTCCAGGGAAAACATTGTGGGAAAACCCGTTGAGACCCTCTTTGCCTCCGGCGTGGATCCAACCCTTCTGACCTATGTGAGGCAGAAAACGCCTTCCGAAGGCCGTTGGGAGGGAGAGGTCCCATACCGGCGCAAAGACGGTTCATCCTTTGACGGATGGTGTGTCACCACGGGGCTCTTGGATGAAAATGCTAGTGTCCAGGGACATCTTAGCATTGTCAGAGATGTGACGGAAAGAAAACAGATGCAGATGCAACTGATTCAGGCTGACAAAATGGCCTCCCTGGGAGAGCTGGCAGCGGGCGTTGCCCATGAGATTAATAACCCTTTGTCCGGGATTCTGAGCAACGCAGAGTTCCTCCAGGAGGAGATCCCCACCGATGATCATGAACGCCAAGAGGAGATTCGGGAAATCGTCCGCAACAGTGAACGAATCAAAACCATTGTTCGAGATCTTCTGAATTTCTCTCGGCAGAAGGGATCCCAAGAGGTTTCAGTCTTTGCCATAGATGACGCTATCGAATCGTCTCTCAACCTGACAGGACATCAGATTGAACTGGACCACATAAGGATTGTGAAAGAACTCGATGGGACTTCCCCGCCCATTCGTGCCAGCTACAATCAAATTGAGCAGGTCCTCCTCAACCTTCTGACCAATGCCCGCCATGCCCTCAATGAGAAATACCCCGACCGGGATGAGAACAAGACCATAACCCTTCGATCCGAGAGGGCGATTATCGAGGGGAAAGGCTTTATTCGGTTGGAACTCACCGACCGGGGTGTTGGCATTCCAAAAGCAGACCTGGATAAGTTATGCATGCCCTTTTTCACCACCAAACCGCCAGGAAAAGGGACAGGCCTCGGTCTGAGTATCAGCTACAACATCATCCAGCAGCATGGAGGTCAGCTCCGATTTGAGAGTGAGCAGGGAGAGTACACAAAGGCGATCGTCGAATTGCCCATCTATGAGGAGGAGTCAGAGAATGCATGATGATTCACGGGAACAGAAGCGAATTCTGGTGGTAGACGATGAAGAGACCATCCGTCGGACCATCCAGAAGCGACTCACCATGGAGGGATACGACGTGAGGGCTGTGGACAAGGCCTCCAAGGCTCTTGAGGAGTTTCGGTCCCATGCCTTTGACACGGTCATTTCTGACATACGGATGGAGGAGATGGATGGCGTGGAGCTTCTCCAAAAGATCAAGGATATTCAGAAGGATGACGTTCCGGTCATCATGATCACCGGGGCCCCGTCCCTTGACACGGCTCAATCTTCAATAAAGGCCGGTGCCTATGACTACATTATCAAACCCTTTGATAAGGAGACCCTTCTCAACACGGTGAAGCGGGCTCTGGAAAAGAAAGACCTCACGGATCGCGTCAAAGCGGAAAAAGAGAATCTCGAAATCCGGGTTCAGGAACAGACTCGGACCCTCCGGGATATCTACCGGTTTGCCAACCAACTCAATTCCCTCGATAGCCTCGATGCTGTCCTCGAATCGATCGTCGAGTTTGTCGCCGATTTCATGGTGAGCGAGCGCGTGTCGATTATGCTTCTGGATGACAAAGAGGAGTATCTGACCATTGCCACGGCTGTCGGCCTGGGCGAGGAGGTCGTTCGCGATACCCGTGTTCGGAGGGGAGAGGCGATTGCAGGAAAGGTATTGGAGACTCAAAAGGCACTGAGAATCAATGATGTCTCAAGCATTAAAGCAGAGGAACAACAGTTCTCAAAGTATAAGGCATTTATCAGTTTTCCCTTGATGCAGGCGCCATTGAAAAGCCAGATGAATGCTTTGGGTATCATCAACGTGACCAACCGATTCGGTGACCAACCCTACACGGCTTTGGATCTCAGGAATCTGGATTTCATAGCTGATACTGCCTCCGTGGCGATCAACAACCAGATCAAAGGGATCAAGCTTCAAGAGAGTTACTTTGCGACCATGAAGTCTCTCGCCTTGGCCCTCGACGCGAAGGACCGATACACAGCGGGCCATTCGGAAAGTGTCCAGAAGCATTCCGTGAACATCGCCCGTGAATTGGGTCTGAGCCATGAAGAAATCGCTAACATTGAGCGGGCCGGGGCCCTTCATGACATCGGCAAGATCGGGATTCCCGATGCGATCATCAACAAGCCTGGTCGGCTGACCCAAGAAGAATTCGAAAAGATCAAAGAGCACCCTGCCCTTGGGGAGCAGATGATTCTCCCAATTCCCTTTCTGAATTCTGCCAGGGGGATTATCCGGCATCATCACGAACGTTTTGACGGCGGTGGCTATCCGGACGGGGTCAAAGGAGAGCATATTGAGCTTGGGGCCAGAATCATGGCAGTGGCAGACACTTTCGATGCGATGACCTCGGACCGACCCTACCGGAAAGCCATGAGCGTGGAAGAAGCGATGACCGAATTGAATCGGTGCCGAAGCACCCAGTTCGATCCCGCAGCGGTAGAGGCCTTTGAGCGGTTGATAGCGAAGGAAAGTCATGACAAGAGCAGGAAATAGGCTATCCCGGTTCACCGGCATTCGAATGATGGTTGCCATTCTGGTCTTCAGTTTTCTCCTTGCCATCATCACCGGTTTTTTTGCCCTGGAAGTTGGTTCTCTTGAGTTGAACCGCTCTCTAAGATCGGAGCCCTTTTATACATTCAACAGTTCACTGCGGAAATTGTTTTTCCCCTCCGCAAATAAGAGTCATCCAACGATTGTCGAGGAGGAAATGCCGGTCAAGCAGGTAAAGGTAGCCCTCAACAAGATGCGATTGACGGTTCTCGTCTTGGGGTTTGTGGCCCTATTTTCCGGGATTGTTCTGAACCATGCGATCAAGAACACACTGAAGAAACTCACCAGTAGCCTCCGCTCAGTGGAACGAGGTGACTTCAGCGAAAGCCTTGAGCTGTACTCTCAGGAGGAGATCGGCCAGGTGGCAAAGGCATACAATCGCATGGTCTCTTCTATCAATCGGTACATGCTTGAGACATCGGTGGGGGCCATATTCACCATCAACAGGAATGGGATCATTACGAGCTTCAATCCCATGGCTGAAATCATTTTTAACCGCGACTACCGGGATGCGGTGGGAAGCCATTTCACCGACATTTTTCCGGTCACCAAACCGAACCGGGATCTCGTCGAAATCATCATGAAAGGTATCGAGAAAGGGGAACCTTCTTTCGGAGAGAATCTCTTGATCGAAACCCCTGAAGGAGAAAAGAAGACCACAAAGATCACCACGTCGATCTTGAGCAGTGATACGGGAAAGCTCTTGGAGGTTGTGGTCAATCTTGGAGACTTCGAGCAGGTCAAGGAGATACAAACGCAGATGGAACGGATGAACCGCCTGGCATCTCTGGGAAGTCTGGTTGCCGGTCTGGCTCACGAAATCAGAAATCCGCTCGGATCTCTAAAGGGATTGACCCAACTGCTCGGCGAGGATCTCCCTCAGGATGACAAAAGGCGCCAATACACCGAAATTATCCTCAAGGAAATCGATCGACTCAACAAGGTGGTGGAGGAACTGCTGAGTTTCGCGCAACCCACAGGGGCCGACTTTGAAGCCAGGAACATCAACGAAATCGTACGGGACGCCCTTCTCCTGGCTCAAGCCAGCTTCCACGGTAAGCCTATCCGCGTTGTGGAACGATACGAATCCAACCTTCCGGAGGTGCTGGTGGAGCGAAACAGACTGATCCAGGCGATCCTCAATATTCTCAATAATGCCTTCGAAGCGACCCCGGACCAGGGGGATATCATTATCGAGACCGCAAGGGGAAACGGGGGAAATCTCGAGAGCTCCTCTGAAAGGGCTACCTCCTCCCGATCAGTGATCATCGATTTCTTCAACACGGGCGCACCGATCTCCTTTGAGGATGCCAAACGAATGTTTGACCCCTTCTTCACGACAAAAGAAAAAGGCACTGGCCTTGGCCTGGCCATCGCCCAACAGGTGGCCACGGCCCATGGTGGAAGTCTCACAGTGATCAACCAGGCTAGGGTGGATCACCAGGAGGGGGTTACCTTCCGCATGGAGCTTCCGGTCAAGGGATCCTTGGACCGGAACGCTAGCCGATCGCACGGCCCAGCTTGAAAATGGGGAGGAATATGGAAAGCAGGATGGAGCCTATGACACCTCCAATGAGGACAATCAGGATTGGCTCCAGCAGACTGGTCAGGGCAGCAATCGTCGACTCGATCTGCTGCTCGTAGAAGTTGGAGACCTTTGCCAGCATCCGATCTAGAGCCCCTGATTCTTCCCCGGTCGATGCCATCTGAATAACCATCTCTGGAAATACTTCCCTCCTTTCACTCATCGCCTCTGCGAAACTACTCCCCTGCTCGATAGACGCGGATGACGCCTGGATGGCTCTTGCCAAGAAGAGATTTTCCGCCGTCTCGGCAACAAGATCCAGAGATGCAAGGATGGGGACGCCGCTGCTGATCAGAACCCCGAGGGTCCGGGTGAATTTGACCAGAGCGTACTTTCGCAAAAGAGAGCCAAAAAGCGGCATCTTCAGTTTGTATTGATCAAAAACATACCGACCCCGGGTCGAGCGCAAGATCAGAACAACGGCGATGGCGACAGCGACGGCGGCAAGGAAGAAGATCAGGGCATGCTCCCGCGTCGTCGCACTGACGGACAGTAGAATGCGCGTCGGGGTGGGGAGTCTTGCCCCCAAACCCCCGTAGATTCTCTGGAAAACCGGTACCACCTGAACCACCAAGAAAAAGACCGCCGCAATGGTGAAGACGATCAGGAAAGAGGGATAGGTGATCGCGCTGACCAGTTTCCGTCTCAGGTCGGCCATCCTCTCTAGGTAGCTCGTGAGCTGGTTGAGGGTCTGATCCAGTCTCCCGCTGATCTCTCCGGCTCTCACCATATTCACAAAGAGAGAGCTAAAGGCTCTCGGATGCTTAGCAAGTGCATCGTGGAGGGTACTTCCCTCTTCCACCTCACCGCTCACCGTCTCGATGATGCCTTTGAAATGACGATTCTCCACCTCCCTGCTGTAACTCTGGAGGCACCGCAGCAAGGGAAGGCCTGCCTCAACCATGGCTGACAACTGGCTGGAAAAGAGAAGGACATCACCCAGTTTGATCCTTGGCTGGAAGAGAGTGACGTTCAGGGAAGGCCTCTCCCGTGAGGGTTTCTCAGTTTTCCGTTCTCGGAAGGTCAGAGCGATCAGGTTGCGGTGATGCAGCATCTCCATCAACTGGTTCTCATCTGCTGCCTCAAGGTATCCTCTTACGTTCTCACCATCCTCCCGTTTGGCCGTGTATGCATAGATTGTCATGGATCTTCACCCGAGAAAAGATCTTTGGACGGTCCCATCGATCTTTCAATCGTCCACAATGGTGGCTCTCATCACTTCTTCGATCGTGGTCACGCCTTCGATCACCTTTTGGATCCCATTCTGTCTGAGAGTGGTCATGCCCGATTCCATGGCCTTGTGCCGGATGGTTTCGCCGTCGGAGCTATTAAGGACAAGATTTCGAATCGGAGGTTTCATTTCCAGCATCTCAGAGAGCGCAACACGACCGAAGTAGCCTGTCCCCTTGCACATGGAGCACCCTTTGCCGCGATGGAATAGGATATCATTCTCTTTCTCTAAGCCTAGGCTGGAGAGCGTCAGTCTGTTGGGGCGATAACTCTCTTTACACTGGAGACAGATCTTTCTCACGAGTCTCTGGGCCACCGCTAAGTTGAGGGAAGACGAGACCAGAAAGGGCTCGATACCCATGTTGACCAGCCTTGTGATGGTTCCAGTAGATTCATTGGTGTGGAGCGTGCTGAAAACCAGGTGCCCGGTCAAGGCGGAACGGATCACCATCTCAGCGGTTTCCAGATCACGAATTTCTCCGATCATGATGATATCTGGATCCTGACGGAGGATGTGCCGCAGACCATTGGCAAAGGTCAGGCCGATCTTCGGATTGGCCTGAACCTGGTAGATTCCCTGAATCTGATACTCCACGGGATCCTCGACGGTAACAATGTTGGTCTCTGGGGATTTGATGGCTGAAAGCGCTGAGTAGAGGGTAGTGGTTTTTCCGCTCCCAGTGGGACCGGTCAAAAGGATCATCCCATGGGGTCTAGTGATATGCCTTTTGAAAATCTCCAGGCTCGCCTCATCAAACCCGAGTCGCTCCAGATCCAGCGAGAGGGTTCCCTTCTCCAAGAGACGCATAACGACCTTTTCACCAAAGATCGTCGGGAGGGTGGATACCCTCAAGTCCACCTCCCGGTGTCGAATACGGATCGTGAAGCGGCCGTCCTGGGGGAGTCGCCTCTCGGCGATATCCATATTGGCCATGATCTTGATTCGAGAGACGATGGCCATCTGGAGTTCTTTGGCCGGGGAGATGACGTCGTGAAGAATACCATCGATCCTATAGCGAATGCTGAGTCGCTTCTCCTGAGGTTCCACATGAACATCACTGGCCCGCTCATTAATCGCGTTGGCAATGATGTAGTCCACCAATCTAACGATGGGAGCCGCTTCGCTCTGCTCCTTCAAGCGTTCCAGAGCGATGTCTCTGTCCAGTTCGGTGTCTTTTTTCAGCTCCACATGGGTTTCAGAAACGTCTCTCAACACGTCTTCCAGGCTCTCTTCCCTGCTCCCGCTTGTGTAGAACTTCTCGATAAGAACCTTTGCTCCCTCCTTGGAGATGATGGCCGTGTTGATTCGATGCTGGGTCAGAGCCCTCAAATCGTCGATCGCGATGATGTCAAAGGGGTTGGCCATGGCTACATCGATCACATTGTCATGGGAGCCCAGGGGAATCACCATATACTGCCTGGCCACCCTCTCGGGAATCATTTTCAACAACTCCACATCGATATGGTTGACCTCCTCGGCCAAGACGTGGTCGATATTGAGCTGCTTGGCAAGGGCGGAGAGAACCTCTCTCTCCGAGGCAAACCCCATGTCGATCAGGATATCTCCAAGGAGTCCCCCTCGGTCCTTCTGCCTCTGAAGGGCCCTCCCCAGTTGCTGTTCAGTGACGACTCGGTTTTCAACGAGGAGTGTGCCGAGCGACTTGTAGTCTAAGGTGTAGCTCTTGGTCTGCCCGAAGCCCTCGTTGTTTGTCATGTCTTCCAACGGAATCCTCTCAGCCCTTTTCCGAGTTCACGATGTGTGGGGTTATGAAAATCATCGTCTCGTCGAATTCCTTCTTTTCTGTCTTGTTACGAAACAGGAGCCCCACGATCGGTATCTTAGAAAAGAACGGGACCGACTGCTGGGTTTTTCTCTCATCCTCAAACACCATACCGCCAATGACAACGGTTTCCCCATTTTTCACTCTGACCTGAGATGCGGCATTTCGCTTGTCGATGGTGAAATACGGCTCGCCCTGTATTGTGACTTCGTCTCCAATCGCGCTTCGCTCGACCTTGACCACCATGACGACGTGCCCGTCCTGAGTGATCTGGGGAATGATGTTGAGCTCCGTTCCAATGTCCTGCTGGGACACCTGGACCTGGCCTGTCTCAGGATCCAAGCCGCTGGCCACGGGCACCTGACTGCCGACCAGGATTTTAGCCTCCTCATTCTCGACCACCTGGATGCTCGGCTTTGAAATGAGCTTCAGCTTGCCCTTCTGCTCCAATGCCTGAATCTCAATATCCAGGCTCAGGTTATCCAGAAGCGTGTATCCAATCGTTCCAACAGGGGCAAAATCGCCAAGAATAGGAAGATCGACCCCTAGGTTTTGAGAGGTACCCTGAAGGCTTCCCGTGCTGGAGCCACGTCGCCCTCCGATGGTTTGCTCTGGCAAGCCCTCCGAGGTTAGGTCTCTGCTCTCGTACTTTCCCCCCCACTGGATGCCCAGGCCGAGCGAATCACCATGGAACATCTCCACCACCCGCGCCTCGATTCTCACCTGGGCGCGTGGCCTGTCAAGCCGCTTTGCAACGACCTCAATCTCTCGGAGGTTGTCCTCTACGTCGGTCACCACCAGGGTGTTGCTCTCCTCTAGGAGCTGCACATTTGCCCCCCGGTCCTCCCCCTTCTCCTTTTTGTGGCTGAGCAGGGGTTCCAGGACTTTTTTCAGCTCGTCGCCTCTCCCCTTGGAAGAGAGGGTTTCGCCGATGTGGTCGAGGGTGATTTCTTTGGTCCGTAGCGGTTCTTCGAGTTTCTGCGCCTGCTTCAGCCTTTGCTGGGTACGGTATATCTCCAGCTCGTCTTGGAGCTTCGACCTGAGCGATTTCAGATCATCGACCCGAATGATGTTATCCTCGATGACATAGCCCAGGCCGTTGCTTTTGAGAATCGCATCAAAACCTGCCCTGAGGGTGGTGTTCTCAATTTCATAGGAGATTCTTCCCTCGACCCCTTTTCCAAGGACGATATTCAGGCCGTATTCCTCGGAAATGATCCGGAGCACGTCCCGAATATCAACATCTCTGACCTTAATAGAGAGCGGCCTTTTGCTGGACAAGAGATCCGTCGCCCCTGCAATGCAACGAGGCCCGCAGAGGGTGAATGCGAGGGCCAAAGCCAACACGGCGCCGATTTGTCTAAGGGTGTGATGCCTCATCGTTTAACCTCGCGTCTTTTTTCAGGGGTTGAACCCTCCAGGTAGAGGGCATACGTCGTGTCTCCGTCTACCAGGATCACATGGTCGTCTTTGATCTGGTCGATTCTCTGCCTCCGGATCACCTCGCCAGGCTTCAGAATCTTGTTATCAATAATAGCCCGCCTGCTCCCTGCAATATCCACAATCCCCATCAAAACCAGTTTTGGTCGTCTCGGTTTCTTGGCGGCCACCCTCTCTGGCTTCGGCTTTTCCGGCAGCTGCGCAACCTTGGGCGGCTTTTTGGGAGAGAAGGGATCTCGTCGGACAGCAACCAGATCCATACTCAGGGGATGAATCTCGATAGATTCACCCTTGCTCGGTGATAGCTCATCCTCCAATTCAAAGATGTTGAGGATGAATTCAAGTCGATGCATGGTGGGGTCCTTCTTATCGGTCTCGATCCGCAGGTCACTGAGGCTCAAGTGCAGTCCATTCTCGATCCGGTGCACGAAGTTGACGAGTTCGGGGTAGGCGGCTCTGGTTTCAATCAAAAACGGGTAACGTCGATATTCCGGACCCTCTTCCTCCTCCAGGGGTTTTACCGCCACGAATCGAAGGTCCATCTGACTTCCCATGCTATTGATCTGCTCGAGGAGTTCTGGAATGCCCTTTCTGGGAGAGAGGTTCCGTTTCTTGAAAAAATCGATATCCATGCCAATGGCATCGATGATGGCAGCCTCTTGCTCTCTCTCTCCACCGGTAGGCGCGGCAGCCTCAACTTGGGCCTCCAGCGTGACCCGCCTCTGGGCTGTTCGCCTGGCCTGCTTCCTTGTCGGAAGGTAGAGGGTTGCTATGAAAAACACCCCCAGGAGAATAACAATCGTCGCCAGAATGGCGACCATGTTGCGGACAGATAATGGCATGGCTAACCCGCTTTTGTCTTTTCCTGCAAACGACCGCTCAGTTCAAACTCCATGTATTCCCGGTCCCTTGTCTTCACCCGCTGGGTATAAACCAGAACCATGGGCTCAAAATCTTCGTTAAAGGCCGCAGACTCATTCACATTCGTGATCAGGTGGGCGATATGATCCAGAGGTTTCTGTCCCGGCGTCGTCGGAATTTCACCCTTTATGGTCAAAACTGTCTCTTTCACCTTTTCTCGAGGCCGTCTTCGATCTGGGGTCTTCTCCACGGTCTCGATACCCAGATGGGTCAGACGAATATCATCAGGAACCAGTCGACCGAGTTCAACGAGCTTATCCTTCCACAGGACTCGTTTTCCCTGCAGCTGGAG
>Ga0209636_10004513_pt1 | contig 14198 bp, 11 predicted proteins | sample DeeMarSWOR152_54_FD_187464 | JGI IMG/M metagenome (GOLD analysis project Ga0209636, IMG submission 187464) | Marine sediment microbial communities from White Oak River estuary, North Carolina - WOR-1-52-54 (SPAdes) (version 2) | ecosystem: Environmental > Aquatic > Marine > Intertidal zone >...
AAATTTCAGTTGTTCAAACAAAGGTAAAATCACCCGGATAGAAACATAGTAATACCCATTTTCCCTTATATTCCGATAAGCTGAAATTCATAAACTTGCCATCATAATAACCGGGAGCTGTAAATTCGGGTGCTAATTTACCTACTTTTACCATTGCTTGTTTCGCCTCCTGTATAATTGATTCTTCTAGCGGAGTGGTCTCAACAACTGGTTTCTTGATGCGTGGTCTCTGACATCCTGGCTTGAACTCTTCAGGCATAAAGAAAACCTCGTTCCTACTGGATACTACATTATAGATTTTAGTACTTTCTGGTCATAATATTTTTTATTTGCCTCTTGACAGTCGAAAGTTCCGGAACCAGCACGCTTATGAAAATACTGAAATGAACATCCTAAATATTTGTCAACAGGAGATAGAGAGGAACCTTAATTCAATATGCGAAGGCTCCTGACTATAGAATTGAAATCATCTTTACAATCTCTATATTCATCAGGAAATGCTGTGCAAGTTATAACCCAGCATGTTTTACCCACGAGAGTGATCATAGATATATAATGAAATTGACCTGTATCAGTTATGCTCGCTTGCCAGTCTATGATTGTGGCTTCACTTCCGCCAATAGTTGTTTTGACTCGAGAAAATTCATCGTGATCTTGGCAATATATCCTCATATTTTCAATTGATGCCTCAACTACTTCATCATGTTTCCATGTGACTCCGGGTAACGATCCAACCGTAATAACTACATTAGGCACATACCCATCTTCTGTTGGAAGTCCTGCAGCGAAAATAAAGTTGGATTTTTCTACCGGCGTGTCCGATTCAATACTATTGATAACCTCTTTTACGTATTCCTCCACATCTTCAATGAGAAAAAGAGCAGTCTCCCATTCTGGCGGGTAGGATATAGAAAAAAGACCTTCCTCAATGTACGTAGAATAGTGAGTAGGAATCTCTGGCTCTGCTATTGATGTCGGTGTCGGCTCTTCATCATCACAGCTAATTGGGAAAATTAAACAAGCTATCATAAGAAGAGAAACTCCTGAGTATATAAAATTTTTAGTTTTCATGTTGTATCTCCTTTTATTAGCTAAAAAGGCATCAACTATCACTAATACAACGAGCGCTGATGCCCCTCTTATCACCCCAATGCCACACAACGCCACCGGCTTTATTAAGTTTTTAATTCAGGCAAGTCTATTATAGTCCTACATATAAATTTGTCAATGCTTCTTTTTCTTCATCAGCCTCTCAAGGTGTGGTTTGCCTTTGACTATTTCATTTAGTGAGTCAAGTGTGACATTTGTACGATGAAAATATACAATATAAATAGTGACGGAAAATATATCACTAATTGCCGCTTTCGGCGGAGGGCTGCTTTCCTTCCTATCCCCCTGTGTCCTGCCCATGGTGCCGGTCTATCTGGCCAGCCTCTATGGTCCGGAGCTCTTCGAGACCCGCGGATTCCGCCTGCCCGTCTTTCTGCATTCTCTGAGCTTCGTAATAGGCTTTTCCGTAGTTTTTGTTTTCCTGGGGGCGATTGTCGGGCTGACCGGCTACGCCATCAGTCCGGATTACGATTTACTTAGTAAAATCGCCGGCAGCCTGCTGATAGCTTTCGGCGTGTTCCTGCTGCTGGCCACCAGGGTTCCCTGGCTGAACTATGAAAAGCGCCTGACTCCATCTGTGGGCAGGACTACCGGTTACGTGCGTTCTTTTCTTATCGGTGCTGCTTTTTCGGTAAGCTGGACGGCCTGTGTCGGGCCGATACTGGGTGGCATCCTGACGATGGCTTCGGTCCAGGCTACAGCCTGGCATGGGGCGTACCTCCTGGGGATATATTCGCTGGGGCTGGGGCTTCCGTTCCTGATTGTCGGGGTGGCTTTCGATTCTGTTCTGCCGTTACTAAAGCGTATCCAGCGCCATTCTGGTTTAATCCATATTATCAGCGGTGTGCTGCTTATAGTCGTGGGTATTCTAATTCTGACCGGTAATCTGGTCTGGATTTCCTCGCTCGCGGCATAAACATAGATGATTAGGAGGACATATGGTCAAGGTAATAAAGATAATATAAGTGCTGATGATAGTGCTGGTAGCCATTATCAGTTTTACAGAGAAGTCCTATTTGCTTTGGAGAAAGGTGGCACTTTTATCTTGCTTAGCTATGATAGGAGTCCAACTTTCTCGACCGGGCATTTAATACAAAGAGGTAAGGAATATGAAGATGCATAGAATATCGATTGCTTTTCTTGCAATAGCAATTGTTGGTTTTACTTTCTTTATTCCAGCCTCTGTCAGAGCAGAGGGAAATATTAATGTACTTTGGGATGGGTGCGCCTATGACATTAACGAACGTGGTCAAATCGTAGGTAGCAAACTGATTAGTAGCCTTAGCGATCATCGGAATGCGGTATTGTGGGATAAAGGTGAGTTGATTACATTATGGGATGATGGTGAAGCGAAAGCTATCAACGATAGAGGTCAAGTTGTAGGCAATAAAAGCAATAGTCTTGGTGATAATCCAGATGCAGTAATGTGGGATAAGGGTGAGTTGATTACGTTGTGGGAAGATGGTGTAGCAAATGCTATTAACGAGAGGGGACAAGTCGCTGGAAATAAATGGACCAATGGTCTTGGTCATGATTGGGCCGTGGTACTATGGGATAAAGGTGAGTTGATTACTTTATGGGAAGGGAAGGCTAATGATATTAACGATCCTGGTCAAGTCGTAGGATCAGTTGTAACGAAATGGGGTGACTTACCTGGGATCTGGGATAATGGAGAATTAACAACACTGGCCGGCATCATAAAGAGTGGAGGAGATGGTGCGACAGCAATAAATAATAAAGGACAAGTTGTTGGTATTAATAATGTAGGACAAAAATGGTTGTGGTATAAAACCGGTCATAGCACTGTTCTATCTATTGGAATGTTTAGTTTTTACCCTATTGATATAAACGAACAGGGTCAGATATTGGGTTCAGAAGCCATGCTATGGGATAAAGGTGATCAGTCTGTCCTGTGGGAAGGCAATGCTTATTCTATGAACAACCAGAGTCAGGTTGTGGGTGCGATTTATGTAGATGGTAAACCGAAAGCAGTGTTATGGCAAAAAAAGTAATTATACTAGCGGCATATTAAATATCTAACTCTAAAAGTTATTAGGATTTTCCCTTCTGGCGTTAGAGTGTCTATCTTTCCAAATTCGTTATTCATCGCCGTATCTTCAGTTTTGGTAAGACAAATTCAGAATGTAACAGTGCAATAAAAAAGTATATTGTGACCTAATTAAATTTTCTGACGTTTCGTTTATCGCGCCTAAAAATGTACGCCCCTTTTCACACCTGAAGTTTAGGCGTGATACCGTGTCCTAAAGAAGGAACAATTATCTGTACTCAATTATATACCTAACTACCATATTTTAAATCATAATAAAAGTAGAATAACACTTCAAATAATGTCGAATTTATAAAAATCAATGCATTTCAGCCAAAGTTTCGAGAAATTTCATGCGGTTATTCTATGTTTTCATGCATTTTACGTGCACTTTCATACCTTTTTAAAGTGTTTTAATTAAAGCGGTTCAAAAATAGATAGAATTTTAGTTGATTTCTACCTGACAACGGAGATAAGTTATTAATGTTCTCTAGAACCATTGCGATTCGAAGCCTGACTGGTTAGCCACTCAAGAAGCTTTCCGAACTCTTATTTGAGAAGAAATCGTTAATTCCCGCGCTTCAGCAAATCATCAATACGCACCATTAACTATGTAGATTGAGGGTAGGTTCAAGTCCACTAACGTTGGCGGTCGTGTAAGATACGTGGAACCTATAAGTTAGCATTTGCTATACAGAGCTAGTTTGGTAATATACTATTATTTATTACTGGTATTTGTATATTGGATGTAACTTTCTTAGTATCTGAGTCGTATACTAGCTCCGGTCTACCAACCTTGACCATGGCAGAATAACCCGATGGATTGCTCCGGGCTACGTCCATGCATTCACCCACATGAACACATAATAATGTTTATTATTCGCAGTAGTAAGCATATTCATACACAATCCTCATCTGTGCTATAATACCATTACCTTCAATACATGACGCATCTTGAGTGGTGAATTGCAAGGGCTGAAGTGGAAACGTCATTATTGACAACCAAGCTAAATATTCCTCCCGCCCGCCCCCAGCTGGTAAACCGCCCGCGCTTAATCGAAAGTTTGCAGGATGGGCTGAACTATAATCTTATACTCGTATCCGCCCCGGCCGGTTTCGGTAAGACGACTTTATTAAGCGAATGGCTCCGCCGGAATCAGCCGCAGATTTCCACTGCCTGGGTCTCCCTTGACGAAGGCGATAACGACCCCGTCCGTTTCTGGGACTACTTCATCACCTCTCTGAGGTCAATACATCCTGAATGCGGCGAGAGTATTTTGCCCGTACTGCATTCATCAGAACAAGTATCTGCCGAACCTCTATTGACGGTCTTGATCAACGACCTGGCCGGTATTACGGGTGATTATGTTATCGCCCTGGACGACTATCACCTTATCGAATCTCAACAGGTACACGACGGCGTCACCTACCTGCTCGAGCATATGCCGGCACATATGCACCTGGCAGTTGCCGCCCGTGCCGACCCCCACCTGCCTCTGGCGCGCTTTAGGGGTCGCGGGACCATGCTGGAACTAGGCGCCGATGACCTTCGCTTTACCCCGGAAGACACCGCCAGTTTACTGAAAGAACTGAAGGTCACTGAACTCTCTACGGAGGATGTCGCCGCCCTTAATGAGCGTACGGAGGGGTGGGTGGTGGGACTGAAGATGGCGGCACTTTCCATGAGCGGACAGCGGGATATACCCGCTTTCATCGCCGCTTTCACCGGCAGCCAGCGGTATGTCATGGATTACTTGATGGAAGAAGTGCTGCAAAAGCAGACTGAGGAGATACGCGATTTCCTGCTGAAGACCTCCGTACTGGAACGGCTCAGTGGTTCTTTGTGTGACGCTGTCACCGGATACAAGGACAGTCAGGATATCCTCCTCAATCTTGAGCGCGGTCACCTGTTTATCATCCCGCTGGACGAGTCCCGTCGGTGGTATCGCTACGAGCACCTGTTTGCCGACCTGCTGCGTCATCAGCTGGAGAATACATACAGGGTAGAAGATATTAATCAGTTACACCAGCGTGCCAGCCGGTGGTACGAAGATAATAATCTTATCGATGAAGCTATCAATCATGCCCTCGCAACACGGGACTGGGACAAGAATTTGCCGCTCATCAAGAAAGAGGTTGAAAATAAAATAAAGAATGGGTATTTCTTGACCTCGCTTAACTGGCTTCGAAAAATACCTGAAGAGGTGATACACCGCGATCTGCACCTGTGTTTCAGATATGGTTTAATGTTGTGGCGGACAGGGCAATACGATGCTGCCGCTTCCTTAGCAGACTATATGGAACAGGTGGTTGAGAGCGACGACTATATAGTACAAGGATATATCGCCGCCTTGAGGTGTAATATAGCCTTAAGGCGAGGTGATATCGAGCGGTCTTTGGAACTGGGAGAGAAAACACTTTCACTATTTCAATCAAATGAACCATTTCATCGAAGCGGTATGGCCGGTATAATGGGAGCGATTTACTTATATAAAGGTCTGTTTAAGGAAGCAAGACCATTGCTCACGGAAGGTTATGAGTCTGCGCGGCAGTCAGGTAATAACCATATAGCAGCCTTCGCAATAAGCAATTTGGCGGTATTGTCTTCCATACAAGGTAAGATTCGGCTGGCTGCCGAGCAACATCAACAGACCATAGAATTATACGAGCCGTCACCGTCGGCTTACCGACCCCACTTTCACTTGAGTCAGATTCTTTATGAATTGAACGACCTTGAAGCAGCCGTCAGTCATATACATCGAGCGATTGAACTGGGTTTGTTAATCGGTACCTCACAGTACAGGGTGAACGCACATGACATACTGACGTACATCAGACTCGCTCAGGGTGATGAGGCTGGATTCATGGAAGCACTGGAACAGGCTGACTCTGAAGCGCGCAATATCGGTGAAAGGCCTGAAATCCCGGCGGACCATGCTGCCAACCGTATACGATTAGCACTTTTTCAGGATGATTTAGCAACTGCCGAGATATGGGGTATCAAACTCGCCGAGTACGCCGACGCTTTATCCTATGAATATCGTCATATCCCCTCGCGTCTTCTTATTGCGCAGGGGAATAAAGCTGAGGCAGCGGAACAATTACAGATTATTTATGATAAAGCTGTTGAGTCCGAAGCACAATGGATAATGATAAGGTGCCGCATCTGCCAGGCCCTGGCGGCAGAGAGCGAAGAATTGGCGCTTGAGTTCCTGTCCGACGCCCTGACCATGGCGGAATCGGAAGGCTATATTCGTACCTTCGTTGACGAAGGAAGATTACTGAAACCACTGCTGGAGAAAGCCCTGTCCCAAGGAGTTACTCCAGAATATACGCGTAAGCTGATAACTATCATCGAGGCGGAAGAACGGGGAAAACTTAAGAGGAAAAAAGAAGCGGGCACTCCTGCTGCATACGATTCCATCCTGAGCGAGCGCGAACTCGAGGTTTTACGTCTTATGGCGGCAGGTCTATCAAACCAGCAGATTGCTGACAGACTTATCATCAGCCTCAGCACTACAAAGAACCACGTCCACAACATCCTCGAAAAGCTAAATGTTCGGGGACGCACCCAGGCTGTCACTGAGGCCAGACACCTCGAGCTTATCTAGCGTCTGAAATCTTGAACAGCGACGATTTCCACTTACTTTTAATCCCAGGGTCATTCAGCATCCCCAACTGTAATCTATCCATTCATCTCTATAGGTCCCTCCTATAGATCTTTAAAATGAATCCCCTGATAGACCTTTAGATTCATTACTTCTACCTGTTTTACCCGTAGTATGGAATTAGGTAAAGAAAAAACTCTCATGTGAGGCTAAGAAATGCAGCAAGTAGAAATTCGGGTCAGGGGACAAATCGACAGGGACTGGTCGGACTGGTTTGGCGGTCTAGCTATCGCTCATACCATGCAGGGAGAAACCGTCTTGGCAGGTTCTATTCGTGACCAGGCGGAGCTTCGCGGGATGCTGTTCCGGCTGACCGACCTCGGTCTTGACCTGGTTTCCTTGGACACTTCACCCCGGATTGCGGGATATTCACGAAGAATACAGGAGGAGGTGATGGATGGGAAAAAGAAAGAATAAATAGGATCGGTTTTAGAACAAGAAGAAAAAATACAAATTAAAAGGAGCAAGAAAATGAAAAAATTACACAAAATTCTGATAGTGGTAGCCGTAGCTCTTGCGGGAGCTATCGCTGGCACCATGGTTATGTCCGATACGGTCGGCGAATCGAATGTAGCGGTACAGGCTGTTGAGGAGGTCGGTAAACCAGTGGCAGAGACCCGAGTTGTTGACGTGACTACAGGCCAAAGTAATAGCGTCGAATCAGTTGCTATTGATGTAGATCGAGCTGACTTCACCAAGGAAGAGATAATGGCCCTGTATGTATATCCTAGATCCCTTGATTCTGTCATGGAATCTCAGTCACAGGTCGTTGATGCCGGTCTGCGCCTGCCCAACTTCACCAAGGAAGAATTAGAAGCAATGTATCCGGGTTACATCGAGTGGTTTACGGCAAAACAGGCACAGTCCGTTGATGCCGGTCTGAGTCTACCTGACTTCACCAAGGAAGAATTAGAAGCCATGTATCCGGGTTACATCGAGTGGTTTACGGCAAAACAGGCACAGACCAATAATTATGACTGACCATTATCACTATTGTTGCCGAATAGTTACTGCCATCCTTAACGAATAGCCGGCAGGTCCGATCACTGAGGGGGAGTCAAAAAGGCTCCCTCTCAGTTTATGTTACGATTAAAGAACAGACATCCCGATGTTTGTTTAGTGGTAAATTTCACTTCTTCAAAGCTAAACTGAACGGAATATTACTGCTAACATTGTGTCGCAACCTTGACCATCGTCGGTCTGCCGGATACCGCTGTCCAAGAAGCCAGAGAAAGGGTACGCGCCGCCATAAGGAACTCGGGCTTCACCTTCCCCATGAAACGCATTGTCGTCAATCTGGCCCCGGCCGACCTTAAAAAAGCCGGACCAGCCTATGACCTGCCGATAGCCGTCGGCATCCTGCTGAGTTCCGAGCAGGTCAGCGCCGACACCGCAGAAACGATGTTCCTGGGCGAGCTGTCCCTCGACGGCGGTCTGCGACATACCAACGGTGTCCTGCCCATGGTGGCGCTGGCCCACGATGAGGGCATACGGGACGTCACCGTGCCTGATGCCGATGCCGGCGAAGCTGCCCTGATTGAAGGCGTGAACATCATCCCAATTACCACTCTGGCTCAACTGGTCGGCTATCTGCGAGGGGAGGAGGCAGTCCCGGAGTATAAACCGGATAAATCAATGGAAGACACCCGGCCGCTTACCCTCCTTACCGACATGGCCGATATCAAGGGGCAGGAACACGTCAAGCGCGCCCTTGAGGTAGCTGCCGCCGGCGGGCATAACGTGATTATATACAGTCCTGCCCACAGGTTTTTTGAACTATCATCAAAACAATCACAACGTTTATGATTTGACTAAACCGGAACGATATAAGTCCACACCGACATACCGAGGTTTGCTCAATGGCAATGCTAATCAAGCGTTGTTTCACATTGAGTTCAACTCTACCCTACCTCCCCATCCAATAAAATTGCGAATTTTACTTTCTCAAAGCTGGAGTGACAGGAAAATCAGTAAATGCTTTATTATTATACTCAAAATAATTGCCCTTAGAATTTCACGTCACTTACGTCACTTTCTTAATAAAACGACTGATAACAAAATTGTGATAATGTCGCCTTGACTCAAAATTATTCCTTAATTTGTCTTCTTCCGACAATTTTTCCATTATTTTAAGAACCTGACTATATTCAAATATCGTCAGATATCTTGACAACTGAAATAATAAGTATCACTATGAGCGTAAGGGGACATATAATGTTACTTTACTTAATAAATTTAATTTAAGGAGGGGTAATAACTAACAGATTCATTTTTGGATGTTAACCATCTTTACATGAGCGTAGATGATATCTTCTTTATGTGGGATGTAAGATGAAATTTAATATTATTAAATGCCCGATAGCTGTTATATTAGTCGTATCTCTCTGTATACTAATATTCGGAAACACGGTTCAGGCTAACATAGGATGGACTGAGCACACCATAGATGGTGATTTCAACGGCGCTAGTTCTGTCTACGCCACCGATGTCGATGGGGACGGTGATACCGACGTGCTCGGGGCAGCGTGGCTCGGTCATTACATCACCTGGTGGCGGAATGACGGTGGCAGTCCCATAACTTGGACCGAGTACACCATAAAGAGTAATTTCTACAACGCTAGTTCTGTCTACGCTACCGATGTCGATGGTGATGGCGATACCGACATTCTGGGGGCAGCTGCTGCTAGTAAAGACATCACCTGGTGGCGGAATGACGGTGGCAGTCCCATAACTTGGACCGAGTACACCATAGAGGATATTTTCGACGGCGCTAATTCTGTCTACGCTACCGATGTCGATGGTGATGGCGATACCGACGTCCTGGGGGCAGCATTTCATGCTGATGACATCACCTGGTGGCGGAATGACGGTGGCAGTCCCATAACTTGGACCGAGTACACCATAGATGGTAATTTCGACTATGCTTATTCTGTCTACGCTACCGATGTCGATGGTGATGGCGATACCGACGTCCTGGGGGCAGCTGCTGACGCTGATGACATCACCTGGTGGCGGAATGACGGTGGCAGTCCCATAACTTGGACCGAGTACACCATAGAAGGTGATTTCGACGCCGCGTGGTCTGTCTACGCTACCGATATCGATGGTGATGGCGATACCGACGTCCTGGGGGCAGCTGCCGGCGCTGATGACATCACCTGGTGGCGGAATGACGGTGGCAGTCCCATAACTTGGACCGAGTACACCATAGATGGTGATTTCGATGGTGCTTATTCTGTCTACGCTACCGATGTCGATGGTAATGGCGATACCGACGTCCTGGGGGCAGCTACTAACGCTGATGATATCACTTGGTGGGAGAGTGGCCCGCCTCCAGTTGCACCACCTCCGCCTCCGCCTCCGCCTCCACCTTCACCTTCACCTCCATCTGAGGTAGCAGTAGGCGTAGACATATATCCTGTTGACAAGATTGCTCTATTAGCACCTTGGATTGCGTTGAGTGTAGCTATCTTGGCTGGTTTTGCTTTAGTAATAGCATACCGCAAAGCTCGTGCCTAGTTTGAAATCCATCACTATCCTTTTGCGACAAATCCGATTCCTTATTCGGCTTTTATGGATATGAAACAGGGTGTTCGACAGTTGGTTAGGTAGTTATTACAAAGATGAAGTAGTTGGTATAGATTTGAGTGAAATGAATTTAAGGAATGTCGCAATCTAATGGATTATTACTCTAGTGCCTAGTCAGCACTATTTCCCTCTCAATTGTCATAACTACATTCCGCACGCCCATGAGTGCATAATGTAACAACCAAAATTGTGCAACCTTCAGATGTCGCTTTAATGCGCTTGAACTCTTACCAGTAGACTTTCAAACATATCACTTTTTGGATTAATACTAAAGAGCAAAGCTAACGAGTGATGGTTTTCGGTTCTTAATGTTATATTGACCTGCACCTCGGAATTTATAGTTAGAGTAGTTGCATATAAAAGAGAAAGCATAGCAGGTCATTCTAACTCTAGAAGTCATGAGATCAAATTTCAGGGATTCTTACGAGTTTCGAGGCTGACTTGGCGCAGAGATCTATGCAAAATCCACCGATGAGACATCAACATCATCTCTCGGTGTTCCACTTGACAAAAGGTTATTTTCGCTAAAATAGCTTGTGACATCACCTGTAATCGTTACTGGGTCATTGAATCTACTGTCCTCACCTATTGTTATAGATAGGTCATCAGATAATATAGGCTCTAGTCTAGGTTCAGGGGGAATCGGCTGCCACCATGGTTGGAATGGGTCACCACTACCTCCAATATTAAACGTGCCATCTTCATAATATTCAATAGATAGTACGTCACTACCACCTAGGGAAATGCCTCCACTGGGAGAAAACCAAGCTACTGCTCTAATCCTCCAATCACCTGTTTTAACAGCTTTAATGGTAGCCTTAATCTGGACAATCGTATCTCGGGTAAGGTCTCCTTCCCATTGCAAATCTCCATCAATCAGTTCAAAACCCTCAGGGAGCACTATACGAGCGGTAGTATCCGGTGCATCCTGTTTATACTCTTCCTTAATTGCAAAAGCGAAGGTTAGTGTCACCGGTTTACCGAGTTCGGGGGGGTTGGATAAGAATATATCGGTCCTTATGTCCTCTCTTATACCACGGCCTTTAACAATAACGGCATCTTCAAATACAGAGACAGACATATTGCATTCAGTGCCTACGAGATTTCCCCCTTTACTTTCGGAGTATCGGATGCTTCCTCCAATAACCCAGTCTCCGGTTTTGATGGACCTAATTGTAGCCGTAACTTTATAGGTTTCACCTCGGCTAACTAGTCCGTCCCACTCTAAATCTCCACTAACTAGCTCAAAACCTTCTGGCAGTATTATGCGAGCGGTAGTATCCGGTGCATCAGGTGCAGGTCTTTCCCACACTGTAAAGGTAAGGGTCAACTCTACAGGTTTCCCCAGCAAAGGAGACTCAGAAATGGTGAAATACGCACTGATTGGACCGGTTGGAGCAGTTGTAAGTGTTTGGAGAGGGAACGATGCGGAATCGGGTTCTGTTTTAGATGGAGCTTGATAACATCCTGGGATAAAGAGGGTGAATAAAAGAGGGGTAATAATAAACAGGAAGAGCAGGTATATAATACCACTGTCACGTTCTAGAGGTTTCACTTCAGACCTCCTTTAAAAACATAACCACCCTTCAGTAATGTAATACGTTAGTTATAGATATGTTCACCTACTCTCACTTCAGACTTGGATGCACAGTTTATACCTATTCTTTGCTACCCCGTAAATATACTTATGAGGACATTATTTATACAGACACGACCAGTATAGTAATGAGCGGCTTGTTTATCAAGCTATCGCCAAAGCTAAAATCATAGAAAGTAGAAAGATTGACTGAAGAACGAATCCCATATTGGAATCAATCCTTGGAAGAGTCGACTTTAATATCGACCCCGGCGAGACGGTCCAGCCATCTTCACGAATAAATATGTGCCGCCGCCCATACCGCCGCCAAGAGAATATGAACATGGTGCCGCTGTCGGCATTGAGGTATACTCAGTAAATAAACCCGCTCTTTTGGCGCCTTGGATTGCCTTGGCCTTTGTAATTATTGCTAGTGGCATGATATTAGTAAGACGCCGCAATGCTCACAGCTAGAATAAAGGCTAAAAAGCAGAGTTAGAGGTAAGTTTCTAGAAGAGCTTCACCCTGATACACAAAAGTCTGAATTCTCCCTAACGTATTATGAGACATCATCATGGCTTTGGAATAGGGCTCTCTAAAACAAAGTCGCATGAATCTATATTTATCATTTCTCTAATTTCCACAGATTGGCCTTTTAGATACGATTCCAAAATTCCGTTGCTACGAAGCACATATACTAAAGTTTTTTCTTTATCAGGTAATTCTGGGGCTAAATCCTGGATTTGTACTCTAGTTAAATCTAAGAAACCTGTGTCGGTAAAATATTCTGGTAAATCTATTGGGTTCTCTAACAAATTCACAACAGAATTAGCTACTCTAGCATCTGCGATGTTACCCAATTCTATCAGTCCTTCATTAACCCAGCGTTTAAGTACAAGTAACACTAGCTTATTCTGGCACTGGGGCCCAGAAGTTTGTGTGAGATACCACCTAGCCTTACCCACTATCCTCTTGTGAATAACTCCTTCCAAGCTGTACCAGTCAGTTCTCGCAAAAGCAGGATCACCACGAAAATATTGGAACTCTCCTTCACATATAATATCGGCAGGATAGCTCTCGAGCGTCACTCTAATAATTAAAATTCTGGGATTGCTTCCCGTGCCCTCTCCTTTTCGTTGAAGAACCTTTATAGCAGAATAACCTGGATAACTTGGACGATCCGCCCGATTATACATAGAATTGATAAAACGTTCGTCTTGCAGTAATAATGTTCGATCACCACATCCAGTTACAAAAAGAGATAACATGATTAACGCGATTAATACTTTGCCCATTTGGTTAAAATAGTATAGTGAGGATCTTTGGCTGTCAAGAAATTATATTAACAGTTTAATCAAATGATAATTGCTTGAATAGCAACTTTTTAACAACAACAGCACACACTTAGACAACTTTATGATACGAAAAGTGAACTGGTAGGCCGTACAGGTCTCGAACCTGCGACACCCTGATTAAAAGTTAGACTACAAATATCACTTTCGCAAGGCTAGAGTGAACGGGATATCATTGGTAGTATTGTGTCGCAACCTTGACCAATGACAGATTGCCTGCCCGGTTTAAGGCCACCTTAAGTAAAAAAATTGTATTATGTATGAAACAGCAGTGGTAGAAAGTTCGTTAGCAAAAATGCTAGCAATATCGATAATGGTAATTCAGGCACAGGCTTTATCTGGTATTCAGAATAATAGAGTGCCTGCTATGAACCAAAGCACTTAGTCTGAAAACTTCATGATAAGAAAAGAACACTTTTATCCCACTTACCCCTAATCCACCAGCGTGAGTGTGCTGAAGCCAAATTATGTCATCTTGTGACTATCAATTGTTCTATAAAGAAATCCAAAACCATTTGCTGAATTTCACCAAATGAAGGGGAAATAGGGCTATCCGTGACTTGCTGAAAAACGCCACCTTCTCCACCATGTCCTCCTCCAGTGACTTCTATTAATATCGCCTCAAGTCCTGCCTGCTGGTAAACCCTATACATTATTTCTGATTGAGCAAGCGGCACATTAGAGTCAAGGTCACCATGAACGAGAAGTAGTGGTGGATCATCTGCGGTTACATAATTTTTGGGGCTGGCAGCCTCATAGATTTCTGGGAACTCGTCCAGGGTGCCACCGAGAAATTGCTCCATAAGGGAGCGGAACGCATCTAGAGACGCCGTTCGATAATAACTAGGTAAGTCAGT
>Ga0209636_10004516_pt1 | contig 14192 bp, 10 predicted proteins | sample DeeMarSWOR152_54_FD_187464 | JGI IMG/M metagenome (GOLD analysis project Ga0209636, IMG submission 187464) | Marine sediment microbial communities from White Oak River estuary, North Carolina - WOR-1-52-54 (SPAdes) (version 2) | ecosystem: Environmental > Aquatic > Marine > Intertidal zone >...
CCTCATGGTACGCCTGGAGAGTTGGATCTTTGGGAAAGTACGTTGGAGGCCAACTGAACGTTTCAGCCCGTGTTTTAAAGGAGGTAAAAAGCGTAAAGATAATGGGAGCCAGTATAATGGAAAGAATTATGATGAGTAGCAGGTATGAAGTTAATGGTCTTTCCAGGATTCTAGCTATTGTTTTTCTCACCACGTTGCTTACTCCTTTTTAAGGATGAGATACACATAATACCCGGCAAAACTCGATATTAGAAGCAGCATAATAACACCGGCCGCCGACCCTGTACCGTAATTTACTCTCAGCCAGAGTTGATCGATGATGTAGAGGCTCATGACATAAGTGGCTCTGCCCGGACCTCCTCCGGTCATAGCAAAGATTACATCGATGGTCCTGAAGTTGATCATACTGATTATGAGTAGTCCAACAAAGACCATATTTTTAATGAGAGGCAACGTTATATACCTGAATGAGGCAATACAGTCAGCCCCATCCACTCTGGCCGCATCGTACAGCTCCTGCGGGATACTATCTATACCTGCGAGTACAAAAACTGTCATAAAGGGAATTCGAACCCATGCATCGGCAATAATACAGGCCATCATGGACAGCTTTGGATTGGAAAAAATAGGTAGGGGTTCGGAAATCAATCTCATCCTCATTAGAAGATCGGTGAAAATACCAACGTTGGGATTAAATATCCATCTCCATATAAAGCCAGAGATAACTAGAGGCACTGCCCATGGAAACATGGCCAGCGATCTGAAGAGTCCCGAACCTCTGGTGATCTTGGATAGAAGCAATGCAATGAGTAGCCCTCCGCAGAATGTCAAGCCTGTTGCTCCAACAGAGTAAATGGCAGTTTTCTGCAGGCTCAGCCAGAAGAGACGATCACTGAAAATGTACTTGTAATTATCGAATCCTGCAAAACCGATACGGGTTAAAGCGGTGTAACGCATAAAACTTGTGACAAAAAGGGTGGCCAGTGGAAATAATACCAGTGCGATGATTATGATAAAACCTGGAGAGGATAAAATAACCCCATATTTCCTATTGGTTATTCGCATTATTTTTACTCACGCAAGATAAAAACAGTCTCTTTAATAAAAAAATATTCATCCCGCGAAGAAACAGATCATTCAAAAGCTCTAACTTCTTTACTGCGGAAGGGCGAGCAATGATACTGGAGTATGGAGATGTTTAACATATTCCTATAGCGCGAACTTCAATTTTAACTAAGTAGTTAAAACAGGTATCGCGCTATATTCTACTATATGTTTTATATAGAGCGTAAAAACTACCAATTGCAACTGTTTTGCTTCTGCTTATATAAAGCAATATGCCCAGCATCAGTCTGGGTAAAAAGTATAAACTTCCCCACAGCTGTTTTCAATGAAATTTCATCTTTTTTATTTAACCCTTTGCCTCTTGAGCTTTCGTCAGCCTCTTTTGTACGATATACCACTCGCCTGAATACAAATCCATATCCGCCTGCTGATTTACATATTCCCTTTCGAGAAGGATTATTGCATCTCATCGATGTTGTTCTGCAGATCCCTCATGGCAGTAGCCTGATCCATCTTTCCCATCACAACGTTATGAAGATATTCTTTGACCATCTCCAATGCTTCCTCTGTTTGTGGAGGAAATAATTCTCCCATATGCTGAGCAACCGCCTCGGCTCTCACCTTTGGAAATTCCACTTCTCTTTGTATGACCGGATGATCATACACTGGTATCATGCAGGACTCATTGCCCTCCACATACAGCTCATTGAACTGTGCCTGGTAACTTCTCAGAAAGTCGATCCAAAGCATGCCTGCTGCTTTTTTCTCAGAGGAGATAAAACTGTTGATCGCCCAGGTGTCGGGCTCTCCCAAACTCCTGCCGCGAATGCCCACACCCTGCCATGCAGGAGATGGAACCACTATCCAATCACCCTGTATAGCTCCGGCATACTCAGGATTGCCGAAACTCTTCATAAAAACACTGCCGGCAATAATTAATCCTGCCTTACCCTTGGCAAATACTTCTGGTGCATCCGGCCACATGTACTCGATTGATTCGGGAGCTGCACCTCCTTTTACCCAGAGGTCTGTCATCAGGTTCCATACTTCTGGATCAAGCACAATTTTATTGTCTTTTAGGAATTTTATGTTTTTAGCATATGTGATCGCAGCCCAGAGTCTGTACACAGAATCGGGATCACCTACTGAGCAAACCATACCTGCATATCCGGCACCCATATTCGCTCTGGCCCACTCATCGACCTGTTTGCTTGCTTTAACCAGCCCTTGCCAGGTTGTCGGAGCTTTTACACCGGCTTTTTGGAGCCATGAAGGGCGGTAAAAGAGATATTCACCCCAGAGAGTAAGCGGTGCAGCATAGAAGTGTCCATCCTTAGCTGACATACTCATCAAAACCCCATCCGGGTACAGTTTATGCACCTCAGGGGGAAACAGCTCGTCTATAGGATGAATCCATTTCCCGGAGGCCAATATCGACGTATCGATCATCGCGCGGTCCACGTAGAATAGATCGACATCAGTTGATTTCGCCATTGCGGCGGAAAGGGTTTTTGGCCATATCAATTCATCTTTCATTTCTATGAACTCGATATGGACACCGGTCATTTTCTCAAATATCTTCGCATTGAGAACAGTGGCAGGATCATGCACTAAACTACCAGAGTTCGTAGCCACCAGTTTCTTGACACCGCCTATAGCCTCTCTCCATCCTTCAGGCAGAACATATCCGGTGAGCATTCCCTTCTTCCCTGCAAGTTTCACTCCATAACCCTCGAGCTCTGGAGGGATTACCTCTACTGGCCCCTGGCCTGTTATTCTCTCAAAAACAGACGAAGGGCTGTTCCAATCAATTTCAATAATCTCACCCGGTTCTTCTGAAGCTACCGTCAGGGTAAGTGAAGCAAAGCTCCATGTGACTACTACACAGAGAAGCACGATTATCAGTATTTTCTTTTTCATTTTCTTCCTCCTTTATTCTGTTAATGTGTATTTAATTTTCTTAGCTGAAATGGCCTGCTATACTTTATCACCCTCCTTTCTGGCCTTTATCTCCAGCTACTATTCTACTGTAAGAAAGTACTACTCATCTTTAATTTTATTGATTTTATCGTCACGCATTCACCACTTCTTCTATACGTAAAGCGCATTGTATATATACCATATGATATATCGGGCAGAATGACTTTTCATACTGTTTACTTGATGTAAGAAATAGCTTTGTAGATAAGAGCTTGATAACTTCAAATAGTTTTTTTGGTAATTCATGCAGGTCAAGCTACACGTGAGATTAATATCAACAAAACAGTTCCCTATATACACTCATTAAAATTTCAACTACGAAGTTTACTTTCCAATAATAACTTTCAATTGAAAATTATAAATATTATACATGTTTTAATTCTACTGTCAATTTTTTTTATTTTTTATTATAAAAATAATATTTTTTTTAGCTTCATTTCACCATTTTTATTATTCTATACGGAAAATGATATCATGATTGTAATCTGTTTTGCACAGATTATTTTCCATTTCTACAACATCTACACACTTAATGAGTTGAAAGCGGACAGCTAAAGGCTATTTGGCTGCTCAACCGATCGAAACAGGCTCTTCTCTTTGCATTTCAGGTAGCGAACGTACATCCTGGAGGAGCCAAATCCCTGTGATCAGGGTTGAGAGAAAGTCTGCAGCCGGGTATGCAATAAAAATTCCCCAAAGACCAAAAACAAGAGGCAGACTCAACATAAGAGGAATGAGTAAGATAAACTGCCGTGAGAGGCCCAAGAAGAAGGCTGGTCCGGCCTTTCCAATGGCCTGGAAATAGGATGCCCCGATCACCTGAACACCGATGAAGGGGATTATGAGAATGATTACCCGCAACACAGGTATACCTGTATTGATGAGGCTTATGTCAGTGGAGAAGATCCGGAATATAGGTCTTGGTATCAATATCAGCAGAAGGAAGCCTATGGATGCAAGGGTTGTTGATACAAGGATCGAGAGCCCGACCGTTCTCTTGACCCGGACGATGTTTCCTGCCCCAAAATTGTATCCTGTGATGGGTTGAAAGCCCTGCACCAGCCCGAAGAGAGGCATGAGCACGAAGTGCAGAATTCTGAAAATGATCCCAAAGGCAGATATGTAGATATCTCCACCGTAGTATCCGAGGGAGTTGTTCATGATAATGATCACGATACTCATCCCACCCTGCCTGATGAAGGCCGGGACGCCGAGGGCGAGTATCTCCTGAACTACACTTCTGTCTGGTTTCAGATGCCGCATTTGTATCTTCAAAGCGCTTTGTCCGCTTAGGAAAAAGTATAAGAGAAAGGCAAACGAGAAAAATTGAGAAATAACTGTAGCGAGGGCTGCTCCTTTGATCCCCATCTTCAGCCCGAAGATGAATACTGGATCCAGGATGATATTGAGGACCGCCCCCAGAATCATCGTGATCATGGCAACTGTTGCCTTTCCTTCGGCCCTCACGATATTGTTAGACGACATGGAAAAGGTGATGAAAAATGTACCGAATATAATAATGGAGAGGTAATCCCTGGCATACTCCATCAAAAGCGGCGTTGCGCCAAACAGCTTCAGAATAGGGTCGATAAAAAGATACCCACCAATGGTCATGATTATACCGAAAACTGCAGAGACTGAAAAAGCGTTTCCCGCAGCCCTGTATGCGCGTTCCCTATTGCCTGCGCCCAGGTTTCTGGAAACCACCGATGCTGTGCCCATGCCTATCATCATGGCGAAGGCCATAACGATCATCTGAAAGGGGAATGCGATGGTGAGGCCGCCTATTGCTTCTGTTCCCACCCCGCGGGCAATGAAGATAGTGTCCACCAGGTTATAGAGGGCGTGGACGAACATTGCGACTGTAGCAGGAACAGACATTCTGACCAAAAGTGTGCCTATTCGTTCTATACCGAGCATACGGTCATGCTGTTGATTCATTGAGTGGAACTCCTATAGTTTTTGCGCAATTTCGTGAATGTCAAGCACGGCTCTTTTAAACCGTGCAACCATTTTCTCAGGGAGATGCTCAAGCTTTGCCAGGAGATGCTCGCGCGCCTTTTTAAGGTTTCTGATGACCAACGAATTGCCTGTGCCCGTAAGTGAGAGATTCACCTTCCGTCGGTCATCACGGTTTCTCGTTCGTTTCACTAACCCCATTTCGATAAGGCTATCAATGACAGGAGTCAGCGAGCCTTTTTCCATGTTCATGCGGTGGCACACATGAGTCATATGGGGCTGATTGCCGGTGTGTATGATCATTAGCACCTTAATCTGAGTCCTGTTAAGCTCATAATTTCCTGTATCCGGTTTAAAGTCGTGAAAGACCTTGTGCATAAAAAGCGGGAAGCTAGTGAGAACCCGTGCGACCATCTCCTCATCTTTCATAGCCATGTATCTTATTAGAAATCAATATATTTGAAAAATAACTGTTAGAAATCTGACTATAAATTATTGTAATGTCAAGTGATTTTTTTGTACACAGATTACAAATGTGCAGGGTATAGTACTAGCGAATACCCCTGCTGTACCACTGCCGACATATCCTGAAGAGTCTCTACTGGCAACTTCGGAGATACTGGTTTTACAGGAAGAAGATATCACCGATGATGTGAATAGTCCCCCAATTGCTTACATATACACAAGGACTTCTGAAACGATTGGCGAGAGGTTCTATATAACAATGGGGTTGTCCGCATCTCTATCCTATTGCGTTCAAGCATCATACGAAGTGATTATGTCCTTTGCACACAGTGCCGGATTATTTCTCACAAGCCCAATGGATGGAGGATAAATACATCTTTTTCATTGGCTGTTTTGCCTTTTTATTTGACATTTTTTCCTCTTTTCCTTATAAAAAGTCAGTCAACCTGAGTAAATTATTTTTTGGAGAGAAGAAGTTAAAGAAATATATTTTGTTGTACACAAGAAAACTTTCTACTGCTAAGATGTATTGGTAATGCGGTATTCGACTCGCATGAGACGTCTCAAAAGGGTTATAAGATGAAACAGTGTGATTTTATGGCTGTTCTTAGATCACATAAAATAACCTCTTTTTCGTCGTTTATAGATGAGCTTAAGCGATGTGGATCTATAAATGAGGCTTTCTCCTATATAAGTAAAAGGGTTTCAGATTGGGTTTCCTGTATAACAGACGAGTACTCGAGACTACGCTATGCAACGTTTTTTCTGGAGCGGTGTGGAATCGTTGATGAACAATTGCCAAATTTTTACGATAGCAATGAAATCCTTAAGGCCTCTGTTCAGGAGGTTCGATTTTCACTCCTTGCTAGAAAATATGGATCCGCTGATCCTCTTTTCAGATACGCCAGCACCGTGACAGAGCTTGCATCGCTTCTCAAAAGTATAGTCAAGACCAAAACTTGGGTTTCTCCTAGCCTTGTGCTTGATCGGCTGGGACAGTCGCCTCATATAGATTCTCTCGTCAGAGATATTGTTCGTAGCCATATTTCGATCTGGGATAGAGAGAACTTTTGTGAACTCGTTCTTATGAAAATTGACAAGGGGATAAAGGAGCTTAGCATTTTGCTAGATATACTTGCTGAACACAGGCTCAAGATATTGAGAGAGGATAAGCTAGAGGAGCTTCTGAAGAGATGGGGACATGATCACGAGATATTCAGTGCACTCCTGAGGTATATTGGAGAATGTGACGTCAAGACTTTTATTCCATTTCTCGAGAGAAAGCTCCAGGCTATTTCTGAGCTCCCCATGTTTAAGGCTTTTACTATTCTTGATGTGCTTGCCCAGATTGGTGATAGAGGATGTTTATCCATATTGGAAAGGTTCAGGGCCCATATTTCGAGGGCAAAAGATCAACCTGCAACCACTGTTTTGTCAGAATACACAGAACTTGCTTCTCGAGAGATAGGTTTAAGAGAAGTCATGCATAAGAGGACTAATAAAAAAGGAGCCGTTCTAGTTCAGTGTGCCTTCTACGGTGATATAGCGAGACCAGGACAAAGCGAAGGTGGAGGGCTGGCTACACTTCTAACCACACTAGGTAATAGCATGGCAAGATCTAATGAGTTGGATCGTATATACACACTTTTTCTGTTTTCTCTAGAAACGGATTACTGGAATTTGCGACTCATAGAGCCAAGAGGTGATGAAAACCATTATATTGTGAGAATACCAGTCTCATTTCCTGCACACGACCGTTCCAATCAATTTATGATTCACGAATATGAGATAATGCGAGCCGTTCAGAGGGCACTCGAGCAGCACTGTATCGATCCGGATATTTTTCATATCAGGTATTCAGACAATGCTTCCAAGGCTTTGGCGATACTTTCAAAAAGACTTAAGAAAAAACTGGTCTTTACTTTAACATCGGATCCTCAACGAAACCTCTCAGGTAAAGATGGCAGGTTGCTAAACATGGCAGAAGAGGAGACGCTCTTCAACATGAACAAGGTGTATATCGCTGACAGGCTTGTAGAAAGTGCGGACGGAATCATTCTCATTGGACATGAGAGAAAAAACGACCAGATAATCCCATACTTTCCTACACTATGGATCATACCGGAGCTTCTTAGGAAGCCACTCGACATTGTTCCTGAAGGAATCGATATGAAAGTTTATCTTAAAAATGGAGAATCATATGATAAATTTTTAGAACTCTTAACAGATCATGAGGGGCACTATAAGCTAGAGAATGCATATATGGAACGGCCAATAATACTGAATGCTGGAAGACTTAATAGGGTAAAAGGACAACACCTCCTCCTTGATGCATGGGTACAATCAAAGCTATCAGAGATATACAATCTCGTTCTCGTGGGTGGAAATCTTGAAAGCCCTAATAGTAGTGAGCATATGATTCTCCAGCTTATAGACAATACTATGGAAGATCACCCTGAGCTTAAAGGGAGATTCTGTCTCCTTAGTGCACTTCCCAACAGAGAGATACGTCTCTTTGAGAGGGCAATAATGGAGAGGATTAATGCGAAAATGCCAAATGTGTATGCATGTAGCAGTATTAAAGAGGAGTTTGGCATCTCAATTCTGGAAGCGATGTCAGTCGGGTTTCTTGCTATTGCACCTCTGAATGGGGGAGTATCGAGCTACATCGAAGATGGTAAGAACGGTTACCTCATTGAAACACACAATGCTACAGCTATCAAACTTGGCATGGAATCTGTGCTTCTCTCAAGGGGTGTGTCATCCCGAGAGTTGAGGGCAATAGCGAAGAAAGGGAAAGTTTATGTAAGCAGAGTATTCGATATAGATAAGGTGGCGAGAATCTTTTCAAGGTTTTACCTCAATATAATCAAGGTTTCATAGAGGGGTAGATTTGGTGAAAGTGGGAAAGATTATCCTGGTAAGTCCTCCATTTTTTTCGCAGCTTCCTCCAACCATTGCTCTTGCTCGCGCCTTTCTTGAGAAGGGGGTGAAGACAGCCATTGCTTGCACTGAGCACTTCAGGAATGAGATTGTTTCTAAAAGAATTAAATTTATTCCCTTAGCAGTGAGCCGCAATATCAATACAGGTATAGCATTGCGCACAAGACAGACTAGAGAGCAGAAAAGGAGGCTTAATGACTTTTTAAAGGCCACGAAAAGAGGAGCCATAGAAACTCTTATGATTCAGACGAGGGATCGTCAGTACGACATGCTCTTCGATCCAGATAAGCTAAGATCAGATATCCAGAAAATACATAAACAGGAAAGTCCAGATTTATGGTTGATAAACCAGCTCTCCTACAGTGTGACCCTTGCTCTCTATTGTTTGCGGCTCCCTTTTGTTACGCTCTGTATTCCTCACCCGACAACAATTCCGGATGGAAAAAAAATATATGGTGTTCCAGCACAGTGGCCGAAAGCCTTTAAAGTTAATCAAGAAAAGCTTGCTAGGCTCAAAGAAGCTGCACGGAAGGTGGAAAAAGAGTTTACCGATGAGTTCAATAGCAAAATAGAGCGATGTGATAAAAAGCTTAAGCCCGTAAGTAGGGCTTTCAGCCTTACCTCTTCAGATCTAATCCTGTACAATTATCCAGATTTATCGAATATCGATGATAGAAGCGCTTCACCAAAAAAGATCTTTATGGGTTATTGTTTTGAAATGCAACAGCTCCCAGAATGGTATAAGAAAGTTATAGAGAAATCAAAGTCCCGCTCTCCTAAAATTCTCATTGTCATGGGAACTTTTTTATCATACCGGAATGATGTAATAGGACGGTGCATAAGAGCCTTGAAGGAGGAATACCCAGAGAGCCTTATTATTGCGGCAGCAGGCGCTTCAACCAGAAAGCTCAGAAGATTCCAGTCTGATGATGTTCTCGTAGAGGAGTATGTTCCACAAAAGGGATTACTCCCATACATGGATGTAGTAATACATCATGGAGGAAATAACTCATTCACAGAATCACTCTACTTTGGGAAACCTATGGTAATTATGCCATTTTCGAGCGATCAGTTCGATATTGCGAGTGATGCTGAAGAACTGAGGATTGCTGGGGTTCTCAATCCAAACTCTTTTGGAATTGGGTCCATAAAGAAAGCATTACGACACACACTCTCAAGAGAGAGTGAGAAAGCACTCCTTTATTGGAAACAGAAACTAGCAACCCGTGGTCCTAGGTATGCAGTCAGAAGATTGCTATCCACACTGAGTAAGTAACATCAGTAACGCGCTATGAGCTATCGCTACGAAGCATACGAGACCATGCTTTTTAAGGAGGAAAGAACATCTATAGAAAGTCCGAATGATGTATAGCTACAGAAGGGGAGGCATCTTCTTCATCCTAGATACTGTCCCGAGGAACCGAAAGTTTAGAAAAGCCGTCCCTATTGTTGATACATCATTCTAAGTTTGACTGCAAAAACAGTTCTTGCATGGATAGTGTTTTTCGGCACATCACGACCTGTGTGAGAATCCATAAAAAGTCCATTGAATGAACTCTTTAAACACCCTTTTGCATAGATCATTTGTCATATCCTTATGTGCGAGAACGAAGGATTGTGAGGGTGTTGCGAAACTCATTGATATTGTTCATAAATTTTATGTTAGTCGCCTTTAAAATATGAGTGTAATCTCTTGACCCATTTCCTCCGATGAATAACGTTACATGGTCTGGAAGAAATCTACTCAATTTCATGAAATCTGATCGAATGAGTGGATTTTCTCCTGATATAATAATGCTGAGGATAACCGCCCTCGCATTTACCATCTGAGCAGACTTTACTATTTCTTCTGCCGGAATGTCTGGGCCGAGGTACTTCACATCCCAGCCATCGGCTGCAGCTGCGACTGCGCAGATTAGTGCCCCGAATTCGTGTTGCTCCCGGACAGGAGTTGCAGCAATAGCTGCCGGATACGCATCAGGTCTCGTGAGTTCGAGGAGAAGAGTACCGAGGAATGTGCGAATGACTCCTGTTGCGCTATGTTCATTCATGACTCGCAGCGAGCCGTCGTGCCATTGTGCGCCAATATCCTTCAAAAGGGGAACAACAATCTTCTCGATTACGGTTATTTTACCAAAGGAAATACTTGCACGGGTGAGCGAATCCTCGAGAGTTTTTGCATCGAGCCGCCAGACTGCATTCATACAAGTTTTAAGGCTTTCGTTCAGTGAACTCTCTTCTGGGTGTGCGTTTATATCTTTATTTTTCGCGTATGCTGTTACAGGTCCACTATTTATGTACTCACGAAGCTTATCTTTTGGAAGCTGCGCAATCTGTCCGATTTTTCGGCCTGATAGGATCGCGAACTTAAGTAGGAGTAGACGATCAATATCCTCATCAGAGTAGAGTCTTTGGTTCCCAGAAGTTCTTGAAGGGCTCACTGCGTCGTATCTTTTCTCCCACGCGCGTATGGTGTGGGTGCTCAGTCCTGTCTTCTTCACTACCACACTTATTGGATGCTCACCAACCTGCTTCATATCAATAATAGTATCATGTTTTGTCTATATCTTGTCAAGTTATTTATAGATTTTGAGATATAAAAGTTGAGTGAAAACTATAGAGGTTCAAAAAAAAGCCGAAATATTTCTAAAATTTTTAAAAATCTTAGATAAAATTTAGAAAATACCTTGACTATAATTAGACATATTGCTAGTTTATATGAATATTAGAAGTCTAAAAAAAACAAAATTAAAGGCAACAAATGAAAAAGCTATTAATTCCAGCTGTGATTCTCACAGTAGCGGCTCTCGTGTTGATAGGAGCCGGATCGCGGAGCGAGAAGAAGGCTCCCGGCGATATAGTTGATATTGCCGTAGAGGATGGAAGATTCACGACATTGGTCTCGGCACTTGAGGCTGCTGATCTCGTCGATACCCTCAAGGGCGATGGCCCCTTCACAGTATTTGCACCAACAGATGATGCGTTTGCCGAGCTTCCAGAGGGTACGATCGAGGCTCTTCTCATGGACATTCCCCAGCTGACAGATATTCTCCTTTACCACGTTACTCCCGGGAAGGTGATGTCGTCGGAGGTAGTCAATCTGAGTAGCGCTGACACAGTTTCGGGAAATCCGGTCTCGATACGCGTAGATGGAGATAAGGTTATGATAAATGATGCTCAGGTAGTGATTGCTGACATAGAAGCATCCAACGGCGTCATTCATGTTATAGACAGGGTCATTCTTCCTCCTGCATAAAAAGAGTGTAGTTTGAAAAAGCAATAGAGCCATGCACCAAGTAATTTGGCTCCTGTGGTGCATGGCTCTTTTTTTGTTTTGACCACCATCGAGTTTCGTGAAATAGTATGAATCGATTTGTGCTGATGCTCACAGCGAGGTCATTGCTATTGATACTCTGACGGTGGGGATAAACTATTGTTTCTTTTTATTAAGCAAAAATCAATAGCGGCTTTTAAATGGATTTTAAGAGTGTCAAAAAGAGGTATATTAACATCTTCTTGTTTTATCAATAGAGGTATTTCAGTACATCCTAGAATAATTCCCTCAGCCCTTCAGACCGATATTCGAATTTTCTTGACAAAATATCCTTCTGAAGTATTATGGTAGATAAAAGGGGGAAGAGTTACTTGTGAAGTGTGACTCATCCAACAATTGAGCTTTTTTGTACCGCAATATGGATGTTTTTGCAAACCGTGAATCATAATTCTTCCTATCAATTGGTAGAGGTTGTAGCCCCATTCTTTCTAAGGGAAGTGTAACCTTGTAGATGATGCGAGGACAAGAAACCTCCACCAGCTAATCCACGGAGCTCTCGCCGGGCTGGGGTGACGGGCTCCTCAACGAGTATAGTCTTAATGGATTCTCCAGGTGAGTAACGTCAAGCCCAAATCTCTACCTCGAATATTCTATATCACAATAGGCGTCTCAGGTCAAGAACTTGAGTCGTCAAAGACTAAACAGGAAAGGAGGTGAAAGACACCTTGTTGTAGTTGAGTAATTCCCTGATGTGGACAAACCGCATTCTCGATTATAAAGATTTTCTTGCCTGTTTGGCAAGAAAATCAGGATTAAGGGAGTAACTACAGTATGCAAAGTGAAAAACAAAAAGATCAATGAAGCTTGAGGGAAGTTTCCAAAAATGTTGAAAGGTTACATTTCTCTTTTTTAGAAGCTTTCCAGGAAAATTTAACTATGTTCTTAAATACAAAAGAGGAGAAACGTTATGAAGTTTACAAAGTATTTATGGATAAGTATGGTGTTAGCCGGCATGCTGTTGACCGGGGTGCTTTCCTCCGTGTGTGTGGCTCAGCTTCCACCGGGAATCCCAAGAGAAGAAACCCTGATATTTGACCAATTGACCGGTCGCGTCGCCATGCCGCACAACTTTAATGAATGGGCCGGCTGGAGATGGCGGGATCGAGGAATGGCGCAATTGATGAACGAGCCGCTGTGGACCGTTGACTACGCTACCGGTGAGATTATCCCCGGTCTGGCAGCAGACCTTCCAATCTACAATAAAGATTTCACCCAAATGACCATCAACTTGCGTAAAGGCGTTTATTGGAGTGACGGGGTTCCCGTCACTGCAGATGATGTGGTTTTTACCATTGACACTAACAAACGTACACCTGGACTACTCTACCATGGGCCAATGGGTGAATTGGTAGAGAGGGCCTACAAACTCGACGACTATACTGCAATGATTAAACTCAAAGTGCCAAACTCCAGATTCCACGCGTTCTTCCTGGATCGATGGGGTTGCTTGTGGATCATGCCGAAGCACATCTTTGAAAAGGTGGAGAATCTTTTAGAGTTCGAGTTTAATCCGCCAGTTGGAGCTGGACCATACAAATTGTACGATTACGACCCGGCTGGCTTTTGGACCATGTGGATAAGAAGGAAAGACTGGAGCAGATCCCCCACTGGAATCCTCTACGGGAAGCCAGAGCCGGAATATGTTCTAGTTCGAGCGTTTGAGGCCGAAGAGGCCAAGATCGTTGCCCAATTACGTCATGAGCTTGATATGGCTCAGCACGTACCTGAGGGCCTTCGGGCCGTTTTGGATAAGAGTAAGATGGCAAGAGGTTGGCGAAAGGAATGGCCCTGGGTTGTGAACATCGACCCATGTATCACCGGTATAATGTTCAACAACGCAGTGTCTCCATACGACATTAGGGATGTGCGTTGGGCGTTGACCTTGGCCATTGATATGGTTGCATATATGCAGATTGCTTTCGACCTGATGGCTCCTGCAAGCCCAATTCACCTTCCACCTGTTCCAGCTTATATAGATTCATTCTTTGAGCCAATGGAGGGCTGGCTAAAAAAGTTCGAGCTTGACTTAGGAAAAGGGGAAAAGTTCAAACCTTACGATTCAAAAGTTCCTTACAGGCTCGCGGAAGCTGCCAAAGCTAGAGGTTATCCTGTGCCGAAGGACCCCGAAACCATCCGAGAGTTGTTCGGCATTGGATGGTGGAAGTATGCTCCTGATGCTGCCACAAAACTTCTTGAAAAGAATGGTTTCCGCAAGGATAAAAATGGAAAATGGCACCTGCCCGACGGTTCACTCTGGAAGATTTCGATACTTTCCGGCACAAACCCCGCACATCACCCGTATAGAAACGCTACGGCTGCAGCTGAGCAGTGGAGAGAATTCGGCATTGATGCCACACAAATGCCGTCAGAAGCATGGGAGACCCGTGTCTTGAAGGGTGATTTCCAGGTTTCCACTACGTGGCCTGCTCGTGAGCCCTGGGGTGCA
>Ga0209636_10004517_pt1 | contig 14191 bp, 11 predicted proteins | sample DeeMarSWOR152_54_FD_187464 | JGI IMG/M metagenome (GOLD analysis project Ga0209636, IMG submission 187464) | Marine sediment microbial communities from White Oak River estuary, North Carolina - WOR-1-52-54 (SPAdes) (version 2) | ecosystem: Environmental > Aquatic > Marine > Intertidal zone >...
TCGTATTGCGGCGTTAAGTCTTTATCGTGACCTGCATCAATTCTACGCCGCTAAGGATGACCTCTTCCCCGAACGTACATCGGGATTAATCTTCTTCGAGAATATGATGGGGATCTTCTTCAGCGGACGTGACCTGACCGATGAGGTTCTGGCAGAGACCAAACCGGAGATTCGCTTTGTAGTGGCCGAACAGGAATACGACCCCGCGATCGGTACACCACAGATTAAACTTCCGGCCTTTGCTTCAATCCTGCGGCTTCGCCATCCGGTGGAGTTTGACGAAGTGGTTGAGGAAGCGTGGCAGAAGGCCGTGGGCCTGATCAACTTCACCCGGGGCCAGCAAGCGCTGCCGGGGCTGATCATCGACCGTCCCATCCACAAAAAGACGAAGTTTACCATGGCTTACTTCTCTACCTCCGGGATCGACGACAAGACGAAACTTGGCCAGCGATTCAATATTCGCCCTGCTTTGGCCATGCCGGGCGAATATCTGATCCTCAGTTCGACAGACGGTCTGGCCCGGGACATTATCGATGCTCTGAACCAGGAGATGGAACGCCCGGTCGAGCCGTTATCCGAGATCCACAGCTCAGTCGAAATCGACGCGGGCCACTTATCCTCGATCCTGGAAGCGAACCGTGAAACACTGGTTCGTGGGGACATGATCAAAAAGGGCAGCACACAAGAAGAGGCCGAGACCGGGATCGGCATGCTCATCACCCTGGTCAAGTTGGTGGACAACGTTAAGTTGAGCGTAGGTACGCACCAGGGCATGACCCAGGCGAATCTGGAAATGAAGCTGAGTTGGGAGTGACCTCTGGATACGTCCCGACATTCAAACGCGAGCAAGAACCATGCGGTAAGCTAGACGCCAATACCGAAAGGGAATCTCTGATGGTTGCGCAAAGCGAGAAACCAGCGAGCCATAATAAATTGAGACAGGTTCACCCGGCAGTTGCTGAAAAGCTGACTGATCCCAGGTGGGCCTGGGCTGCGTACCAACCAGACGCCCGGCGACCCTGGAATCTTGCCTTGGCCGGGCACTTGTATCGACGCGCAGCTTTCGGTGCCAGTTGGGGCCAACTGCAGCAGGCTCTATCTGATGGACCTCAACGAACCGTTGACAAGCTGCTGCAGCCACAAGCCGACACAGCAGCATTCAACAGTGTATACGATGAGTATGAGGCCTCGGCTGCCGGCTCGATTGATGGGCTACGGGCGTGGTGGCTGCGTCGGATTATTCAGACGCCGCATCCGTTACTGGAAAAGATGACACTGTTCTGGCACAGCCATTTCGCCACCAACAGTGTAAATGTCAACAATCCTCGCTTGATGCTGCGGCACGTCCAACTTCTTCGCAGTCAGGCTCTGAATTCGTTCCGGGACTTGCTTCAAGCCATTCCACACGACCCAGCCATGCTCATCTGGCTCGGGGCCGACGCCAATCGCAAAGGACTTCCCAATGAAAACTTCACCCGGCCGCTCATGGAAGCCTTCACCTTGGGCCCCGGTCACTACACGGAAAAGGACGTTCAGGAAGCTACCAGGGCCTTTACCGGCTGGTTTGTGCTCAGAGGCCAGCTTCGCTATATCCCTCGCGAACACGATGGAAATGTCAAGGAGATCCTTGATCAAAAAGGTAACTTCACGGCTAATGATGTTGTACGGATAGTGCTCGAGCAGCCGGCCACGGCGCGGACCCTGGTCCGCAAGCTGTATCGCTGGCTTATCTGCGAAACGGAGGAGCCCAATGCGATGCTGGTTGCTCCGTTGGTTGAATCCTTCGCAAAAGACTACAATATACTAAAACTTGTGGAGACGATGTTTCGGTCCAACCTGTTCTTCTCCGCATTGGCATATCGCCAGCGGATTAAGTGCCCGGTAGAGTTCGCCTTGGGCATTGTAAAAGCTCTGGAAGGGGTGGTTTCCACAACGCAGCTTGCACAAGACCTGGCCGATCTCGGTCAGAATCTTTACAATCCACCCACGGCAAAGGGCTGGACTGGTGGAAGGCATTGGATCAATAGCGCTACACTGGTGGGGCGCCACAATATAGCCCTGGCATTACTGCGAGGCTCGGGGCCCTATGCCGACAAACTCAATCCGTGGGTCGTTGCCAAGAAGCACGGGTGCTCGACATCCAAATCAGCTATGCAGCTTCTGCTTGATCTGTTCCTGCAAAGTGATCTCGATCCCGATGTTTATGACGCCGTGCTGAAAACGGTGGAAGCGCCGGCTGGTATCGGCAGTGATGAACCAGAGGGGATGCTACGTCGTTTTGCACATGTGGTAGTCACGCTTCCTGAGTTTCACCTGGCTTAAATTTGGGAGAAAACACCATGTCCTATACACGACGCGATTTCTTGAAGGCCACTTTGGGGACCTCGACTCTGTTGTCGTTCGCCCCTACTGTTCCGAATTTCCTGGTTCGTTCACTGATGGCTGCTACGCCACGACGTGATGATCGCGACACAGTACTCGTGGTAGTTCAACTCTCCGGCGGGAATGATGGTCTGAATACGGTCGTTCCATATGGGGATGATGAATACGTCCGAAACCGCCCTACACTGCGTCTGCCACCCAAAGACTTGCACAAGATCGACTCGCTGATAGGCTTCCATCCACGGATGGGAGCGTTCGCGCGTCTGTACGAGGAGGGACACCTAAGCATCGTCCAAGGCGTGGGCTACCCGAATTCAGACCGCTCTCATGAGGGCGCTATGCGGATATGGCATACCGCCGATCCTGAGCATTCCAGTCGCCAGACAGGTTGGCTGGGCCGGACGGTCGATAGTATCTGGGACCCGAGTAGTACAAACGCACCTGCTGTATTTGTCGGGCCGATCACCCAGCCTTTTGGCCTGAACGCAGAGAACGCAGTCATCCCATCCATCCGCTCGCTTCGTAACCTCATGACCGACCAAATGCCCGGATATCCAAACGACCACTCTCAACGCAAACGTACAGCTAAACTTCCCCGTACAGATAAAGGAAATCCACTGTTGGGTTTCCTGCAGCGCTGCACGCTGAGCACCTGCGCCAACGACCGGCGAATCGAAGCGGTGACCAAGGCGTCAGCCAATAAGGTCGAATACCCGTCGTTCCAGCTTGCCGCCACCCTCCGCACGGTTGCCCAACTTATCCGAGCCGATGTCGGTATCCGGATCTTCTTCACGGAATTCGGTGGTGGCGGGATCGGCGGTTTTGACAATCACGCCAATCAACTGGGTAACCATTGCGCCTTGCTGCACCAGTTGTCTGAGTCAGTGGCAGCATTTGTTTGCGATTTGAAACAGGACAAGCTGCTGGATCGGGCCCTGATGATGACGTTCTCGGAGTTCGGCCGAACCGTCAAGGAAAATGGTCGCCGTGGCACTGATCACGGTGCCGCTGCCCCTATGTTCTTGGCCGGGGGCGAGCTAAAAGGTGGTCTTATAGGCCCACACCCCAGCCTTACTGATCTGGATAACGGCGCCCTGAAGTTCTACACCGACTTCCGCCGGATCTACGCCACCGTTTTGGACCGATGGCTTGGCTTCGATAGCCGGATCGTTCTCGGCAGACAGTTTGAACTGCTCGATATCCTGGATTCTTAGCTTGTCTGACTCGTTACCACATTGGAAGCAGACGCTGGGGTACGGCCGAACTGGTTCTGGAAAGAAGATTGCAATTCGACGGAAACCAATAGGCGCTGGAAAGATGCGGACGGGATAGCTCACGGACGTGGAGGTTAAGGTTGGCTGCTGATAGAGTGTAGAAATAGTTTTTGACACCATAATAAATAGCAGTCATGTCATCGCAGCCTCTGAAATCGCGCTACATTTGCGAGGGTGGCAAACGGACATTGAATACGTTCAGACAAAATCCGTGTTTTTTAATGAAATCAGCATCTTTTACTTAATCTGAAAAAAATGAAAAACTCTCAAAGAATCTTTGTTTTTTCAGCAAAAATTTGAGGTTTGGTGCTTCCATCAATCATCAAATTTGGCATTTGTAGTGACAAAACAGACACAAACTGTCACCTGGAAATTGTGTTGTTTTTTAGCTTCTGAAAGAGGACCATTTCCGCGTGCCTGTCACTCTTTCGCAGCTTACATTCATGGGAGTCTCCTGTCTACTCACATGATCCCATTGGCCCTTGACACGCACAAGCAGTTACGTAGCGCCAGAATAAAATTTCGCACACGTTCTGAATAATTCCCGAAAACTCTGCTTGACAGACTTCCATTGTCTGCTGTATGTTTTTAGAGTTCTAAGTTAAACGCTGCAAATAAAAAAACAAAAATAGTTGCCGGAGATTCCCTTATGTTGAAAAAAAGGTTTTTTACATTGTTCACTTCCTGCCTGACTCTCGCGTTCGTCTTGCCCATGGCACCTGTAATCGGCGCCCTCAATCAGATTCAGAAAGGAGAGATGGCCGGATACCTCCTCGTCCCTCACGATAAAGTTCAAGAGACGTATAACGCCGGATTTTCCATGTATGTAGCAGCTTGGCCTTTGTTGGAGGAATATCCGGGGCGTCGTTTTCAAACAGGTCTGTTCGGCACCTGGATGCACGCTCAGTATGACGGTCCAACGCCTGACAAACTGTATTCCGATATCGAGGGTGGCCTGGGCTGGTGGCGTGACACGCGGTTTGCCACGGAAACGCCGAAGTTCATTATGGGCGGGGTGCAGTTGAATTTCAGAGCATGGGCGAACGGACCCGGGGCTGGCAAAGGAAGGGACTGGGATAGACCGCTAGGCAAGTACGGCGTGGCGCAACTCAGTCCCTGGGTGCTGTGGCCCCCGGATGGCCTGAATCTCAAACAAGGCACCTGCGGCGAACTGTTCGGTTACGGGTATTTGCCGCTTCCTCTCACCGAGGCCAAATCTACCACCGCCGGCAAAAACGTTCCTACCGGAAATCACTGTTGGACCTTGTTTCTGAACACAGGGAACTTCAAAGGCCCAGTGGCTTTCTTTACCCCCTATTTCTTTTCCCGCGTGACTGCAGACGACCCTCGCCTGGCCGGCATGTTTCTGGATAGCCGTCCCTCTAACCCCAATAGGGCCCTGCAGATGGAAACCCAGTATGTCCCCAGCGTCCAGGCCACCGACAAGAAGGGTGATATCTACGCCCGAATAGCCCCAACCTCGTTCCCCCGAGGGCCCAAGGGCGATTCGGTGGTCGTGCACCGCGTCACCGCCTACAACAAGAAAGCGCTCTGGGATGCCGTCAACGCCTGGTTTGAAGGCGGACCGGCGGCCAGCGGCGCCATCGACCCCAAGGCGTCCGTTGTACACACCTTTCCCGGACGAGGGGGCGCAACCTGGAGGATCTATGACCGCTCGGTCCCCAGGGAAGAAAGGACGCGTATTGCCTGGGATTCTTTTGCCAACCCCGTGGCGATTGACTCAAGCACCTTTGGATACCGCTGGAACGACCAACTGGTAACGAGAAAGGATACTAAGGACGGCCTGCTGGTGACGCTTCCCGAATACTATCGCCTGGAGAAAGCTGAGGGCAATAAAAGGGCCAAGTGGGTTCCTGTAAAGCCCAAAGACGTTCCGGCTGAAACAGGACTGGCCGAGGTTAGCTTTAGTCGCCCCCCCGATGATCCCCCCAAACCCTACGTCACTCCTGACGATCCCGAGAGTTGCTGGAAGAAGCCCGGCCCCGTGGCGGGACCTTTCCAGGCGCATCCGGGTGACGGCAGCGTGGTGACATACTACTGGTATCGATTCGCCGACCAGCCTGCATTACTCAACGCCGATTTAACCGATGAAGAACGCCAGGCCCTGCAGTCGCGGGTGGAAAAACTCCACCGGAACTGGAAAAAAGACCGTGACTACCTGGAGCCACCCAGGATTGGAAAACTGGCGGATATTGACCCGGCCTTGATTGTAACCCCGCCGTCTGGATTAGAGGTAGGGTATGTACCCATCGCCACACGACAAGCAGCGGAAGAATAGGTTTGCTTCGGCCCAATGTCGTTCGCAGCCTCGGCTAAGCACGGTTGATAGGAGATATGACAACAGCATGCGAGTGAACCGCCAAAAAGCGGGCTGGAATTCCATGCTGTCGTCGTGGCAGGTTGCAACTAAAGGGGTCATGCCATAATTATTAACATTATACCACGTGACATTACAGTGACATATGCTATCGGGATAGGGAGCTTCATCACTGAAGCTCCCGCCCACACCAGCGAATAACTAGGGACGGTGTGTGCTTGTCAAGGGAAGATCGGACCACCCAAAAACTGCTGAGTTCCCAATGTATTTGCCCTGAAAAAGAGGCCGGTATTCGTGACAGTCCCATCGCCCATTGAATTCTTTGTTGGCCCAATATTTGTTTGAAAATTGTATAATTCCAGAAAAATTGACATTTATTCGGACTCGATTTGGGCAAAATCAACATTTGTGGAATCAAAACGGAGTGTGCGCCAAGGTAAGCTGTTGTGAGTCAGCTGAACAATCCAGCCTGGTCAAAGGTTAGCCACCAGGCCAGAACGGAACTTAATGTATATCGAGGTAACGAGATATGCAAAGCTTAAGTAAAGGTGAATGGTCAGCCATAACGCAAGTGAAGGTGTTGAGCCCCGAAATTTGTCTAATCGCATTGGGCCAAGGGTTTCTCCATTCTGAAGCCAGTAGCGCTGCACACGATAGCGGCGAGTGTGTCAGCGGCGTGCCGGGGTCGAAGTCCATGGCGGGTCATTCGATGACTCACAGCGGAACTTGGGATAGCCATGTCGTTCCCGATAGTGAAGCTTCCAACGAGCCGAAGAGGCAGAGAAGGAAGTATGGCGATGTGGCAGTCGGACTAACCCACAGTAGAGGCGTAAATGGAGTAATGCCCATCCAGTCCCGCGAGCCCGGGACACTCAAAGGGCCTGGCAGCAAAATGTAGAGGGATGAGTAGCGTATGCCATACACTGAAATGGATAACATCACGCTTGCAATATTACCCTCATATCTCAACGGGCTCGGAAGGACCCTAAGTTTCAGTTCACGAGCTTAGCTCACTTACTGAACGAGGGATCCCTGAATAAATGCTACGATAGTCTCGGCAGGGACTGAGCGAGTAGCATGGATGGTGTACTTATACACTGTCGTCCGATGAGTGAGTTTTGCTGAAGAGCCGGATGAGTGGAAATCCTCATGTCCGGTTCCGTGAGGGGCGTAAAGCTCTGTTACAAGGCAGAATATTGTGGCACTCCCCAATCGAAAGAGGGGAGAAACAGAGAATACAAAGTATGCCTAAATGATAGAGCTTTACGTCTACTCGACCACGATGTCACCCTGGAAATCAGGGTGTTTTCTAGCTCCTGAAAGAGGTGACTTTTCGAAGAATTCTGGCATTTTACAGCTCGCGAAAATGGGGCTATTTTAGCTGTGCCATGTCACTGTTCAACGGCTTCCATTTGCGGCAGTTTTGCCCGCCACTCCTCGGCCTTTTCCGCTCTGCCCGAGGCTTCGTAGAGTTGGATCAGGTTATGCCATGACTCTAATGTGTGTAGGTGGGTGTCACACAGTCTGAGGCGTCGGCCTTTGACTGCTTCGATCGGCTGGCGGGACCGGTCTAAGAAATTTCGACAAGAAAAACAAGTGATAATGGTACAAAACGATAGAAGTTTTGGCATAAGTTTGGTAATATGTAGGCCACCGGAAGGTTTATGTGTATTGCTGAGCGACTTATTTGGGGAATCTCAGCATTAAAAACCAGAAAGGAGAATAAGATGGCTCGTCATCCTTTTGGGCCGCGAGCCGGACTAACAGCCCAAAACCTAACGTACATCGTTCTTCTGGCTCTGCTTTCCATTACCGTGGTGGTTGTTTTTATATATGGTCCTTCTGGCAGAAATGAAACCGAACCTATCGAGATTGCCCCCGCACCCGATGCTGATACCGATGTCGATGTGGCTGAGGTGAACAAAACAACCGCGCTTCTGCCGCCAGCGGAGGTGGAGCGGGAACCAAATTTGCCAGAAATTGCACGGGGACCAACACGAGGACCAAGCGTCGAACCTAATCCCGAGGCCGCCGAACTAATAACCGAAGCCAAAGCACTTATCAGCGAAAGACCCAGCAGGATTATAGAAGTACGTGGCAGGTTGAATGAGGCGCTGCGAATGCCTATGAGCCCGCAGCAGCGCGTATTTGCAAAGAGCCAGCTCTCCGAGCTTGCCGACAAATGGCTGTTTTGTAAAACCGTCTTGCCTGATGATGAGCTTTGTGGGAGTTACCGCGTCAAGCAGGGCGATGTACTTACAATTATAGGTGAGGGACATAAGGTACCGTACGAGATTCTTATGCAGATTAACAACATTAGCTATCCCGAAGCCCTGCAGGCGGGAGAAACGATAAAAGTCATCAACGGCCCATTCCACGCAAAGGTATATCGTTCGACTTTTACGATGGATGTATATCTTCAGAATACTTTCGTTAGAAGTTTTCGTGTTGGTTTGGGCAAGCCTGGCATGGAGACACCAACAGGGCTGTGGCGTGTCAAAGCCGGCGGCAAGCTGGTAAAGCCCATCTGGACGAACCCTGTCGATGGCAGAACATATTATCCTGAAGACTCGGATTATCCTTTAGGTTCGAGATGGATAGGGTTGGAAGGTCTCGCAGGGGCTGCCAAAGACAGGACAGGCTTTGCCATCCATGGCACAAAGAAACCGGAACAAATCGGTACTGCAGGTTCTCAAGGGTGTATTCGCATGCACGATGGTGACGCAATATTGCTCTATAATTTGTTGTTCCCGACCTTCTCGCAAGTGGAAGTCGCGGACTAAGCTCCTGTTTTGTGCTGATCCTCTGAGTCGTGCGTATCTCGGGGCCTCGGAATCGCCTCAAAACTTAGAGGTTCCCCCAGGAAAAATGAAGGAGGTGCTTAATCCCACTTTCAATATTGCTTTATTGCATTTTGGACAACAGTGATTCGCCTGTTAGTCAGTGAATCGGCGGGAGGGGGGTTTTGGTTGGAGGCGATATTCGTGGATTAGCCTGAGTGTTGGGCCTAAGCTCACATTTATATTGCTCCTCACGGGCTTTTGCTTTCCACCATGGCGGGTTCACCAACAGCAACTGCCTGGGTGACCGCATGAAAAATCTATTTGACCTACAAGCAAAGTATGAGATAATGAATGTTACTGGCCTATTTCGAAAGCACCCATTGCAATCTAAATTAAAGTGCCCAATGACAAAGACACTGACTTTTATCTTAATCATAGATTCTCTGTTACATATCTCCTCAACAAAACATAGTATAGCGCAGGTTAGGCCGGTATTACTGCTTGCGGAAACCATATCAATGCCTGTTCAAGAAGTAGAGGTTATATTAGCAACAGCTATGCCCCTGGGAATATCTGAGTTGACTCTTGGCATTATTGTAGCACTTGTATTTGGTGGTTTTGTCTTTTGTATTATATATGGTAAACAGTGCTGTGACAGTATTATTTGGATAATAGAAACTCTTAAAATGAATATAGGTGAAGGGGCCGGTGAAAAGCGAGAGAGGTCAAATGCTGAGTCTTCTTTCGAAGAATTAAGTAAAGAAGAAATAGTAAATATCAAAAGACAAATATCGAGAGTATCGCAGCAAATTAGAGCAATATTAGCTGAGATTAAGCAAATAAGAAAAACGGCAGGTAAGAAAGCTTTAGAATATAGTATCGAAACAGCTTCAACAGAATATGCTATGAAGTTTGAGCTAAAGAGACCTGAGTTCGAAAAAGCAATGAAAATCTTAAAAGCCGCGTTAGCGGAGATTCCAGAAGAAGGTGTTGCATATAAACAGAAGGTAATGAAATGGATTGTTAAAGCACAAGAGAAATTTGAAGACTATAGCCCAGAAAACTTTAGCAAGAAAATCGAAGCTATCAAAGCCAGACGCAGAGCAGCTCAGAGCAAACAAGCGAGAGGAAAACAAAACACTAAGGATTTCTCTTTTTGATTAAAACCATGCTCCTTAACATAGTCTTAGGAATTATAGTCCTTCCAGTTACACTCAAAGCAAAGATATTAACTGTTGTCTTACTAATAGCTTCTTTGTTGCATATCTGGCTTGGTGGTTAGGCTTTCTCCTCAGGAGGCTATCTTGGCCAATTCCAATTCACAAGATCGTCACTCCAGGCGATTGCCAAACTGGCTGTACCATGAGTACGTTGACGGGACAATTAGCTGACAAGTACAACTTCATTTCAGTGGGAAAGTCAATGGCTATGAAGAATCAAGAGCAAAGTCAAAAGGATAATTGGCCGCATAGTGCTCTTTCACAAGTGAATTGATGGATATTTTGGGTTCTTCTTGCCGATAAAAGTACAAAATCACAATGACAAGTTATTGGTAAGGAGATCTATTATGAAGAAGAAGTATATCGTTGAGTTGACCGAGGAAGAACGCCAAACACTACTACAACTGGTTTCAGTAGGAAAAGCTTCGGCACGTAAACTAACACATGCTCGCATCTTATTGAAGGCCGATAGCAGTTCCGCAGGACCAAATTGGCAGGATTCAAAAATCAGTCAGGCTTTAGATGTGGGCACTGCCACTATTGAACGGGTTCGTAGGAGATTTGTCGAAGAGGGACTGGAGGCGGCCTTAAACAACCGCAAACCTAATCGCCAATATCAACGCAAGCTGGATGGGGATGGAGAAGCGCATCTGATCGCTCTGGTCTGTAGCCAAACACCTCAAGGATATCAGCGTTGGACTTTGCAGCTTTTAGCTGACCGGATGGTAGAATTGGGCTATGTTAATAGTCTGTCCTATGAGACGGTGCGGCGGACGCTTAAAAAAACGAGCTTAAGCCTTGGTCTCGTTGCTCGGGCCACGGGTCACGAGTCACGGACGACGAAGTCGTCATCATTCAAGGCATAATTGATATGCTAATCCAAACCCAACAGGGTTTAGTAGTAATTGATTTCAAAACCGATGATGTAACACCCACAGAGGTCGCCGGGCGTGCCGAACTCTATCGCCAGCAATTGGAGCTTTATAGCAGAGCCGCCTCCGCAATACTCAAATCTAAACTTATCGCCAAATGGCTATATTTCCTAACCCTGTCCACCGAATTTGAGCTGAAATGAGTATTTTTCGTGTCATCTCGACCGGAGGACTGCCAACGGCAGGCCGGAGTGGAGAGATCTGCTCTCGGATGGAAGTCAATCAAATTTATTTACGGCTTCTCCTTGTACTGGTATAATGTGAAACGACAAACTTGAGCAAAGCGAGACATCTTGGATTTGTGCTGCTTAATAATGGCTTTAGGACATCGAATAGAAAACGGTAGATGTCCTGAATTATCCAACAGTCTGAATAGCCTATTGGTCCTAAGTTGTGAATATTGAACCTAAGCAAGAAAAGGATGAATTATTCTACCTCGAACGCTTTCTCTGGAGAATGGAAATCGAACCTGAGAGTGTTCAACGCGGCGAAGACCCTCCTGATTTTTATGTGATGTACGCGTCTAAGAGGATTGCTATAGAAGTGACTGAATATCACTCGATGCGTAAAGGTAGTGGCGGCCATGCCTGGCGAGCCGTTGAAGAAGAATGGCAACGCATTCGGGATCTCTTTATCAAAGAAAGGGAGCGGTATCCCGAACTCGATGATGTGTATGGATTTCTTTTCTTCAAAGAATTAAAAATGCCACCGGCTAAGAAACATGGTCAATTTGTTGAAGAACTTCTGGAGTTTGGAATTAGCCATTGTAGAAACTTAACGGAAGAACGAATGTCGTTTTATTTCTTTCCGTCTTCGTATACACTACTGAACAAGTATTTGAAGGAGATACAGCTGCAAAAAGTGAACTGCTACATGACATGGTCCCGTGCGTCTGGTGCTTTTGTTGGCATAAGTGAAAAGGAGCTTGAAAAATGTCTTTCAAAGAAGCTCAATATGCCCCGCCTAGAACAAATCACTGAAAACTGGCTTTTAATAGTTAGTGGCACTTCTATGTCCCAACAAATCGGCCTAACACCTTGTAAAAAGTTCAATGACTTTGCTCGGCTCAACAGGCGTTTGGAGACAGGTCCTTTTGACAAAGTCTTTTTCTTCCAATACGTCTGGCAGCGTGTTCTTTGCTGGTCCCCCAATAAATATTGGCAAGAAGTAAAACCCGCCATTACCGCGATAGGTCCGGTAAGCGGTTTACACTAAGATAGTTAGGGTCTTTGAATATTTTATGCTGCGTTCATGAGAAGTAGGCCGTACGAAGAAGAAAAGGCAGGTCGAAGCTGCAAATGAACAGAAGTTGAAGAACTGAAGGAGGTAATATTAATGGGTAAACTTTTCTATCAAAGGATTTAGCCAAATTGTGTAGTGAGCGGTTACGTTGAATTGCACAAATCACTTTTGGAGATGATAAATGTCAATCCTTTTAAGCGGTTACTATCCTGAAGGCATTGTATTTGCAGCTGACAAGAACGCCACCATCAAATATGGAAGCACAGGTGAGAAGAGACACGTCGAGCCAACAGCAACCAAAGTACTATCCTGGCCTCATCGGAAGGCGGTCGTTGGATTTGTCGGTCTCGGAACGTTGGCAGGCTTGTACTTGGACGAGTGGATGAGAATATTTATCGCTGGAAATCTGGACTTTGAGGATTTCGAGTCTCTGGCTGGAAGTCTGCGGCGGAAAATTCAACAGGACTTTAGCCAAGAATATGCAACGGATACAGATGCATCTGACGCCCACCTTGTTGTACATCTTGGGGGTTTCACAAGAAAAGAGAATCTTCTGGTTCCAGTTATGTATCATATCTGGAACCACGGCGTTATTAATCCCCGGACGGGAGATTATCCAAATGCACATAGAGAATTTTATCTGCGGGAGGGTGTCGAGGCCCTCTTCAAAGAATGGCCTAATCCTGAGGATTATCCAGTACGAGTGCGCCAAAGGCTGCAACGAATGATCGAGGAGCGTCGCTATCTTTGGTTCAACAATGGCGCTCATTTCGCGGCTTTTAACGTATTCAAGGATGCCATCTGGCAAGCATTGCATGCTATACAGGACGCCGGATTCGGACCAAAGGCGACGGGATTGGGCGCTCGAGTGGCTTTCTGTAAAATGGCTGTTGAGGTATTTGGTTCTTACTTCACGCACCATTACGATCCAGGGGAACGAGCTGTTGGCGGAGGCGTAGATGTCGTATTCATTCCATGGCCTGAAGGAACCGATCCCCCCTGACCAACTGTAATTACTGGGGACGTTTGCGGTTTTAGGTTTCGCTCATGACCAGTAGGACGTTCGAAGAAGAGAAAGCAGGCCGAAGCTACAAATGAGCTTTATTCGGTGGCCTAAAGACCACTCTACATAATTCTCCGGTAATCTGTTAAATCCGCGCAATCTGTGAAATCTTTGTTTATATTTTTTCTTCTTTTTTTGTGCCTTTTCGTGGCTAAATTTCTTTATTAGATGGGATTAACAAGATTTTCCTTTTATCCTGTCAAAAAATTCTTGTCTTCGTGCCTTAGTGCCTATTTTCTCTGTGTCCTCTGTGGCAAAAAACAAAAATAGAATTGTTGGAATACTTCATAAGTATATATGCATATACTTATATACCTTACATTCTCTACAGTTAATATATCTTATCAATCCTGTTTGTTCTCTGTAGTACTATGAAGGATGAATTATCCTGTCTTAAAATTTGTGTCAATTCACCCTCACCCGTCCTGAGCGAAGTCCTGAGCATTGTCGAAGGGCACAGGCGGGTATCTCTGGCTAACCTCTGTGCATTTTGTGGCCATATTCTTTTGTGTCTTCGTGTCTTAGTGTCAAAAATCCTGTTATCCTGTCCAAAAATCTCTGCGCCCTCCGCGTTCTCTGCGGTGAATTCTTTTATTCGTTTTCTTGTTGATTTTTACTTGAAAATATGTTAAAATACCCACGTATTAGCCAGAAGGCTGATGCAAACCGCCAGCAGGCGAAAGATATAGCGGAGAACCGCACGAATCGTCCCGCACCAAACCTGTCCTGAGTGTAATCGAAGGATAGGCTGTTGCCGCCGTGTCCCGCACGAATTGAGTGAGAACTCACGTCTAATTAGTGCGGGGTAATTTGGTGCTGGGCACGCCAAAACCCATTTTCTGGCAATAAAGCCAAGGTTTTGAACAATTAAATTTTTGTAATTTGGATTTGTTTAGGATTTAGGGCTTAGGATTTCGGATTTCAGACTACCAGATATGAGCGATAAGCTACGAAATA
>Ga0209636_10004518_pt1 | contig 14190 bp, 12 predicted proteins | sample DeeMarSWOR152_54_FD_187464 | JGI IMG/M metagenome (GOLD analysis project Ga0209636, IMG submission 187464) | Marine sediment microbial communities from White Oak River estuary, North Carolina - WOR-1-52-54 (SPAdes) (version 2) | ecosystem: Environmental > Aquatic > Marine > Intertidal zone >...
AGCACCATAAACCCCCATAAGTTTTTCCTCACTTACCTTTTTGTCACCAGTAACGATTCCAACCATTGGAACACCTTTCTCATCCACAAAAAGCATGCTTTTAATGATTCTCTCTCGACTAATCCCCAACTGCCTTTCAGCATCCTCCACCGTCATCGTATGCTTCTTAAACGTCAAAATACTAGCGTCAACTCCTTCCTTCCGAAGATAAGCCTCCAGTTTTTCGCGAGACGTTGTAGTACCCCCTTAAAGAAAGATGGAAGAGAGGAACGCACTTCAAATTTTCTTAGCAACAAGACACTTAAGGATTACCTGAAGCGGTTCATTCGCTTCTTTTGTGAAGTTATTCGTTAAGCCTTGTGCGCGCATTAAGGTTTCAGATGACCCATGTTTAGGCGTTGCTATTAACGACGAGGCTGTCACCAAACATCTTGTATCTAAACCAACTTATCTAAAGAGGAAAAATATGATTTAAAATAACTGTGGTATTGTGTATATTGTGTATAGTGGCGTTGAATTCAAGAAGTAACGTGACAGCCGTGTTATGACTGTTTGCCATCAACTACCCTTTAAGACATGGTTTAATTCTTTTTTCGCGAATTCGTAGAGTTCCTTAAGTTTTTCTTCTGTCCTTGCTTCAGCGGAAACTCTTATGATTGGTTCGGTGTTGGATGGTCTTAAAAGAACCCAGCCGTCTTCATCTAGCAACTTCACTCCATCTATGTCTAGAACCGTTAAACCATACTCCTTAAATCTAACTCTCAGCTTTTCGATGACGACAAATTTCAGGTTATCCGGACACTCAAAGTTTTTCTCGTAAACAGACGGATACTTCGGCAAGGAATCAACCATTTCTGAAAGGTTCTCGCTACTTTTGGAAAGTATTTCAGCCATTCTTAAACTCGCAAAAATGGCGTCATCCATTCCGTAGCATTCAGAAAAATAGAAGTGACTGCTTTTTTCTCCTCCAAACAAAGCATTTTCTTCAATCATTTTGTCCATGATAAAAGTGTGACCAACCCTTTCAACTATTGGAATCCCGCCGAGCTCTTTCACGTATTCTTCAACAGCCATAGAACAACTCAATTCGTAAACTATCTTTGCACCCTCGTTTTTTTGGAGAACATCTTTGGCAAAGACCAGCAAAGTTAAGTCACCCGGGACTACGTTTCCCTTTTCATCGACAAAAACCGCTCGGTCTCCATCTCCGTCGTATCCCACTCCAAAATCTGCCTTATTCTTCACTACCTCCCTCTTTAATTCAACCAACGTCTCTTCCTTTGGTTCTGGCAGATGTGCCGGGAATGTGCCGTCGGGATTTTGGTTTAAGGTTAAAATCTTGCATCCTAACTGCTTGAAGAGAGACGGAGCGACTAATCCACAGGTGCCGTTTGCTGTGTCGGCTACCACTCTAAGCTTCTTTTCAATTTCTATCTTGTTCGCAACAAAATCCCTGTATTCTTGGATTATCTTCTTATAACTGCTTAGTTTACCCTTTTTCTCGCCGAGTCTTTCCAAATCGACTTCTTTGGCTATCTGTTTGATTTTCTCCATATCCTTACCGTAAATACATCCCTTCCGCCTAAACGCCTTAAATCCATTCCATTCTGGAGGATTATGAGAAGCAGTAATCATGATCCCCGCGTCCTTTTGAAGGCGATTTGTTGCAAAATAGAGTAGAGGTGTTGGAACGATACCAACATCAGTAACATCGCAACTCGAAACAAGGCCAGAAACCAAAGCATTTCTAAGAACTTCTCCACTCAATCGCACATCTCTGGCAACCAATACCTCTTTGTTTTCTCCCAAAAAAGTTGCGAAAGCGGCTCCTATTCTGGTCGCGACTTCATCGGTTAGATCTTCGTCAAAAACACCTCTAATGTCATAGGCTCTAAATATCCGGTCAAAATTAAATTCGGTGGGATCTCTCAAGTAAATGGCCTCCTAAGGCATTATTCTTTGTAATATTACTTAAATCATGCTTCTGCATGGTTATCAACAATACATAACTTCTCTAGCGTTAAAAAGTGTCTCGAGTTGAGAACAGTCTCTTGACTAGATAAAATGAACGTTATTTTCAAGACTTAATGCGGTTTTCACTCATTTTTAGGGGTTTATTTAAGCGCAAAACTTATAACATGTAACAGCACGATTCTTTCTTTTGGTCTTAAAGGGAGAGCGGCAAATAATGACGTTGGAAGAAATAGCCAAATACGCTTTCATGGCCTTCGCTGTAATAGCGCTCATAATGGGATTCGTGGTTGGTTACATGGCCTACGATAACCGTGATACCGGCGGATTTGAAGATCCAGACGTAGCGGACATCCACGGTTATATCATGCTGACCATGCTGATTCTTGGCATCATAGTCGGACTTGTAAGCATAACCGCAAAGGAAGTTGCACCGTTTCTTTTGGCTGCAATCGCTCTGATTGTGACAGGAACAGGAATCGGCGTATGGAGTCCCCTAGAAACTGTCGACGCCCTCGCATGGCTATATTATTTGGCAACTGCAGTATTGACTTACTTTGTAGCATTCGCGGCTCCGGCAGCAGTCATAATTGCAGCAAAGTCAATTTGGGCCATAGCAAAAGAGAAATAGAGTCTTTTCTCCCCCTTTTTTTATACACTTATGTAATTTGACGGAAGTTGTTCCTTCTTTTTGGAGTAATAAATAGCTAAGGCAAAACTGACAAATCAGTGGTCTGATTCTAGCTTTCGATGGGAATCGGGGAGTTCAAATGGAAGAAGCCAGTGTAATTAAAAACGGTATGGTAATAACGCCATCTAAAACAATAGAAAAAGGAGTAGTTGTTTTTGAAGACGGAAAAATCACAGCAGTTGGTCAGAAAAACCGCGTAAAAGTGCCGAGAAATGCTAAAGTGATAGATGCTTCAGGAAAAATTGTGGCACCTGGCTTTGTTGACATCCACGTTCATGGTGGCAACGGAAGAGACATCATGGATGCATCTTATGAAGCGGTTAAAGGAATAGCGAAATTTTTGGCAAGCCACGGAACAACGTCCTTCGTTCCCACAACTATTTCCGCACCTCAATCCGACCTATTGAGGACCGTTAAAGCGATGAAGACAGCAATGAAAAAAGGAACAGATGGTGCGGAGGTCTTAGGAACACATTTGGAAGGTCCATACATCAATCTTGAGAAACGTGGAGCTCACGACGCCAATTATATTAGACTCTCTTCCATAAATGAAATTGCGGAAATATGGGAAGCCTCTGACCAAGCTGTGAAAATTTTGACATTAGCTCCCGAGCTTGAAGGAGCCAAAATGTTGATACGGAAACTGCGAGAACTAGGAATAGTGGCTTCAATTGGCCACTCTAACGCCACTTACACCCAAGCGGTGGACGCTATAAAGCAAGGTGTTAGGCATGCAACCCACATGTTTAACAGAATGAGGGGTTTTGACCCTAGAGAACCTGGCGTAGTAGGAGCCGTTCTTGTTCATGACGAATTGACGGCAGAGCTAATTTGCGATAGCATCCACGTTCACCCCGCCGCTATGAGTCTTCTTATCCGAGTCAAGGGATCGGAAAGAGTAGTGTTGGTAACCGATGCCATTCGAGCGGCAGGTATGCCTGACGGCGAATATGCGCTAGGTGAACAACGCATCATTGTGAAGGATGGAGTTTCTAGGTTAGAATCTGGTGACTTTGCTGGAAGCACGCTGACAATGGACCGAGCGGTAAGAAATATGATGAGACTGGTTGGAACGCCTCTGCGAACAGCGGTGAAAATGGCGACCATAAATCCGGCAGTGGTTATTAACGTTGACGAAAACAAGGGAAGCTTAGAGCCTGGTAAAGATGCTGACATTGTGATATTCGATGACAAAATAAATGTTCACATGACCATAGTGAAAGGAAAAATCGTGTACACAATCTAATCTTTGATCGTCGACAATTGTTTGGAGCAAAAATCAATCAACTTAGGCAGGGTGGGATGCTCCCCAACTGGGCTGGAAATATAGTATGCAGCGACTGCGTTTGCTAGAGTTAGTCTGCAAGAGTCTGGGAGGCCGATGGCGTCGCCAAAGATGTTTCCGGCGTTCCAAGCGTCTCCAGCTCCAGTAGCTCTCAAAACAGGAACTTTAAAAGCTGGCACCGTAGCTTCCGAGTTGCTGGTGAACGATCCGGCGAAGGTTGTGGTGTGAAGGTCCACCCGCGCTGAAAGATTTTTCGCCAAGATTCTTGCGCATTCCTTAGCCAATTCGTTGAACTTTATCTTTCTTCGGAGGCTACTTACCTTTTCGTTGAGTTGAGAAGCGTAGCAAAGGGCTTCGTTCTCGTTGACGCTGAAGATGTCAACAAGGTTTCCTAAGAGAATCTTTTTGACAAGCCTAGGAACTTTTTCTTTTTTGGGATTTGGATCTGCGGTGTCGTAGTAAGTTTTACCCTTTCCCTCCTTCTTGACGTAATTGAAAACTCCTTCAGCCAGTTGGGTTCCCCAGCGCCGAGTTCCAGCCCAGTGAAATATACATACGTAGTCTGCTTCTCGCAAGAGTTGAAAATCTTCAGGGGTAAGGTTGTCTAAACCGAATTCTGACAGGGAGCCAAGGTCGCTCATCATGGCGTTGACTTTTTCCCCTTGATGGGTTAGCTCAATAGCGGTGGTAAGCGACATCCTGCCGCCAGTTTTCACATGAGAAAGGTCCACCTGAAAGGGGTCTAGATAAAACTTGAGCAGCTGAAGCCCCAGCAAACTCGTATCAATAATGGGGTAAACCTTGGCGCCTAAAGCGGCTAAAGCTGCGGCGGTATTAGCTGCGTTTCCCCCCCTCAACTCTAGCTGTTTGACGCCGTGAATGCTTCCTCCCTTACGTTCAGCAACTTCAGCCATGGCTTTGGAGAAATGGTTAGGGTCTCCCTCGTACGTTACCAGACGATCTAGGAAAAAGTCAGGCATAACCACTACGCTGAATTTCTTTGTTGGTTTTAACCGTTCTAAGAAATGGAGTAACTCTTCCACGTTTTGTGTGAGCGACATTTAATTCTCACCCTTCAAATCATTTAACAGTAGCAGCTTTGACGCTTTAATTTCTTCCTTGCGCAAAAAGCATATGTGCTCGTCTCCAGATTAACGAAGTGAAACGAACGGAAGGAAATGAGATGTTTGACAAATCAGAACTGGCTTCTGCCCTCAAAGAGAAAGAGCGTTGGGAAAAAAGAACCTTGGCTAAGACGCTTGAAAGATTTCCGGAGCGTCTAAAAGAATTTACAACAGTGTCGGGCATGCCTATTGAACGATTGTACACTCCAATGGATGTGGAAAACCTCGACTACGTGAGGGATTTGGGTTTTTCTGGTGAATTTCCGTTTACTAGGGGAATTCATTCCACGGGATACCGAGGCCGCTTATGGACTATGCGGCAGTATGCTGGTTTCGGTACTGCTGAAGAGTCTAATGAAAGGTATAAGTATCTTCTTGAGCAGGGGCAAACTGGTTTAAGCGTTGCCTTCGACTTGCCCACTCAAGTTGGATACGATTCAGATCATCCCTTAGCAGAGGGCGAGGTAGGTAAGGCAGGGGTTCCTGTAAATTCCTTGAAGGATATGGAAATTCTTTTCGACGGAATTCCCTTGGGCAAAGTAAGCACGTCCATGACTATCAACGCTACTGCGCCCCAAGTGCTTGCCATGTACTTCGCCATAGCTGAAAAGCAAGGAGTTGCTCTAGACGGTGTGAGGGGCACTGTTCAAAATGACATTCTGAAAGAGTATGCGGCTCGTGGAACCTACATATACCCGCCTGAACCTTCCATGAGATTGGTAACCGACATCATCGAATATTGCCTCGAGAATGCTCCCAACTTCAACACAATAAGCGTAAGCGGATATCATGTTAGAGAGGCGGGATCAACAGCGGTTCAAGAGCTGGCCTTCACTTTGGCGAATGGTATCGCATACATTGAAGCCGCGGTGAAAAGAGGACTGCCCGTAGATAGTTTTGCTCCAAGAATATCCTTCTTCTTTGCGTGTCACAACGACTTTTTTGAAGAAATCGCCAAATTTAGAGCAGCACGAAGATTATGGGCTAGAATCATGAAAGAGAGATTTGGAGCTAAGGATCCTAGGTCTCTACTTCTAAGATACCATGTCCAAACTTCTGGGTGCACATTAACGGCGCAACAACCCTTCAACAATATTGTAAGGGTGACGATGCAGGCGTTGGCTGCGGTGCTCGGTGGAGCTCAGTCTTTGCACACCAACTCCTTCGACGAAGCCTTAGCTCTACCCTCCGAAATCGCCGTGATGACCGCTCTAAGAACTCAACAGACAATTGCCTACGAAAGCGGAGTAACCAACACGGTTGATCCTTTGGGTGGATCCTATCTTGTAGAGTATTTGACGAATAAAATAGAGGGGGAGACGTCGGAATACATCGAAAAGATAGATGAAATGGGAGGAGCGCCATCAGCCATCCAAAAAGGATTTTATCAGAAAGAAATCGCCGACAGCGCCTATAAGTATCAGAGAGAAATAGAAGATAGGAAAAGAACAATCGTAGGCCTAAACAAATTTGTTACAGACGTCAAGGTGCCCATCAAAATTTTAAAAGTAGATCAAGAAGCTGAAAAGAGACAGATAGAAAGACTGGGAAAAGTGAGGGCAGAAAGGAATGGAAAGAAGGTGAAAGAAGCGCTTGAAAAACTTCGAAAAGCTGCGGAAGGACAGGAGAATCTGATGCCATACCTCTTTGGAGCTGTTAAGGCTTATGCAACCAACGGAGAAATATCGGATACATTAAGAGAGGTGTTTGGCGAATACAAAGCAACGACAATCGTTTAGGAGCCTATCCTGATGGAGGAAAATGAAATGAAATCGAAAAGAAGAATAAGGGTTCTGATAGCGAAACCCGGACTGGACCTTCACGACAGAGGAGCCAAGATTCTAGTCAGGGCCTTAAGAGATTCTGGAATGGAGGTCATCTACACTGGAATCCGACAGACTCCGGAGCAAATAGTGGAAACAGCCGTACAGGAGGACGTTGACGTAATAGGTCTAAGCCATCTAACAGGCGCCCACATGGCTCTATTCCCAAAGGTAACGAAACTTCTCAAGGAGAAAGGAGTCAACGACGTTCTGGTAATTGGAGGAGGCGTAATACCCGAAGAGGACATACCTCCCTTAAAGGAGGCAGGCATAGCAGAGATATTTGGTCCAGGTACACCTCTTGAGACCATTGTTAAGCATATTAAAGAAAATGTGCTACGGTGAAGGGTCTAAAGTGATAAGGAAAATAACTCATATCGGTGTCGCAGTGAAGGATCTAAACGAAGCAATAAAATTCTATGAAGAAAATCTTGGTTTAGAGATCGGAGGAATCGAGGAAGTTGAAGAACAGAAAGTGAAAGTTGCTTTTATCCCTCTAGGAGAAAGCAGAATCGAGTTGCTGCAGTCCACCGACCCCAACGGACCCATCGCCAAGTTCATCGAAAAGAGGGGAGAGGGAATCCATCACATAGCCCTAGAGGTTGAAAGACTCAAAGAGACCTTGCAGAGACTGAAGGAAGGGGGAGTTCAACTCGTAGACGAAAAGCCGAGAAGTGGAGCCCACGGAATGAAGATTGCTTTTTTGCATCCTAGAAGCACAAAAGGCGTGCTAATAGAGCTATGTGAAAAGCACGAGTAGTTTCCTCAGCAAGCTATCAGAACTTCCCGAAAAGGTTAAAACATTTCTGAACCGTAACAATCATACAGGTGATTGAATGGATTTTGGCTTCACTCCCGAGCAAGAAATGCTTAGGAAATCGGTGCGTGAATTTGCTGAGAAGGAAATTGCGCCTAAAGTAGACTGGATGGACGAAACCGGTGAAGTTCCGATGGATGTCATAGAGAAAATGGCTAAGCTTGGGTTCATGGGAGTCTTGGTACCGAAAGAATATGGAGGCTTAGGCATGGGACACGTTGAAAGAATGATTTTACTCGAGGAAATCGGGCGTGTGTCCCCAGCGATGGCCAACACCGTGCAGGTACATCATTTAGGGGTATCCCCGATCGCAGTCTTCGGAACTGAGGAACAAAAAAAGAAGTGGCTACCTCCATTAGCAAAGGGAGAAAAGATTGCGACTTTGGCTGTTACAGAGCCAACAGGCGGCTCCGATGTCCTTGGCCTCCAAACCACAGCAAAGCTTGAGGGAGATAACTACGTAATAAACGGCAGAAAATGCTTCATAACAAACACTCATATAGCAAGCGTTATTGGAATAGCTGCCAAAACAGGAGAAGGCCCCAAAGGCCTTAGTGCCTTCGTGATAGAATCAGACACACCTGGCTTCAGACCAGGCAGAAAAGAGAATAAGTTTGGGCTCAGAGGCTGCAACACAGGCGAACTAGTCTTCGAAAACTGTAAAGTGCCCAAAGAAAATATGCTGGGAAAAGAAGGGGACGGACTCAAAATAGCTCTAGTCTCTATAAGCAATGTGGGAAGACCTGGAATAACTGCAGGCGCGCTTGGAATTGTAGGGCGATGTCTCGAGGAGGCAGTAAAATATTCGAAGCAGAGGGTTTTATACGGAAAGCCCATAAGCGATCTTCAAGCAATTCAATGGCATCTGGCTGACATATACATGGACTACGAGATCAGCAAATTATTGACGTACCGTGCAGCTTGGTTGAGAGATAAGGGCGAAAGATGCGATTCTGAAAACTCCATGGCAAAGTTTTGGGCTACTGAGGCAGCTGTTAGATGCGCCCAAAAGACTATGACGGTCTTCGGAGCCTATGGATGCATGAAAGAACTGGTTCCCCAACGTCTTCTTAGAGACGCTTGGCTTTTCATATCTGGCGCCGGAACCTCGGAGATTATGAGGGTCATAATGGCAAGACAGGCTCTAAAAATGGCGTAAACATCTACCGCCTCCTTTTTTGAAGGGCGTATTTTGACCGCTTTGGACATCATTGTCTGCATTAAGCCAGTTCCGGACCCGTACCATTGGACGAAAATCACCCTGGATCCGGTAACGAAGACCTTGAGAAGGGAAGGCATACCCAGCGTAATTAATCCTGTCGACAAGCATGCTCTCGAAGAAGCGTTACGCATAAAAGAAACACATGGTGGGCACGTCACAGTGGTCAGCATGGCGCCTCCCACTGTCATAGATAACTTAAGGGAAGCCATAGCCTTAGGCGCTGATGAAGCAGTTCTCTTGAGTGATCGGTCATTCGCTGGAGCAGACACATTAGCGACGTCGTATGTTTTGGCTGCAGGAATCAAAAAATTGGGCAAATCTGACTTGGTTCTTTGTGGAGACCAGAGCTTAGATGGAAGCACGGGCCAGGTTGGACCAGAGGTTGCAGAGTTTTTGGGCGTTCCTCATGTTACTCGTGTTAAAAAAATAGATTTCATCGATAGAGGGTTCATCCGAGTGGAGAGCGCTATAGAGCATGGACACATCTTGATGGAGGTTCAAACACCGGTTGTGCTAACCGTAGTCAGGGAAGTCAATACGCCGAGACACATCCCTCTCATAAGAATTTCAGAAGCTATGCAAAAAGAAATCAAAATATGGGCAATGGAAGACCTTGATGTCGACAGGGACATGGTGGGGCTTTCGGGTTCACCTACCCAAGTGGCAGACATATTTATGCCAGAGATGAAACGAAGAGGAGAAATCCTAGACGGAGAACCTGAAAATGTCGTCAAGCTTTTGGTTGAAAAACTTCGTCAACTCGGAGTAATGTAGCTGAATCTCTTCGAGGAAAGCAACATGAAAGGCGACTACCATGAAAGTGTATGGATATTCGCGGAGCAAAGACACGGTAAACTGATGGACTCAAGCCTAGAAATGCTGGGTGGCGGCCGTAAGATAGCAAATAAGCTGAAGACTACGCTGGCAGCGGTATTGTTTGGCTATAATGTAGAGAATTTAGCCAAGGAGCTAATAGCTTACGGCGCAGACAAAGTTTACGTTGCTGATGACAGTCTTCTTTCTTTTTATCAAAGCGAAGCCTACTCGACCATATTAGCCGACCTAATTAAGCAATACAATCCTGAAATCTTTCTTTTCAGCGCTACAGCGATAGGAAGGGACCTAGCGCCTAGGGTAGCCGCCAAAGTTAAAACAGGACTAACCGCTGACTGCGTAGAGCTGGATGTAGATGAACGACGTCAGTTACTGCAGATAGTTCCTGCCTTCGGTGGAAATGTGATGGCAACTGTCGTATGTCCAAAGCATAAACCCCAGATGGCAACTGTGAGACCTGGAGTTATGAAAAGCCTCGACAGGGAAGACAGTAGACATGGAGAGACAGTGCAAATTAGTACGAGCCTCAGAGAAGAGGATATGAAGATAAAAATTGTGGAAGTCGTCACGGAGAAGCCGAAGGTTTTGCCGATCGAAGGAGCCGATGTGGTGGTAGCTGGGGGATGGGGAGTTGGCAGCGCGGAGAATTGGAAACTTATAGAAGAGCTCGCGGAGGCTTTAGGAGGAGCCGTAGGAGCCACTAGGCCTGCTGTGGATGAAAAGTGGGCGTTAGAAGATCAAATGATTGGTGTAGGTGGAAAAACTGTGCGACCAAAGCTTTACATCGGCGCAGGCATATCAGGGGCACTGCAACACGTGGTAGGAATACAAGACTCAAAAGTTGTTGTGGCAATCAACAAGGATCCAAACGCCCCAATTTTCGAAGGCGCTGACTTTGGAATCATAGGGGATCTACGTGAGATAATCCCATGCTTGATTAATGAAATAAAAAAGCTTTATGAACAATGAGTTTTACCGTTATGAAAGCGTACTGTACGTTGCTTAGATGTTTCACCATTTCCAAATGAAGTTCGCTTGTTGAACAGGTGGAGACCGAATAATCGTATGCATTGATGCCGTTTAACAAGGTTTAAGTGTCTTCACAGTACTAACTGGTATTCTTCATGGTGTTTAGAAATGGTGGAAAAATACTCTTGGTGGAACGAGAAACAGAAGAAGCTTGCTGACGAGGCTAAGCAATTTGCGGACGAGAACATACCGCGGGGAGAAGAAATAGCATGGACAAAAGAATTTCCATCTGACCTCGTAAAAGAAATTGGAAAAAGGGGCTGGTTCGGAGCCATAATCCCGGAGGAACTTGGAGGAATAGACGTAGGCGTAACCGGCTGCTGCATTATAGCTGAGGAAATCGCTCGCGTGTGCTCTGCTCTAACAGACACTTACGTCGTGACCATGGTCGGTGGTACAGAACAACTGCTTGAGTTCGGCAACGATGAACAGAAGGAAAAGTGGTTGTCCAAAATTGCTAAGGGCAAGTTGTTGGGAGCAGTCGCCATCACCGAGCCTAACGTAGGTTCTGACGCAGCTGGCATAGAAACAATAGCGACGCGTGAGGGTGACGAGTATACTGTCAACGGTAAGAAAAGGTTCATAAGCAACGCAGGTGCAGCCGGAATCTATCTAGTGTATGTGCGGACTAGTGATCGTCCTGAAGACAAAGCCAAGTATAAACATCTAAGCGCTTTAATCGTTGAGAAGGGCACGCCTGGTTTCTCGGTTGAGAGGATAAACGAGCTTTCTGGATGGTTAGGCTTTCCAAACGGGTATCTAGATTTTGACGATGTAAGGGTGCCTGTGGAAAATCGGCTGGCGAACGAGGGAGATGGCTGGAACATACTTATGAACGGATTGAACTTCGAGAGAAACGTTTATGGTGCTCAAGTTTTGGGTCCCATGCGAGAAGCTCTACGATACGCTGTGGCTCATGCCCAGAGGCGCATTCAGTTTGGCAGACCAACCATCGATTTTCAAGTTAATCAGTTCAAAATCGCCGACATGATCGCGAAACTGAAAACAGCCCGTTTGCTTGTTTATCACGCAGCCCACCTGATGGATATGAACGAGGAGGCGATTTTAGAGGCAACCAACGCCAAACTCTACGCCTCAGAAGCTTTCGAAGAACTTGTAAGCGATGCGGTTCAGGTCATGGGCGGAGACGGATGGACAAAGTTCTATCCTATTGAAAGCATGTCGAGGGACGTAAAGGTCAACACGATAGCTGCTGGAACCAGCGAAGTCATGAGGATAGTTCTCTATAGACAAGGACTGCGAACCATGAGGGAAGAATTGAAGATGCCGATCCGGCGCATACATGAAAAGTTGGGGGTCCCAGTCTCTACCATTAAGCCGCCAACTACCCCAAAAGTTAACGAGAAAACGGTGCTCAACCTCCTGGCAGAAGATTACAGAGCTAATCCAGGCATACACATGAGCCGCGAGGACATGAAAGCTTGGCTGACAGGTATAAGCGACGATCAGCTTGACAAACTGTTAACATCCCTCGAGGCCAAAGGATTCGCCAAGCTGTACAAGGATAGACGGGGCGCCATCGCGCTGGCTAAGGCGACGTACAAGGGGCTGAAGGAAGCGAAGCCGCTGGAACATTACAAGTGGTTCCCAGAATGGATAGACAAGAAACTGCTCTTCTAGCCATCATCCGCTCCTTTTTTATTGTTTCAGTTCCATATTCTAAGAAACTTGTTGGAGAAAGAGAATTGGAAAGGAGGTGTTTTCGTGTCCTATAAGAATATTCTTTACGAAAAGGATGGTCACGTCGTAACAATCACCATCAACCGTCCTGAGGTCCACAACTGCATCAACTGGGAAACCGCCAAAGAACTTCAGAGGGCTTGGCAAACGTTTCGAGACGACAAGGATGCCTTCGTCGCCATCATGACTGGCGCTGGAGACAAGGCTTTCTGTAGCGGATGGGACTTGAAAGACGCTGCCTTCGGAACCGGCGTCCTCGAGGAACTCATGGACTACGACAAGGCTCGGATTGCCATCTATAACTCGCCTGGACCTTGCGGCTACACCCGTCGGTTGGACATCTTCAAGCCCACTATTGGCGCCATCAACGGCTACTGCTTCGCCGCGGGCTTCGAAACAATCTTGTCCTTTGACATTCGCATTGCAGCTGACAACGCTGAGTTTGGCTGCTTGGAGCGACGGTGGAACGTTGTTCTTGCTGACGGCGGCACTGTAAGGCTTCCCCTAATAGTTGGGTTTGGGCGAGCTTTGGAACTCATCATTACGGGTCGACGTTTCGACGCTCAAGAGGCGTTGCGTATTGGATTGGTTACAGAGGTTGTGCCTCGGGAGAAGCTTATGGATAGGGCTCGCGAACTGGCTGAGGCAATCTGCGAACTTCCTCAAGGAGCCCTACGATCAGACAAGGAGGCTATGATTAGAGGAACTGGACATCCCATTGAAGAAGCTCTACATATCGAGGCTGAAATAGCAGCATCCATGTTTATGCGAGGAGACCTGTTCAGCGAAGGAGCCAAAGCTTTCTTGGAGAAGCGTAAACCAGAATGGAAACAACATGGCTTGTAGTGGCACTTAGCGATGACCGTAAACGCGCTTGAGAATGTTGGAAGTATTCAAAGAAAAATAGGGGGAATCTATCTACAGAGAGCCTAGACGTGAATATGTATTGTTGGATTGAAAGTCTTATATAGTTCTCACATCACTTCTTTTAATTGAGTATCATGGCTGAAATTTGCCCTACCTGCGGACTACCCCAAGACATTTGTGTCTGCGAAGAAATAAGCAAAGAACAACAACGCATACGAATACGTTTAGAAACAAGAAAATGGAAAAGAGCAGTAACCATCATCGATGGCATCAACGACAAAGACACCAACCTCAGCCGCCTAGCCCAAAGACTCAAAACCTTTTGCGCCTGCGGAGGAACAGCAAAAAACAACGAAATCATCCTTCAAGGCGACCACAGGGACAAAGTCAAATCCTACCTCATCGGCCTAGGCTACCCGGAAGAAAACGTCGTAACCCAATAACCAAACAGAGCGAATAAACATGGGCACACTCAAAAACCTTCGCGAAGTACTCAAGGGACTAAAACACAAAAAACTAACCAAACCAACTCCCAAGTTTTGTCCCAAATGCGGCAGCCCCAAAATTAAACTCTCCAGCAACCTCGACACATACCCCAGAATGTACGGAATAACGCCTGGACAATATTTCTGCGAGAGTTGCGGCTACAAAGGTTCAATGGCAATGGAACTAGAAGAAGAAACCAGCTAATCCGGTGTTCTTAGGTCCAACTGCCTCTTCAAACTCTTATATCTGTTCCTAACAGTAACTTCCGTTACACCAGCAGCTTCAGCAATATCCTTCTGCGTCTTCTTCTCATTCCTCTGCAAACAAGCAATATACAACG
>Ga0209636_10004519_pt1 | contig 14189 bp, 17 predicted proteins | sample DeeMarSWOR152_54_FD_187464 | JGI IMG/M metagenome (GOLD analysis project Ga0209636, IMG submission 187464) | Marine sediment microbial communities from White Oak River estuary, North Carolina - WOR-1-52-54 (SPAdes) (version 2) | ecosystem: Environmental > Aquatic > Marine > Intertidal zone >...
GTCTTTGTGAGGGCATGGTAAAAAAAGACATCTCCATGCTCATTCACCAGTTAATTTCAAAGAGCTAAAATGTTACCCAAAACCTTATTTTGAGGTGAGACATATGCTGATCATTGGCGAAAGAATAAACTCATCTCGCAAGGCGATTGCCGAGGCTATTTCATCACGTAACGCGGGCTTCATTCAGAAAGAGGCCAAAGCCCAAGTTGAGGCTGAGGCCAGCTACCTTGACGTCAATGCGGGGAGCTTTGTCGGAGAGGAAGCAAAGCATCTCAAGTGGTTAATCGAGGTAGTTCAGGAGGTGACCGACCATCCCCTCTGTATTGATAGTCCAGATCCGGAAGTTATCAAATCCGTGCTCCCCATGGTAAAAACTGCGCCCATGATCAATTCCATTACCCTGGAGCCTCATCGTCTTGAAGGCATCCTTCCACTGGTGGTCAAATATAGATCCAAGGTCATAGCACTCTGCCAGGCAGAGGATTCCATGGCCGAGACCACAGAAGACAAGGTAGAGATGGCGGGCAGGCTCGTGGAAAAAGTCACTGCCTCTGGTGTGCCCCTTGATGATCTCTACATAGATCCGCTCGTATATCCCCTTGCAACCAATACCGAATCTGCCCTGGCGACCCTCAATGCGATTGAGCAAATCATGAAACAGTTTCCTGGTGTTCACACCACCTGCGGCCTGACAAATATCTCATATGGACTTCCCAACAGAAGGCTTGTCAATCGCACCTTTCTTGTCGCAGCGGTAGTCCGCGGGCTCGATTCTGCCATATTCGATCCCGCCGACAAAGAACTTTATGGAGTTCTCAAGGCAGCAGTCATGGTTATGGGCAAAGATGAGTTCTGTATGGAATATATTAGACCCTTCAGGGAAGGGCGTCTGGAATAAAATCGGTGAAGCATGACGCTCTATCCAGGCGATACAGTTATCATGGAGATACCAAGGGGGATTGCACCAATGAAGCCAGGTGATGTGGTTGAGGTGGAAGTAGAGGGCGTGGGAAGGGATTGAGATTCCGAAAGAAAGATTTTTTGAATAAAAGATTGACAATGTAATAATTACGAGGTTATAGATACGAACGATTTGTCTCAATGAAAGATCTTCTACTTCTAAGGAGTTAGTATGCTGGAAATCAGGCTTCATGGAAGAGGGGGGCAGGGTGCTGTAACCTCCGCAGAGCTTTTGGCCCTGGCAGTAATTAATGAGGGGAAATATGGTCAGGCCTTTCCAAGTTTTGGACCGGAAAGAAGGGGAGCTCCTGTCATTGCATTCTGTAGAGTAGATGAAAAACAGATAAAGGTACGGACCTATGTCAACGAACCTGATCTTGTTCTGGTGCTTGATCCTTCCATATTACGGATCGTGAATGTTACCGCAGGGCTGAAACAGGATGGGATTCTCGTCGCCAACACCAAGCACAAGGCCGATGAGATACGAAAGGAATTGGATTTGAGATGCAAGCTTGCGGTAGTAAATGCAAACAGGATTGCCATGGAGGAGCTTGGGGTTCCCATAACCAATACCACCATGCTTGGTGCCCTGTTAAAGGCTCGAGCTATTGTTGATCCCGATTCTATGATAGAACCCCTAAGGGAGAGGTTCGGCCGGATAGCTGAAAAGAATATCAAGGCATTTAGGCGGGCCTTTGAAGAGACAGAGTTGGCGCTTTGAATAGGGGAGAATGAAATTGGCCAAGACAAAGACAGATTTAAGCTGGCAGGAACTGGAAATTGGAGGCATTATTATCCATCCGGGCAACGCCGCTGAATACAAGACCGGGGATTGGCGGTCCACAAGACCGGTGTGGGATACGAAGAGATGCGTAAGGTGTGGAGCTTGTTATATATTCTGCCCTGACGCATCTATTTATGAAACCGAAGAAGGTTACTTTGAGGCAGACCTGTACCACTGCAAGGGATGTGGAATCTGTGCCCATGAATGTCCCACCCAGGCCATAACAATGGTTGAGGAGGAAGAGTAATGGGAAAAAGAATAGGACTGGAGGTTTCCATATCAGCAGCGGAGGCGGTAAAAATGGCAAATGTGGATTGCGTTGGCGCCTATCCCATCACGCCCCAGACACATATTGTCGAACATCTCTCGGAGTTGGTTAATGATGGGGAGCTGGATGCTGAATTTATCCCCGTGGAATCCGAACACTCTGCCATGAGTGTCTGTGCAGGTGTCGCAGCAGTGGGGGCAAGGGCATTTACCTGCACCAGTTCCCAGGGACTCGCGTTGATGAACGAAATCGTCCACATTGTGGCCTCCATGCGACTTCCCATGGTGATGATTCTGGCGAATCGGTCTATGTCGGGCCCTATAAGCATCTGGAATGATCACACCGATGTCATGTCTATCCGGGATTGCGGCTGGGTTCAGGTGTTTGCCAATAACGGGCAGGAGGTATTTGATCACGTCCTTTTTGGATACAGGGTAGCAGAAAGTGAGAAGGTTATGCTGCCCGTTATGATTCACCTTGACGGTTTCATTTTAACCCATGTTATTGAACCGGTGGAATTCTGGGAAGAAGAACAGGTAGCGAGGTATTTGCCCGATTTTAAGCCAACGTATCCCCTGCATCCTGACAGGCCGGTCACCATGGGCCCCCTTGGAATGCCCGATATGTATTCGGAGGCCAAAGTGGCCCAGGATGAAGCCCTTATTCAATCAAAGAGTGAAATCATCTCGGCATGGAAAGAGCTTGGAGATATTGTGGGAAGGTACTATAAACCGATCGAGGCCTACAAGACTGAGGACGCAGAGACGTTATTCATCACCCAGGGGAGCTTTGGTGAAACTGTTTCACTGGTTGTTGATTCCCTGAGAGACGAGGGTGAACCAGTCGGGCTGCTCATGGATAGACTTTGGAGGCCGTTCCCTTTTGAAGAATTTCGTCAGGCCGTTGGGAATGCAAGGAACCTGATCGTTATTGACAGGGCCATATCTTACGGAGGGCAGGGTGGGCCCTTGGCAATCGACGTACGCTCGATCCTCTACAAGGAGAAGAATCAACCGAACATCACCAATTTTATCTGCGGTTTGGCAAGCAGAGATGTCACCATTGATGATTTCAAGAACATCTACAGCAAATCCATGGAAAAGATGAAGACAAGTCCCCGGGAAGAGGACTTTGAATACTACGGGATAAGAGGTAAGTAATGGAACCTACCAATGTCTTTGCGTATAAGCTGGTTGACAGAAAAGAGTATTTTTCGCCAGGACATAGGGCCTGTCAGGGCTGTGCGGAGGCTTTAGGTGTGAGGCTTGTCGGCAAGGCGCTGGGAAGAGATACGGTGGTTGCCTCTGCAACTGGTTGTATGGAGGTTGTATCAACACCAATGCCCTTCACCAACTGGAATGTGCCATGGATCCATGTGGCATTTGAAAACGCGGCAGCGGTTGCCTCAGGCGCTGAAGCAGGCATGAAGGCCTTGATGAGAAAGGGCAGGGTGCCCAAGAAAAGGATAACCTTTCTTGCCATGGCAGGTGACGGGGGAACAAGCGATATCGGTGTTCAGGCCCTATCCGGTGCCTTGGAGAGGGGGCATGACTTCATCTATGTCTGCTATGATAATGAGGCATATATGAATACCGGAATCCAGCGATCATCGGCAACCCCATATGGCGCATCAACCACGACCTCCCCAGCGGGTAAGGTCATACCGGGTCAGGTGACCTGGAAGAAGAACATGGCTGAAATCGCAGCGGCGCACGACATTCCCTATGTTGCTACGGCCTGTCCGAGCTATCCCCTTGACCTTATACAAAAGGTGAAGAAGGGCGCACGAATCAAGGGGCCAGCATACATCCATGTCCTGGCGGTCTGCCCAACAGGCTGGCGATTACCGCCAGAGCTTTCCATAAGGGTCGGTCGGTTAGCAGTTGAGACGGGTGTATTTCCCCTCTATGAGGTTGAACATGGTCGCTACAGGCTCACCATAGATACGGGAAAACTCCGGCCTGTAACAGATTATCTGAAAATACAGGGGCGCTTTCGGCACCTGGATGAAGGAATGATAGAGAAGATTCAAAAAAGGGTTATTGAAGAATATGAAAGATTAAGGAAAAAGGTAAAGATGACTGAAGGAGATTAAATGGGTCCACAGGCTATTGATCGAATATTAAAAAAGTATGACTATGAGCATTTCGCGATTATTGCAATGTTGCAGGATTTACAGGACAAAGAGAATTATCTTCCTGAAAAGGATCTGGAGTACATCTCCGAGAGGCTTTCCATGCCTCTGACGAGAATATACAGGATAGCTACCTTTTACAATGCCTTCAGCCTTACTCCTCGGGGAAAACACCTCATCAATGTCTGTTTGGGAACGGCCTGTCACGTGAGGGGAGCAGCAAGGGTCCTTGATAGATTAAAGATGGCTCTTGGCATTGATGTTGGCGAAATGACAAAGGATAGACTCTTTTCTCTGGAAACGGTCAATTGTTTGGGCTCTTGCGCCCTTGGACCCATTGTTGTTATCGGAAATGACTATCACGGTCAGATGACACCAGCAAGGGTTGAATCTACCATTAAGAAATATAGAAAAAAGTCACCAAGGAAAAAAGATGAAAAGGATTAATAACCCCCAGGCACTGGAAGAGATCAGGGAAGAAATTGTAGGCAGCAGGGATCCTGACAAACCCTGTATTACTATCTGCTCTGGAACCGGATGTCACGCATTTGGATGTGAGAGGGTAACAGAGGCATTTGAGGCGGAGTTAAAAAAACAGGGTCTTGAAGAAAGGATAGACATAAGAACAACTGGTTGCCACGGATTTTGTGAAAGGGGGCCTATAGTTGTTATAAACCCACAGAAGATATTTTATCAGAGGGTAACCCTAAAAGATACAGAGGAAATTGTCTCTGAGACCTTGCGCAAAAACAATATTATTGATCGTCTTCTCTATAGCCACCCTCAGACAGGGGAAAAGATTGTAAAAGAGGATGACGTCCCTTTTTACAAAGGCCAGATGAGGATCATTTTTGGAAACAACGGTAACATAGATCCCACCTCAATAGAGGATTACCTCGCCATAGGCGGATATAAGGCATTAAGTAAGGTCTTAACAGATCTTTCTCCCCCTGAGATAATTGATATGATCAAGAAATCAGGTCTTCGGGGCAGAGGGGGTGGGGGATTTCCTGCCGGCGTCAAGTGGGAGTCCTGCAGGAATGCCCCTGGCGATAGACATTATGTCATCTGCAATGCCGATGAGGGAGACCCTGGTGCATATATGGACAGAAGCTTGTTGGAGGGCAACCCTCACAGTGTCTTGGAAGGCATGATGATCGGGGCTTACGCCATCGGCTCAGATGAGGGGTATATCTATGTGCGCAATGAATATCCACTTGCTGTTAATAACGTTAGCATAGCCATAGACCAGCTTAGAGAATGCGGATTGTTAGGAGAGAATATTCTTGGTACAGGATTCAATTTCGACATCAAGGTCAATAGGGGTGGAGGGGCCTTTGTCTGTGGTGAATCAACAGCCCTTATGGCCTCTATTGAAGGGCAGGCAGGAGAGCCCCGGGCAAAACATATCCATACTGTCGAAAGTGGCCTGTGGGATAAACCAACCAATCTTAATAATGTGGAAACATGGGCCAATGTACCCCTTATTATCAATAAAGGTGTTGACTGGTACACAAGCATAGGGACTGAAACCAGCAAGGGAACGAAGATCTTTTCCCTGGTGGGAAAGGTTAACAACACGGGGCTTGTGGAGGCCCCTATGGGGATGAGCATAAGAGAGATCGTCTATGATATTGGTGGAGGTATTCCTGGGAATGGCAAACTTAAGGCAGTTCAGACTGGTGGACCTTCGGGAGGATGTATCCCTGAATCATTGATAGATATACCCGTGGATTTTGACAGACTCACCGAGGTAGGCTCGATGATGGGCTCCGGTGGTATGATTGTCATGGACGATACAACCTGTATGGTGGATATTGCCAAATACTTTCTGAACTTCTTGAAGGATGAAAGTTGTGGAAAATGTACGACCTGCAGGGAAGGTACTCGCCGAATGTATGAAATTCTTGATATAATTACCCGGGGTGAAGGAAAAGAGGGGGATATTGAACTCCTCGAAGAACTGAGCTGGGTGGTATCTGAGGTCTCTCTGTGTGCCCTCGGCCAGACAGCACCAAATCCAGTGCTCAGCACCATCAGGTATTTCAGAGACGAATATAATGCCCATATCAAGGATAAGAGATGCCCTGCAGGCGTTTGTAAGGCCCTCATAACATACAGTATAGATGAGGAAAAATGCACTGCGTGCGGAAAATGCAAGAGGGTTTGCCCAAGCGACGCTGTTACTGGCGAGAAAAAGGTGCCGCACAAAATTGACCCGGAGAAATGTATACGGTGCGGTGCATGCATAACAGAATGTAAGTTCGATGCAATTGAGGTTGCTTGAAACTCGTTATTCGTTACTCGTAACTGGTTACTCGTTTCCCTAAAACCAGCAACGAGCAACGGGGAACGAGGAACGAGGAATAATGATGATTAAATTCACAATCGACGGTTATGAAGTAGAAGGGGAAAAGGGGCAGAACGTTCTCCAGGTTGCTCTGGATAACGGCTTTGATATCCCCCACCTCTGTTATCATGAGACCTTAAAGCCTTACGGTGCATGCCGACTCTGTCAGGTAGAAGTTACAAAAGGGAATAGAACCAGGCTCACCACGTCGTGCAACTATCCTGTCCTTGAAGGTATTAGCGTTCAGACAGATACCGAAAGGATTACCAGGGCCAGAAAGATGGTCATCGAGCTTCTGTTGGCCAGGTGCCCTGATGTCCCCATTGTTAAGGATCTGGCCAAAGAGTATTCTGTTGGTGAACCCAGATTCAAGCTCGATAATGATGATTGCATACTCTGCGGGTTGTGCGAGAGGGTTTGCCGTGAAGTTGTCGGTGTTGATGCCATCACATTCCTGGGAAGGGGATCAAACAGAAAGGTTGGCCCGCCATTGGAGATCAATCCCAAGACATGTATAGCCTGTGGTGCCTGCGTTTATATTTGTCCCACCAATTGTATCAAGCTGGAGGAAACAGAGTCAGAGAGGACTATCGTTCGCTGGGGAAGAACCCTTCCTATGAAAAAGTGCACAGTCTGCGGAAGGAGCTTCGCACCCTGGTTTCAGTTAGACTATTTCAGCAAAATTATCGAGGGTATCCCGGCTGACTTCTGGGATAAATGTGTCGATTGCAGATAAGCCTTCGGTGTTTGAAACTTGAAACTCGGGACTGGACAAACATAACAACCACATTCAGCATCTGATATGCAATACTTAATTAGGACGCAGATTTTCGCCGATCCCCGCAGACCTGCCCGCTTCCGAGTTCCGGAATTCAGAAACTCGCCTTGCGGGCTCGCATGGCGGGCAGGTAACTATTTTCTCGAATTATCAAATGCCTCACGTTTAAGTTCTGGTTAGTGCCAAAATTAAGTAACAGTTCAACTTCAATTAGTTCTTTGTATTTAGAATCTTCAGAATCTGCGTTCATCTGCGTCCAAAAAAGAAATTGCTATACTATCAAGTTTCCAGTTTCAAAGACGGAGAATCCAATGGAATGTATTTTTTGTAAGATTATTGCCGGAGAGATACCTGCAGTCACGGTGTTGGACGAGGAACTGGTCCTTGCCTTTATGGATATCAATCCTTCATCTCCGGGCCACATGCTGGTTGCTCCAAAAAGGCATGCGGAGAATATCTTTGAGATCTCAGAGGGTGATTTGGCAGCCGTGGTTAAAGGGGTAAAAAGGTGTGCAACGGCAGTAAAAGAGGCACTCAAGGCAGAGGGGGTAACTGTTCTTCAGCTTAACGGCAGGGCATCTGACCAGATCGTTCCTCACCTCCACATACATATCATACCGAGGTGGGAGCATGACGGGCTACCAATATCCAGCTGGGAGATGAAACCGGGTGATATGGAAGAGATAAAGGACATAGCCCGGAAGGTAAAGCAGCGGCTTCCAAAATTGACGGCTTCGTAAAAAGTCTTTTCACCGGTCATTGCGAGGAGCGAAGCGACGAAGCAATCTCCTGATTTCAAGCAGTTACAGCCAGTGAGATTGCTTCGCTACGCTCGCAATGACAACACCGGCGACTTTTTACGAAACCATCAAAATTACTCTCTTAACCGGCAAAGATCACTCTCGGATCAAAAATAGAAACACAGATTGAAATTCTCCTCATCTTTGTCAAAGCTCCTACAGGTTCAAAAAGCAATTTCCTATCACTTGTTTTTACCAGATCGCTTGACTGAGATGTGAACCGATATCTTCATCCGCAGTGATAAATCCATTGTCTGTTATTCTGGCCTCCGCTGCCAACATCCTGTCAAAAACGTCTCTTGTCCAGCCGATTTTCAAGGCTTCATCGATAATCTCATTCAAAGGGATAGATGATATCTTTAGGTTAATCACTTTGGACAGGTAGTCTAAAATCCTTTCCGGCTTTACGGTTATCCGACCGATCTCGAACAGACATTGAAGCTCCAATTTACTCATTTGCGAAATCATGACTTCGTTATTTTCAATCGCCTGTTTGGCCTTTTCAGTAAGCTTTTCGGTTAGCCCCGCAAATAGCCAGACAACAATATGTGTATCCAGATAGGCTACAGTTTGTCTGTTTCGAGCCATTGAGCCATCTTCAAGTCAACCAAATCATCAGGATCCCCGATAATGCAATCGTGGGGTTTGAGATTGTCCAACTTACTCCTTTTTTCTTCGAGAACAATCTTTAGTCTGTGACCGTTTCTTTCTATCTCAGCGGGAATACCCGTTTTGATTACCCCGTCCACTACCTTAAACAGTTGATTTCGTAATGCTGTCAATGACATCGGAGCCATTTTCCTGCCTCCTCTACAAGTAGATGATTGATCATGTACATATTATACGATATGCACCGTACATATCCAAGGAAAAAATGCAATCGGACTTATAAATCGAAGGACTTAGCTGGGGGTAAATTCATACCTGCCTGACTCGCCTGAGCGAGAGCTATGGCAGGCGGGTCTTGGTACCTTGCTTCCGAGTTCCGTCCTCGGAATTCGTGCCGTGCCGATCGGGACGGTGGTGGCTTCCTGAATATCTCCTCCTAGAGATGAAAGGCGAGAGAAGCCAGCCTTTTCACCTCTTTGAGGTCGGTAAGATCAAAGGTGATAGGGGTAATGGTTATCCGGTTTCCCGTAAGGGCCTTTAAGTCGGTATTTGGCGCGCTCTCTTCAACTGGCGTTTCACTGGCCAACCAGTAATAGACATTACCCCTTGGATCGTTCCTTTTTTCATATCTATCCCTGTGTCTGACGAGATCCTGGGTAGTAAAGGATATACCCTTGATCTGATCCTCAGGTATAGCCGGTATATTTACATTCAGGGCCGTTCCCTCTTTCAGGCCGTTCTCCATGACAAATCTGATTATCCTGCGGGAAAATCTGGCAGCAAAGCTAAGGTCAGGATTAGTCTTGGTATTCAGTGAAATAGCAACCGACGGGAAACCCAGGAAGGCCCCCTCTGTGGCAGCAGAAGCAGTTCCCGAATATAAGATGTTTATCCCCACATTGGAACCCAGGTTGATCCCTGAGAGGATTATATCCGGCCTTTGTTTCAATATCTCCTGGACAGCTATTTTAACACAATCAGCAGGGGTACCGCTTACCCCATAGCCGAAGAAGACCCCATTTCTCTTGAACCGCCGAACCCTTAATGGGTTGGATAGGGTAATAGCGTGTCCTACTGCACTCATCTCTGTCTCAGGGGCGACCACAGAGAGCTCGAAATCGCCCTTCAGCTCCTCATAGAGGGCGATTAAACCCTCTGCCAATATGCCATCATCATTGGTTAACAGTACTCTCATCTTCACCTAACACCGCTATCTATACAACATCAAAGAAGAAAATAAAAGTTGAAAAACTGGGGAACTGTCGGAATTCAGATAGTTTCATGAAACTGGTTGGAAAACTCGCCGGCTACATCCAAAAATGTTTTCAAGAGATTCGAAAGATATTTATCCTTGTGATAAATGATATAGAAGTATCTTATGATATCCTTATTATCTGAAAAATGGAGTACCTTTATCCTCCCTTGATCCTTCTCGCGCTTGACCACATTATTTGATATGATAGAGATGCCTAACCCCGCTTCAACCGCTCGTTTGATTGCCTCGTTACTACCCAATTCCATGACCGTTTCTACGGAAACCTTATTCTTAATTAATTCTTGCTTTATGAGCTCCACGGTACCGGAGCCCTTCTCGCGCATAATCATCTTCTGCCCGTCTAACTCCCTAAATGAAATAGCCTTTTTGTGGGCTAGCTCGTGATCAGGAGGGGTTATCAACACCAACCTTTCTTTGATAAAAGGCTTTAGCACCAAGTTTTTATCAAAGTGGTCAATTCCTATAAAGCCGATATCGTTCTGAAACGATAGGATCTCCTCAATCACCTGGGAGGAATTACTGATATCCATATGAATTTCGATATCGGGGTATTTTAGCTTAAAAGTCTCAAATAGTTGCGGCAGATAATAAGAGCCGATGGTTCTACTTGATCCTATCTTCAATTTCCCTCTGTCCAACGATTTCATTTGCCGAAGGGCCTCCTCCATTTCATCTGAAAGATTAAAGATTCTTTCAGCATACGATAAGAGCAATTTTCCTTCCTCCGTAATCGTTATTCCCTTACCGGACCTATTAAACAACTTCACATTGTAGTCTTCTTCCAACAGATGGATTTGAATAGAGACAGCGGGTTGGGTGAGAAAAAGCTCTTTGGCGGCCAAGGTAACACTGCTATTTTTTGCAACTGAGTAGAAGATACGCAACTGATTGAAGTTCATTATTTGCCCCTTTCCGTAGCAATACCAGATGATTGTAATATAAAATTAATAAATATTAACCATTTATTTTATTAATTTGACTTATAATAAATAATCCCATATCTACTTTGTCCAGAACAGGAGGTCTACATGTCTAAGGTGTCCAAAAGAGTTAAGGTAATGAGCGCTCAAGAGGCTGTTGAAAAACTCGTTTTCCATGGCGCTATCATTGGGATGGGAGGTCAGAACGTTACCAGGTGTGCAGTGGCCTTAGCCCATGAGATAATTAAACAGGGCAAAAAAGATCTCACGCTTACCGGGTGCAACCTCTCCATTCATATGGATCTTATGGTGGGAGCGGGATTGGTCAAGAAGTGTGAATTTGGGTTAGGTGGGCTGGGAAGATTCGGCGCAACGTTCCAATTTAGACGGGCTATTGAAGAAAAGAGGATGGAAGCGGAAGATTATGACCATCTGACGATGGTTTGCAGGTTCTTGGCAGGTGAAATGGGGATTCCCTTCATCCCTGTCAGAGGTCTGATGGGCTCTGATATTCTCAATTATCAAGCACCCTCAACCAAGAAGAAGTTTGAAATAATTAATAATCCATGGAATCAAGGGGAGAAAGTTGTGCTCGTTCCGGCAATGGAACCGGATGTCACTATCGTTCATGCGCAAAAGGCGGATGAGATTGGAAATGTCCTGATACAAGGAATTGCGTGTCATGAACCAGAGCTAATCAGGGCGTCCAAGACCACAATCGTATCCTGCGAAGAGATTGTCTCCACCGGATTTTTCAGGACCAATTCCGATTTCACAACAGTGCCTTACCACTATATCGATGCGGTAGTTGAACAACGATTCGGTGCCTATCCTACCGCGACCAACGGATATTATAGCTTTGATGCTGATCATATTAACTACTACCAGCAGTGTTCGCGGGCCGGGGGCGAGGAATACAAGAATTACCTGAATGAGTATGTATACGGATGCGAAACATTTGATGATGTTCTGGAAAAATGCGGAGGGGTAAAAAAACTAAATCACCTACAGCGGGAGATGGTTAGATTAATGTAAAGGAGAAGGGTTTACATGGAGAAGCAATATTCAAAAGACTATACCAGAGAGGAGTTAATGGCTATTGAGGCAAGCAGATTCATCAAAAGCACCGACACGGTGATCCTGGGCACAGGGTTACCTATGGTGGCTGCGATCTTTGCTCAAAAGACTCATGCTGTCGGCGTGAATTTCGTCGTGGAGAGTGGGTCCATTGATCCAATCCTCCCGTTTGCCCCCTTCACGGTGGCCGATCCGATAATCGGCCACATGGCCGTAAGAACAGGTAGTCTAAGGGAGGTGTTGGGCTGTATGGTTCAGAGAGGCCTTGTAGACATCGGCTTGCTGGGCGGGGCTGAGATCGACCAATTTGGAAACATTAATTCTACCTGCATTGGTGACCCCCAGAGCCCAAAGGTTCGTTTCCCGGGGAGCGGTGGTGCCAATTCCATTGCCTCATGTGTTCCAAAGATCCTGATCATTACGGAACATGAGAAGCGGCGTTTTCCGGCAAAGGTCCAATTCATCACAAGCCCGGGCTACATTGATGGTCCCGATGGGCGAAAGAAGGCCGGTCTGAAGATGGCCAAGCCGGATATTATTGTAGTAACAGACCTGTGTGTAATGCAGATAAACCCTGATACGGGAAGGTTAGAGTTAACGAAACTTATGCCAGGCGTAACAATAGATGAGGTTTACAGGAATACGGGATTTGAGCCAAGGTTGAGAGGGAAGATGGGGGAAGTAGAGCTTCCCACTGAGGCAGAGCTCAAGATCTTGAGGGAGGAGGTCGATCCAAGCCACATCTACTTAAAGGAATTTTCAACGCAACCAAGAACCTAGATTCTCTCATTTACCATGACCAATCGTTATACAAAGACTGAAAATAATTAGTTTGACTTATAAGGGTTTTTCTTGATTCCCTGAGAAGGAATTCGTCGGATCATAATGGAACAGATGATAGAGCAAGGGGGGTAGCTAAAAAACAAGGAAAGGAGGAACATGATGGATAGAAGGCCCTTGTTGAAGAGGAAGACCGCCATATCGTACAAGACAGAAGAAAAAACCGTTTTACGCGGGTACAATCTGAGCGATCTGGCGGAGGAGGGATATACCTTTTGTGATGCCATGTTTGTGCTGTATCAGGAAAGACTTCCCACTGAGAATGAAGAGAAGATGCTCGAATATGAGATGGCCGAGTTTTTAGAGCACTCCATGTCTCCATCCGCAGCTGGAGCCGTCGCCGTCATCAGTGGAAGGCCCAGTCTTCCCGCCGCCATAGCTGCATCAGTGATGACGTTTGGTGGTGCCCACGGACCAGGCGCGGCCCATGGGTATATGATGCATCGATATATCGAGCGTGCCCGGCAGGAGGGAATATCACTTGAGGAAATGGGTAAGATCCTGGTTGATGAGTATCTTGACGCAGGACTCCCGGTTATGGGTCTGGGACAGCCCCAACACACTGATGGTGACCCAAGGGCAGAACCGACTCACATCAAGCACGAGCAGTTAGGTGTAGGTGGTGTGTATCTTGAGCTCCAGAGATCTATTGAAAAGCACTTTAATGAACGGCGGGAGAAAGAAGGGAAATCATATGTTGCGGTTAACATGATTGGTGCCGGTAATACTGCTTTAGCCGAGCTTGGCTTTTCCCCCAACGCAGCGTGGTGCATCGGTTGTGTTTGCCGTGGTTTCAGCTGCGCGGCACATGCGCTTTATACCATGAAGAAAGGGCGTGCCTGGGCGGCATCAAAGAGAGAACCCATGGTGCAGATGCTTGATCTTTCCATGATCAAATACGTTGGTCCTGAGGATCGACCCGTTCCAAGTCAGGAAGAAAGACAGGAGTATGCGAGGAAACAAAAAGAGGAAGGAGAATATAAAAAATGGGCACTATAGGTAATTTAGATGATCCAAGACTCCGCTATGATTATGAACAGAGAGAGCATGGAACTGTTGAGCCAGACACGAAAAGGGCACCATTCCGATGGGTCTCCGAAGTTGCCTACAAAAACGTTCACCGGATCGTTGCCAGGGGATATGATACGACTGAACTGGTTGAGCAGGGATACAACCTTGCAGATATGATCTTTATCGACTTTCAAGCCAGAATTCCATTAATCGAGGAACAAAAGATGTTGAATTATGTGATGATTCTTGCGTTGGATGATGGGCTGTCCTCACCTGCTGCAATATCACGAATTGTCACCAGTTCTCAGACGTTGTTAACACAGGCCGCTGGGTCATCGATTTTGGCCTTTGGACATGCCTATGGGGCTTTTGATGCCTTTGG
>Ga0209636_10004522_pt1 | contig 14187 bp, 13 predicted proteins | sample DeeMarSWOR152_54_FD_187464 | JGI IMG/M metagenome (GOLD analysis project Ga0209636, IMG submission 187464) | Marine sediment microbial communities from White Oak River estuary, North Carolina - WOR-1-52-54 (SPAdes) (version 2) | ecosystem: Environmental > Aquatic > Marine > Intertidal zone >...
TCTAAAACCCACAGTATCGTAACACTCAGCAATTCCACCATAAATTCATTTGATTTCATATTGCGAGAACAGATTTGCTTCAACATCACTGGACCCGCCAACACAACAGGCTATTTCTACGTCACTATTCCAAAGGAACTTCTACGGTGCGACAATCCAGAAGAATGGCAGGTTTGGGTAAACAATAACACGCTAATAGACGATAGAAAAGTAATTGTGGTCACCAGCTACACATACGTACACTTCACCTACAACCACAGCATCCAAGAAGTTCAAATAACCATTACCTTCCCAAATGCGAGCGAACGAGCGCGCCACGACATCGGCGTAACAGATATCACTACCTCAAAAACAGTTATGGCACAAGGTTACAACCTAAATATAACAGTCACAATACTAAACTATGGCAACGACACTGAACCTCGCAACATAACAGTCTACGCCAACACAACATCTATCGCATCTCAAAACGTTACCCTAACTAGCAAGAATGCTACAACCGTCACCTTCGCATGGAACACAACAGGCTGGGCTAGGGGCAACTACACTATAAGCGCCAACGCCACAACAGTCCCAGGCGAAACATACACAACAGACAACAACAAAACAGATGGCTGGGTTATGGTCACAATTCTAGGCGACATAAACGGCGACAGAGTCGTTGACGTAGTTGATCTGACTATAGCTTCACTGGCTCTTTGGTCAAAGCCAGGCGACCCTAAATGGAATTCAGATGCAGACTTAAACGGCGACAACCTCATAGACATAGTTGACTTGACCCTGGTTACAATACACTACTGGGAAACATGGTAAACCAAACATCAACAACAATCTTCTCTTTTTTTATAACATTAGATTAACTCTTAAACAAACAATCAAGAACCAGTCAAATGAATGTAGAGTTATCATATATACACTGCTTTTCTTAAGACCCATTTAGAAAAAGCTAGGAATAGAACTATGATCAAAACAAGACCAATTAGTGAGAACACACCTCTCCAAATTGGATTTGTTTCAAACCATTCAACAAATGAAACTGTTAAAGACCCAAATATTGCTAGAATAACCATACCTAATGCTAAGATACATACAACGATAATTCCAGCAACGAACAATTTCAGCAGAGACATTATACTCAACTCTTTGTTTTAGGTAGTAATACTTTCTGAAGTCTTTAGTACTTACTTGAAATGATGTATTAGGTGTTAACAATATTAATCGTTAGAACCTTGGCTGAAGAGATGTAGAACAGATGGGTAGAAAAGAACGGTGTCCCCAGTGTGGGAGTAAAAAGATTAAGATAATTGGAAATCTGAAGAAATGTAATGTTTGTAAATATGAATGGGCAGGAAAACTTAGAGGGAAAACTTCTAAGAAAGAGAAAGTCCGATTCTAGGTGAGGAATCTAAGATTCCATCCATCATGTCATGTTCATGTTCTGGATGTGGAAAAATAAGAGTATATCCTAAACAGATTTGTTGTTTATTCAATAGAAGAATCTTTCACAAGTGTTATCTACAGTTAATGACCAAAACAATAAAGATTAGGAGACAGGAATTTGTCCAAGAGAGTAGTTTCAGAAATAATGCTGACACTGCTGCTAATAGGCATGTTGACGTTGGCATTTAGCATTCAACTAGAATTGATTGATGCTCAAGCTAGCGATATTACTGTTGACACAGAAAAATGGGAAGTAACTCAAACCTTTACTTCTCTAGATACAGGATTCCAAGAACCCTCTGCTCACGGTTCTGTTTTTGCTGGATATACTGATCCGGGAAATGTTTATGATGGTGATGATGGAACTTATGCTTATGCTGCCATGTCGGCTGATGCTGAAGAAGATTATTACAATTATGGATTTAGTACTGAATGCATGCAATCAATAGACGGAATCGAAGTAATAGTCTGTGTAGCTGCTGTTGATGGCGGAAGTGCCTTCAAATATACATATAATGCTCGGTTATCTTGGGATGGTGATAATAGTTGGGCTTCTTGGAAGGCAACAGCTGATGATATTCCAGGTGATGGAACTTGGACGACTAAAACTCTTGGTGGCTCTAATGATACTTGGGGAAGAACTTGGTCACCTTCTGAATTATCTAATTCAAATTTCCGAGTTGATATCTTAGGAGAACATAGTTCTTATACAGATTATTCTTGGCGAATAAGAAGATGTAGAGTAAAAATCTATTATACGAACCCACCACCCCATCAGCCCAGCAATCTTTTACCTACTGATGGAGCTACAGGAGTAGACCTTAGCCCTACCCTTCAGTGTTCTGCCTTCTCCGACCCTTGCTTTGGAGATACCCATGCTGCTACTCAGTGGCAAATAACCAGTATCTCTGGAGATTACTCCAGCCCCATATTTGACAACACCTTTATTTCTTATGATACTGGTTGGAGGTCACCATCAGCAGAAGGAGAGGATTATGATCAGTGGAGTTCCTTTCAGGATGTTTATAGTAGTGATGATCAATGGGGTTCGAGTGGTATGAATAATGGATACAAGAATGATTGTTATAACTTTAGCTTTAGCTTTGGACTTTCTGGTGTATCGATTGACGGTATAGAAGTAAAAATAGAAGCGTTTAGAGGTGGACCTGGGGCAGGAGATGCAAAGATTGATGTAGCTTTATCTTGGGATGGAGGTTCAAACTATACTTCTCAGAAAACAACAGCAGCTCTTGAACATTCTCCTGAAGGTTTCTACACATTAGGTGGACCTACTGATACTTGGGGCAGAAGTTGGTCAGAAAGTGAAATCTCCAATGCTAACTTTAGATTAAGAGTAAATGCAAATCTGGCATTTAATACTGCTGCTTATATAGACCATATTCAAGTAAAAGTCTATTACTCAAAAAATCTTATCCAAATTACCATCCCCTTCGGAACGTTAAATTGTTCCAGTACATACTACTGGAGGGTCAGGCATCAAGATAATTATGATGCCTGGTCTAATTGGTCAGTGGAGACGTCCTTCACCACAGTAGAAGAGGTACCAGTTGGTGGCATCTATATTCCAGTAAACAAACTTGAGTTGTTAGCCCCATACATTGGACTAACCATACTATTAGCTGTAGCTGTTATGACAGTTGTCTACGTTAAGAAGAGAAAGAGAAATACAAAGATTAGCTCTTAAACAAACAATCAAAGAACCAGCTAAATGCGTGTAGAGTTGGTTATGCTTGTTTTGTTCACTTGAATTCCTTAGTTATTATCATTGTTGTGGTTAGAAAGATGTCTGGTAATGCTCTAAGTTTATCTGTCAAGAATGTATCTAGCTCAGATATGTCCTCAACTTTAACCTTAACAACAGCATCATATTCTCCAACCACTAGATTTGCCTCTATGATTTCCTTGAAATTGGAAATTCTCTTCAATACCTTCCTCTCTCCGCCTGACTGTATAGTGACCAAAACATAGGCAAGTATAGTCATCTCATAATCCCTTCTTGATATTTATCTACCCCAAGAGAACTTAACTCTTTGTATGAAGTACGAAAACTGTGTGTAGAGTTAATTCTTCCCCCACAAATCCTCTCTAAGAATAATGTTGAATGCTTACACAAGTTCATGTATATTGTGTCAGAATCCTTAACATAGAAATGAAGTATGTTTTTTTACAGATTTATGTTTAGGAAAGATACAGCTAAAGAGGTTAGAGGAACGTTAAGCCTAAATACGGAATTACATTCTTACTTAATTATCAACAAGAGTTTAATAGACCTTCCAAATCATTGTCGTATTGGAGGTTAGTTGACTATGGCTGAAATAGGCTTAAGGACACGAATGCTAGTTAAAGACGTTATGTCCAGTCCAGTAATCACCGTTGACGAAGATGCCACCGTCGACAAAGCAGCTCAACTCATGGCTGAGGGGCATATAGGTTGTATCGTCGTAACCAGCAAGGAAGAAAAGCCCTTGGGCATCATAACTGAAACTGATTTCGTCACGCGAGTTTTAGCCAAAAACATCCAGCCAAACAAACTAACCGCCAAAGAAGTGATGACCGCACCCCTTATCACCATAGACCCCGATGAAACTCTAAGCGAAACCGCTAGACGAATGAGTCAACTCAATATCCGCAGGTTAGGCGTCATGTACAAAGGAAACCTCGTCGGAATAATTTCTAGCAAAGATATTTTAGCTATAACCCCTGAACTCCTCGAAATCATCCAAGAGAAGGCGCGTATAGAGAGAGAAACCGCAGTGGAAGAGGGTTCAGAGTCTGCTCCTCTGGCAGGATACTGTGAACAGTGCGGAAGATGGTCCGAAGAACTCACTGAGGCTGAGGGAAACTTCCTTTGCGAGGAATGTCGAACAGAGCTCGAAAGCGAATATTGAGGGTTAACTGTTTGCTTGTTCAGGACATAATGAATCAAAGTTATCCTCTATTATATGAGGATGAGTTTGCTATCAAGGCTCGAGATGGCGTTAAACCACTTCTCTAAGGTAATGGATGTTTCATTTTGGCTCTACGTCGTGGTGGAAGGCGAGAATCTTTTCGACGCCGCTTAAGAGAAAAGAAACCTCTAGACTTGGAGGCTCACCCTTCCAAGAGGCGGGAGGGAGAAATAATGACCATAGCGAAAAGTCCGGTGATTACTATGGCAACCACCACACCGGTATACGACGGAATACGAATCATGGTCAAGGAAGGATTCCGCAGGATACCCATCGTTGATCCTGGAACCAAAAGACTTCGAGGCATAGTAACGGCTTCTGACATCGTCAACTATCTTGGCGGAGGAGAAAAGTTTCAGATAGTCCAACGGGAACACGCTGGCAACTTTTTCAAGGCGATAAATGAACCGGTTAGGCATATAATGACTACCGAAGTGATTTCGGTTCATACCTCGGCCAAAATTAGTGACGCAATAGATATAATGGTAAAACATAAGGTTGGTGGCTTACCGATTGTTGATGAAGAAAGCCGCGTCTGGGCTATTATAACCGAGCGAGACATAGTCACAATTTTCGGAGGAATGATAAGCGGAGCCAAAGTTTCAGATTTGATGTCCAAAAAGGTTGTAACAGCCACGCCCAAAACATCCATCTTGGAAGCTGAAAAGAGGATGATCAAAAACGGTTTCAGAAGGCTACCCATCGTTTCAGAGGGAAAACTCGTTGGCATAGTTACCGTTATGGATATCCTACGCTTTTTCGGTTCCGGCAAAGTTTTCCAATACCTACGGTCAGGAACCATCGATCAGGTTTTGCAAACAATGGTTATCGAAACGGCTGTAAAAGATGTTGTAACCGTTGACCGTAACGTTGACGTAGGTGAAGCTGCGCAACTCATGTGGGAAAAAGGCATAGGCGCCCTGCCCGTATTGGAGAACGAGAAACTCATCGGGATAATAACAGAGCGAGACTTCTTTAAACTAATCGCATAAAATAAGAGGCTATTTAGAAACTACATAAAAAGGAGTACGTATTTCTGAATAATTGCATATGAAAATGAGCGAAGTAATAGAACAACTTCAACATTATACTTAATAATTCGTATGTAGTTGTGATTTATTTTGTCTATAACACTCAACACACAAAGTAGAAATAATTCCAGAGTTTCCATCATTCCTTATTCTACCACTATTCATGATAGCAACACTACTGGCAGTCATGGTCTACAGAAGAAAACAATCCTAGATGTGGAAAAATAATTACATATTGTTGGTAATCATATGCTTAAGTAGAGAAATGTTACTGAAACCTTTTTTTGGCACTATTGGTACTATAGTACATACTTAGAGAAGGGAGTTGAAATGAACAGGAAGGTTGTTTTGTTAGCTTTTATATTGTGGCTCTTGTCAGCAGTAATGTCTTTGTTTGCCGTAGGTTTGCTAGAGTTGCAGATAGCATATGCTTCACCTTACACGAACATAGATGTATACACCGCTTACGACATGATAACGAATGGTAGTTATCCTGACCTTGTAGTTTTGGATGTTAGAACTAAAGGTGAGTATGACAGTGGACACATATATGGTGCGGTTTGGATACCTGTCACGGAATTAGATGCAAGAATCGGCGAGTTGGCGGGTCACGAAAAACATGAGATAATAGTGTATTGTCTGTCTGGAGGTAGAAGCGCAACAGCGTCGGGTAAACTTGACTCCCATAGCTTCACTAAGGTCTATAATATGCTGGGAGGAATCACAGCGTGGCAGTCTGCTGGCTACCCAGTTTGGATCGCAACAGTCCACAACATCAACACTACCTTTAACTACGACACCATTCAAGCAGCAATAGATGCCCCTCAAACTTTAGACAGACACACAGTCTTAGTCGATGCGGGAATTTACTATGAACACATTGTTGTGAACAAGAGTATATCGCTCATTGGAGAGAATAGAAACAACACCATCATTGATGGAAATAACATTGGAACTGTGATTATAATAACCGCTGACACCATCACCATCAGTGGCTTTGCCATACGTAACTACGAATATTATCCAGAAAGTGGAATTCGACTAGAGTCAAACTACAACATTGTGAACGATAATATCATAACAGACGATCTCGGATATTTTGGAGTATACCTAGATGGAGCTAATCATAACTACATTTATGGCAATACCATCGTAGGTATGTTATATGCTGTTTGGGGCAATTTCTCTGACAATAATGTTCTTGAGAGAAACAATGTTTCATTAAGCTCCTACAGTGGAATTCAATTTGAGTATTCAAAAAACAACACCATTATCGATAATTACTCCAAATACAGCATTGCTGGGGTCTGTCTTCGCAATTGTTCAGGGAACAACATTGTTTCTGCGAACACTATGTTGTGGAGCGTGTTGCATGGATTGATGCTCGAAGACACCAATCATACCACGATCGTCCATAATAACTTTGTCAACAACACAAATGACGTTTACTTAAACAGATCTTTTGATAATACTTGGGATAATGGTTGTGAGGGAAATTATTGGAGCAACTACAATGGTACAGATTTAGATGGAGATGGTATTGGTGACGAATATCTCCCATGGGAAGAAGTTGACTACTATCCTTTAATGAGTCCATATATAGACGGTGATGTTAATCACGATACAATCGTAGATATAGTTGACCTATCCATAGTTTCAATAGCCCTTTGGTCCACACCAATAGACCCTAAATGGAATCCACATGCAGACCTAAACGGTGACGATCTAATAGACATCGTAGACCTCACCATAGTCGCAATACACCTCTGGGAAACGTGGTAAAACCAACAACCGAAACAACAGACTCTTCTTTTTTATAACATTAGATTATCTCTTAAACAATCAATGAACTAACTTACAACGTTTCTAACCAACATAGAACATTCTTTCTTAAATCTTAAATCGCTATTCGACACATAGAAAATGCTGAAAGGAGAACGGAGAATTGAAAAGGAAAGTAGTATCGGGAATAATGTTGACACTGCTGTTAATAGGCATGTTAGCGTTGGCATTCAACATACAACCAGTCAAGGCAGTTGATTGGTGGCCTATGTTCCACCACGATCTGAACCATACTGGATATTCTACATCCACAGCGCCAAACACAAACAATACAGTCTGGAGCTATACAACAGGCGGCAATGTGGCATCTTCTCCAGCTGTTGTTGATGGAGTGGTTTTCATCGGATCTAATGATGGGAAGGTTTACGCTTTGAATGTTTATACGGGAGCTCACATATGGAACTACACCACAGGATCTGTTGCGTGGTCTTCTCCTGCTGTTGCCGACGGTAAAGTCTATGTAGGATCATGGGACAGCAAGGTTTACTGTCTCGACGCTTCAACTGGAACACATATTTGGAACTATACGACAGGACGCGAAGTGCTTTCTTCTCCTGCCGTTGCCTACGGCAAGGTCTACGTGGGGTCGGGTGATAACAATGTTTACTGTTTGAACGCTTCGACAGGAACATCCATTTGGATCTATCCAACAGTCGGTGGGCCAAATCGCCGTTTGGAGTCTTCTCCTGCTGTTGTTGATGGCAAAGTCTACATAGGATCGGATGATCACAAAGTTTATGCTTTTGGTTCACCACCGTCATCAGTAGGCGGCATCTGGATCCCCATTGATAAGTTTGGTTTGTTGATTCCATACATTGAATTAACATCACTGTTGGCTGTAGCTGTTGTGGCAGTAGTTTACGTTAAGAAAAGAAAGAGAGATACAGGGATTATCTCTTAAACAAACAATCAAAGAACCAGTTAAATGCATGTAGAGTTAGCTATTAGTAGAATTAAGTTATTCTCGTTATGTTTCTTTGTATTGTTTAGCTACAATAATGGTTGCTGTTAGGTAGATGTCTGGTAGTGCTCTTAGTTTGTCTGACAAGAATTCATTTAGTTGTGATAATTCTTCAACACGTACTTTAACTAAGGCATCGTATTCTCCATACACTAGATCTACCTCTATGGCTTCATCGAAACTTGCAACTTTCTTTAATACATCCTTCTCTGAACCTGAATGCAATGTAACCAAAACATAGGCAAGTATAGTCATCTCATCATCCCTTCTTGATATTTATCTACCCCAAGAGAACTTAACTCTTTGTATGAAGTACGAAAACTGTGTATAGAACTAATTCTTCCCCCCAAATCCTCTCTAAGAATAATGTTGAATGCTTACACAAGTTCATGTATATTGTGTCAGAATCCTTAACATAAGAACACTCGTATTTTTTATAGTTCTCTATGCCTAGAGTAAACAAATTCTAGACTAGAGGGAATGGTAAAGCTAATTACTCCCTTCGATTAATCGCATGATATAAAGGGCTTCAACAATCCTTAATCTGTCAAAAACTTGAGGATGAATCTTTGCCAGTTGATATGGTCCTCCGTAACGCCAAAATCTATACCCGTGGAAGAATTGTTGAAGCAGGACTAGCCATAGATGAAGGAAGAATATTCAAAATAGCCAAGGAAACAAACCTCCCCCCAGCCTCCGCGAAAATGAATTTGAAAGGGCAAATAACACTTCCAGGTCTAATTGATCCCCACGTACATCTTCGAAACCAGCAACTAGCCTACAAAGAAGATTTCTTCAGCGGAACAGCGGCGGCAGCAGCAGGCGGCGTAACCCTAACCATCGACATGCCCAACAACAAACCCGTAACGATGGACTCAATTTCCCTTAGAAACCGCATGAAACTAGCGGAGAGACGAGCAGTTGTTAACGTTGCCTTCTATTCAGCCTTCCCTCAGAAACTGGAAGAAGTGCCTTCAACAGTTAGAGAGGGAGCTGTAGCCTTCAAACTTTACATGTCGGAAAAAATCGGAGGACTAGACGTCGACGACGATGAACTGTTGCTGCAAGCCTTCAACACGGTCGCGAAGATAGGCATTCCCGTTGCAGTGCACGCTGAAGACAGGAAAATCCTTGAAAACATGAGAAGCGAAATGCAAAAAGCTGGACGCAAAGACGTAGCGGCTTATGCTAAAGCTCATCCACCCGAAGCTGAGGCACAGGCAATAGAACGCATTACTCAACTTGCAAAGAAATCTGGAGTTCAAGTTCACTTCTGCCACGTGAGTTCAGCGATCGGATTAAACGCCGTCTTAACAACGAAAAAAGCCGGTCTCCCTGCAACTTGTGAAGTTACTCCGCATCATCTTCTTTTGTCGTCTGAACATTTGAAACGTTACAGAACTCTAGCACTTGTTGATCCTCCGTTGAGAACAAAAAAAGATGTCATGGCTCTATGGAGCGCCCTCAAACAAGGCTCCGTCGACGCCATCGCCTCGGATCACGCTCCGCACACAATTGAGGAGAAGGAAGTCAAGTCAGTTTGGGACGCAAAACCCGGCATAGCTGGACTTGAAACAACTCTCCCCCTTTTGTTAACTCAGGTAAATGAGGGTCGCCTGACAATAGCGGACGTAGTGAAATTAACTTCAGAAAAGCCAGCGAAGATATTTGATCTGAGGAACAGAGGAGGCTTGGAAGTAGGAAACTGGGCTGACATTGTGGTGGTGGACATAAACCGAAAATTCAAAATCGACTCGTCAAAATTCTGTTCAAAAGCCAAATATTCTCCCTTTGACGGATGGAGAGTCAAAGGCAAACCGATAAAAACCTTTGTAAACGGGCAACTGGTTATGGACGAAGCCGAGATAGTCGCAAAGCCTAGAACCGGTCAAATAATTCGAAAATATGCGCGCGCCTCCAAGATGCTGACTTAACTTCCGTCAGCGAGATGAGGAAAAAGAGACTTCTTCCTCGCAGGTTACTTGGAGGTTTCTGGATTTTTTTTCGCTTTTATTGATATGCGCATGTAATCTGCCCAGGCTGAGAAGAAACCGCGGTCGTAATCTGCGTGAATTTTGTTTCTGGATTCCTTCAAAAACTTTCTTCGATATTTTTTTAACTCGTCTTCGTTGTTGAGGTCTAGGTTTGGGAGAAATGCGTATTCGTCGTTTGATTTCTGGGCTAAGAGTATGCCGTTGAGGGCTTGAAAATATCCTCTGTTCCATTCGGTCTCTTGTGTTTTCAGTTTTATTCGCTCGAGCACTCGTTCTGCTTCGGCGAATCGCCTTCCTGTTGCAAGCTGAAAGAATCGAGTTACAAAGACCCTTGAAATGGGCATTTTACCTTCGTCTCGGCGTGTCTTCTTCTGTTACGTCTTCTATTCCATTTTCAGTAACCTTGAAAACTCTTTCCCCTTCAGGCAGATAAGGACTTGAAACAAGGCGTGCAATTCTTATGGGTCCGCGGGCGGACTTTCTGAGGAAGATGCGTGTGTGGCTGGTGTGGGCAACTATGTGACCGCCTACAGGATGTACGGCGTTACCGAAGAATACGTCTGGCTTAGACATAACTTGGTTTGTTACAACCGCTGCGGCGTTGAAGGCTCGAGCCAGCCGAATCAGCTTGTGAAGGTGTTTGTTGAGTTTTTGCTGCCTCTCAGCTAACATTTCCCTGCCTAAATATTCGCTTCTAAAGTGAGATGTTAGGGAATCTACAATAATCAAGCGGATGCCGTTTTCCTTAACCACCTTGTCTGCGTTGTCGACGAGAAACATTTGATGATCTGACGTGTATGCCTCGGCAAAAATGATGTTCTTAGCCACCTCTTCTGGGTCCAACCCTAGATGCTGCGCCATTTGAACGATGCGCTCAGTTCTGAAAGTATTCTCCGTGTCGATGTAGAGGACTGCGCCACCCAGTCCCCCTCGTTCAGGAGGTAACTGCACGTTTACGCACAGCTGATGGCACATTTGGCTTTTACCGCTTCCATATTCCCCGAAGAATTCTGTGATGGTTTGGGTTTCGAGTCCTCCCCCCACCAGTTCATCCAGCGTTTTGCTTCCTGTCGTTAGCCGTAGGACGTTTTGACGCATTTTCAGCAGTTCGTCTGCTCTGATGAATGAAAGGGCCATAGATGATCGTGCTTCGCGGATGACTTCTAGAGCCTTTTTTTCGCCTATGCCCGCTAGCCCTAGTTCTTTTGCTGTTGCTGTGGCTAGAGACTCCACGGTGTGGAATCCTAGTTCCCGTAGTTTTTTAGATATGGCTGGACCTATGCCCGGAAGGTCTTCTAAGCATTCGTATTTCTTTTCTTCTAGGCTTGCCTCTTCACTCATTTTTGCGCCTCAATTCCAGATTTAGAAGTTTTAGGGTAGTGCGTATTTAAGTTAGACGAAGGAACAGATAAAATATTCTATGAGAGTAGGCTGAAAGTAACCTTCATGATATGCAAGATATCTCTGCTATGGTGATATTACGCGCGCAAAAAAAGAAGGGGATGTTGATCGGGTTATCGTCGATTTAGGTCATTGGGTGCGCTATTACGGACGAAGAGTAGCGCTGTATGTGTATCCTGTCGGGAAGATGGCGTCGAATCCTGGTTGATTGGCTACGATCATCACCGCGCTGCCAAACTCGGCCCATTTGGTTTTGAACATAAATATGGTTTTTCGTCCTGACTGGGTTTTTCTTCGTATCCACATGCTACTTACACAAGTGTATTCGAATTCCCACTTTGGAAACGTTACCTTTTGGATAAAGTTCACTTTGAAGTCGTTGATTTGTAGTATGCCATCTGTTCTATACCATAACGAAACTCCAGTAGGGGTCCAGCCGTTTGAACCCGCTTCCACGTCATCAAAGAAACCGATTTCAGGTATAACTATGTCGTCAATGAACCAGCCGGCTTCTATCCAAGCGCCATCTGTCCAGTAGGTGAAGTATAGCTCTACCGTGTGTCCAGCGAATGGAGTTAGGCTCATCACTTCCTGATACCATTCTCCGCTGAAGCCTGTAAGGGCGTTCCATTTGCCCGCTGCTTCATAATCCTTTGGCTCAAATCCCTCTGGAACGTTTGGATTGTCTTGTAGAAACGCGACGTAGTCGGTAGTTCTTATGCCAGGAAGCGTATACCATTCATCAGTGGTCAAGTCGTGTACTTCTACGTAGCCGTAGTCCCAGTCTGTTTCGATCTCGTAATAAGTCCAGAACGTCAGCGTTGCTCCTCCTGCAGGTATGTCAAATGTTTGGCCCAGCCTGTTCCACTGCCAGTTGCCTACGTCTGAGTACCATTCATAGGTGCCACCGTATGGATATACTGCTTCAGTTTCTTCACCGTCAAACTCTATGCAAACTGTGGCGTGTGCGCACTCTGAACTAGGTTCTTCGAAAATTATGTAGTTGGCTGTGTAGGGTTTAGTCACTCCGTAGGGATAGGGATATCCGAAAGCGGGATACTCGTCCTCATACCATCCGAAAAAGTCGTCACCATACCACAAATTCCAAAGATACATTGCCAATTGTATGCTCATGCCCTCCGTATCGTCAGAGGAAATGTCCAAAGCGTAGTAGCCATATCTTCCCCACGCAAACGTGGTGTCGTCAAAGTAGTTGGCAATCGCCCAGTCCTGAAAGATTCGATCAAAGTTCGTGCGGATTCTCAAGGCTTTGAGCACATTGTTTATGCCTTCGATTCCGTTTGCCTGTTCTGCAACGATGGCGGAAATTGTTTCAGCTCCGCCATAGTGTTCGTACATGTAGAACATGAACAAGAAGCTGGCTCCGTAATCCGAAAGATAGCCCTCCCAAAGCGTCAGTGACTCATCCCAGAAATACAACAGGAATTCCGCGATGTGGCCAGTGGGAAATCCATAACCACATAGATACATAGCAAATTCCGCGCAAGCTTCGTCAACCCAGAGGAATTCATCAGGATCCATGTCGAAATGAATCAGGTGCTGGAATTCGTGTGCAACAACACCCTCATACAGGTATGGACGGTAGAGACCACCTGGAGTTATGGGCGGATTCGGTCCGAGCCGCCAAGGCCATTCAAACGTGTCAATGTGGATTATGTTTCTGTTGTTCATCAGGCTAGCACCCGAAGAGAAATATCCTCCGATGTACCATAGTGCTGTCTCCGGAGAATAGAATGCCTCATCCCTGATGTTGAATATCAGTATGTCTATCTTCGTGTTGCCTAGGGGGCGTTCCACCGGCATGCCAAAGAACGTTGTGTCTGTTGGATATATGACGTCGTCAAATTGTTCCGCAATGTATGTCAAGTTCTTCATAGATATGATGTCATGATATCCAGACCAATGTGAGCCGTCATCGCCAGTGTCAGTCCACGAGTAGAAGAAGTGGAACTCCTCCGCAACAGGATCATAATAGTCGCTCACAACGGTTCCGTTTCTCAACGTGATTGTATCGTTTAGTCCGATCCATATGTTGCAATGTGTAGCGTTTATGACCAGCTCAAATTTTTGCAGATAGTCAAAGCCGAGGTAGTCATCATTTACGTATATGTACCATTCCGGGTTTCCGAATGGTGGGGTGCCCTCAGGGTAGGCACGCTTGCGTGCGTTTGGCGTGCCATCTGCCCAAAGATCTGCTCGCCCACGCGCATATTCACGCGTTTGTTTTGTTGCTATTGCTTGCGTCGCGACAAATATTAGATTAATCAAAAACACGGCGATTGCCATCATCGAAATTAGTCTTTTCTTCAAGTTGCTTCACTCCTTTCCTTTCAGTTTATGCAGCATCCTTAGTTTTCCGCTGTTTTGGGATTTGAGTTTTATGGAACTCTCTTCTATGGGTGATCATACACTCCTTCAAATGCGCGAGCGTCCACTTTGGTGCACCGATAATACCCGCGTTTCCACCTATGCTAATCATGCCTCTATTGCGCGCGCATATAAAAAATAAAGTCTGCAAAATCTTTACA
>Ga0209636_10004523_pt1 | contig 14184 bp, 17 predicted proteins | sample DeeMarSWOR152_54_FD_187464 | JGI IMG/M metagenome (GOLD analysis project Ga0209636, IMG submission 187464) | Marine sediment microbial communities from White Oak River estuary, North Carolina - WOR-1-52-54 (SPAdes) (version 2) | ecosystem: Environmental > Aquatic > Marine > Intertidal zone >...
CAGAGAATTGCCGGTGAGTCCGTCCAGCTCCTTTTTCCATTTATTAACATCCTTCTCCGAGAAGTCGGTCTTCCTGCGCTGAAACACGAAATTAAGCTCCTCAATCCTCACCTTCGCTCCCTGCTTGCTTAATTCCGATATATTGCTGGACATTTCGAACCGGTCTCCAGCTCTGTGGCTCCCAAAAGTCTTTCCTATCCATTCAATTATTTTTTCTCTTAACATCTTAATAATCCTCCAATAATCCTTCGTTTACAAGGGCCTTTCCGGGCTCCCCATCTGCAAACCTAAGAATGTCTTCGTCGCATAGGTACCCGAACATTCTATCGGGCTCGCCGGCAGAACTCCAATTCGAGGCCAAAACGGTTTCGTCACCGAGAATAAAATATCGTCTCAAAATGTACTGCAAATCAATACCCACCACATTTATTTTGTCTCCCATAAAATCATAATCCAGGCTCTCAATATAGTAGTATCTGCCCTGTTCGCCAGCCCCGGAGCTCGAGAGACCCATAAGATCCTGTAGCCGGAAATTATAGAAAATGTCTAACTCGTCAAAGAAATGAAGGGGGACGGGAAACCTCACCTTCGGATCTCCGCGGCCGTATTGGATAAGACCCTCGGTCACAAGCTCTTGGACCAAAGTGGCCGATATAATAAAGGGATATTGTCTCATTATCTTGCCCAGGGCCTAGTGCTGCGACGCCCTCCTCCTCTTCTTATCGGGGTCCTTGCGACAAGATTGTCTTCCACCGGAATAAAAACCCAGGGATCTATGGTCACATCCGCTTGGTCCGATACGTTTGATTTAAAAAGATCCCAGGTGGGGACATAATCAAATTCTGCATTGATCAGACTAATAGCGTCCCTCATGTTGTATTTTCTTTCAAACCTGTCTACAACGTCCAGTTGTCTAAATATTACCGGTACTGTCTCCCCGTTATTCGTAGAATAGTTTGACATGTCTTTTTTTCCCAGAGCCAGACGCCCGTCCTTCCTGGGATAGCACTTGGTTCCGGCCATAAGGTCCTGCGTAACGTCCATTGGGTCCTGCTCGTCCTGGAGTATTAGCTTTCCGGCTTCATCTTCACCCATATTATCAAAAATAGTAGCCGCGCTTACGAAGGACTCAAAATCGATTAGAGTAGGAGGAATGTTTAAAATAACTAGCAAAAAGTAAAGCAAAATATAAGCCGGGTTCTGGACATAGCCGTTATCAGAATTCAGACCGGCGTAAACATACCCCTTTCCGTTATAAGTAACTTTTTTATCTCCCTGGTCCTCAGTAAAGGTTATATAGGTTCTGCCGTCGCTTTCGACGGTCACCGTATAATCCGCCGTGTCCACGGCTACCGGATCATCCGCATAAACTTGGTCTATGGCCTTTAAAGCTCCATTAGCCGCTACGTATTTAAAGGTAGCCGTATCAATACACAAAGCTTCTATCTGTCCTCTAAATTCACCGGTGGTTAGACTGCAAAGCCCCAAAACTTCAGGTATAAAAGCTCCTATAGAATCCGGATGTATGTTAGGATATTCATCCTCCGTACAAATTTCTCGGGGAACACTTACCCGGAAGTATTTCTGCGTAATGTCCTTCATCTTTACCTTAAAAATCTCGTCCTCAAAATAATAATCATCGATAATTAAGGAAATGATGTGGGATCTCCAGCCAAAGGGTTCGTCAGGGTAGACCTGGTAGAGCTTTACTAATTGGTTTTTTAAGATCGTGGTTCCAGCCAAAAGCTTCGAAAATTCCAGGTCGTTATTAGCCAGATCAAGAGTCAAGTCGGAAACTTTGAAAAGCCCGGTTCTATTATCGAATCCCCTGGGAATAGAGGAGATAGTTGAAAGGTTTCCCTTATAAACTCTATCCGGACATCTCACTGTATCCATAGAATAATATCTCATTACCTCCGAACCGTCACTCCTGTCTTTCAGGTACCAGTCGGAAAGGATGACCGGGGCCTTTCTTGTTCGAAACGGCCGGTCCACATGAGTGTCGCTTATAAAAAAGGTTATTCTGGTGGACGCAAAAACTTTACCATCAGAATCGCAGGCCCAATCCCCAGCATAACCGCTAATAGTTGTAAGATCATCTAAGGCTACGTTTATTTTCTTTAAATTTATGTAATAGGTTCCTGCGGAAAGAGAGGGAAATTTGTTGGCCGGAATAGTAATTTGAGAATTACTGTCTACGGTAAAGTCTCCGGCCCCTCGCGTGATTGAAGTAGTTCCCTGTCCCTGGAGACCTATAAATTCTATAGTATCTACTTCATCATTCCAGCCCCCGGGCTGTGCTGGACCCCCTGTCTCAAGCTCCGAATCCGTATTATTAAACCCTAATCCGGTTAGCACAACAGCTACGCCACCAGCTGTCGGAGCCCAAAGTCTATTTATATTATTTACTACAGGGTTCAAAAAATAGACCTTTAGACTTAACATCTTCCCCGCCCAATAAGCCCACTCTCCCTCGGCATCGGGAGCGTCCGGGTCATAATTACAACAAACCATATAAAGCCCGTTAGAAATTAGACTATTTTGTTTAGCATTAAGCCATGTACCCACTCCAGTCTGCCACGATCTTAAGTGCATGGTTCCAGAGCTTGAGGCGCCGGCCGCTACTTCTATCAATCCGTAAGAATGGGATAAATCGGGCAGAATGCCCCAATTTAAATGCATATGATCCAAATCAGGAACCATGGATCTTCCAAAATAAGAAGCTGTATAAGCAATCTCCGCCCTAACCATCTGGTCTAATCCAGAATCTAGGGAAATATCATTCACCGAGAATTCAGATTGATACTGAATAAGTGATCCTCCTGTGTATTGAGCTCCAATTATATAGTAGGAAGAGGAGAGGGAGAGATTGTAAATCTTGTTGGGTACGGTCATAGGAGCGTTATCCCCCTTCCCTGTTCTACGAGTTCGATCTGGACATTGTTATAATCATAAAATTCCCGCTCTGCATCCAGGTCGCTCAGGCAATTCACAAACCAGGAATAAACAGCTGCATCATCCGGGACAAAGACAAAGGGATCCTCACCGTCTATTGCCTCAAAAAAGGCTTGAATTTCGCTTAGTAAATGGGCATCTTTAACTCCCAAAAAATCCAAAACAAATCTTTTGAATTTACCCTTCTTGTTCAGCCATCTTTGACCAGCCTGTGTAATGGTTTCACCCCTTAAATACCGAAGCACCTCTTTATAAGGATAGACAAAATTTTTTGTAAAGCTTGCATGGGTACCCAGAATGAATTCTCCTATCTCCAAGTTGCTCGGATTCCCGGCCTCGGTTAATAGCAAAGCCCAATAGCGCATTGTTTCCGAAAGGGTTAGGTAACAATTCTGATGCCCGGCCGTTATCGTAAAATCATCATCGTAATCACCAACCTCACTACCATCGGCTGGTTTTCCCGTAGCCTCTAAGTATCCTTTAAGTTTACAGACCGTTGCGCCAGTACTCAAATTATGGTTATAGAGTCCCGCAAAGGTGACGGGGGTATCGGCGCCCAGATCAATGATAACATAATTACCGGATTTAGCGGTAAAACGTAAAGGAAGCGATTGCATTTTGTTATAAAGGTTCTCCTTGTCATAGAATCCGCTTGCGTCCTCTGAGCTCACAGAATCCAAGGTTGCCGAAGTTATTAAATTACCAGTTACGTATTTTATTCCCATTTCTTTATCCTAACCTTTCCTGCCATTTTTTCTTGTTTTCGTTTATGTCCAAGGATTCGAGAATTTGTGGTATTATCTGCTCCCTTGTAATTCTCTGTGCTGTATAAGGGTCTAACTGATCCTGGACAACTATAGTAATATTGACTCCACCCGCGCCGGCGAAGGGCTCTCTTATGATCTCCTTCACCACCTGCGGTAATTGTTCCGGTCTCAAAACCAGCTCTCCATGGGCTCCGTGGCCGGCCTCGATAAATGTCTCGCTCGGTAAATAGGCGCCCCTTGCTGCTGTAGGGATCGATTGTTTTTGGATTATAGCCATTTGCGCCGCACCCGCCGCGAAGCTTATCGCGGCCAGGGCTATGTTCCAGGGAGGAATGGCTCCCGTAAGAGCCTTGGTCACGGCCTCGGCCGTGTTTATAACCGCCATAGCATAAGCCACATCCTTGTTTTTTAGGGCAATCGCGGATCCGATCTGTTTGGTCGCGGCCCAGGTTGCTTCCATCCCCGCCTTGTGCTTTGCGGCCATTTCCTTGGTCGCATCCCCGGCATCCTCCGTCTCCCGGACAAAGAAGCCCAAACTCTCCATAACCTTGGCGTAAGTATCTTCAGTCTCAAGCTCGAATTGCTGCCAGGCCAGCGTTAATTCCTTACAATCTTCTACCGCCTCCATTAGGGAAAGACCCAGGGGGTCCAATTCTTCCCGCTGCCTCTTGAGGGCCGCCGTAAAATCATCGGCGGTCTCTATTATTTCGGGTTTGTACAGCTCAAGCGGTGTAATTTTTTTCGCCTCAATTTGCCAATCATACAAAACATCCGCGGATTCCTTTGTGGCCGCGGTCCAGGGCAGTAAGCCTACAAGCATAAGGTCAAAGCCTTCCTTGATTCTCTTCTGCTCCTCCGCAAACACCCGCGCCTTGGTAGCGTCCAGGTGTAGTTTTGCAGCGATTATAGCGAGCGAATCGGCGAAGGGGACGAAATACTGAGCATTCTTACTGACTTCCGCCGCCATGGCTGCTAAGTGTTCGGGATAGCCGGCATCTATGAAATCACGAATTGCCTGGGTTGCCGTCTTGATTAAGCCCAGAAGTTCTTCGTTCTTGATAACCGCATCGCCGGCTTTCTCCTTCAAATCACCGTATGTGTTGCTTAGTTGTTTAACCGAGCCCTGATAGGTGTCCGTTTCCGCCTCTGCTCGCTGGTACATGATCTGTAGCTGCCTCAGGACCGAAGCCCTTTTCTCTTCATCGGTTGCGGTTCGATCGACCATAATCCCATAGCGGGAAAGTGCGCCGTAATTACCGGCCAGAGCCTTACCCACTAGAGTAGTGGCCGCTTGAAGATCCTGCTTGTAGACGGAAGCAAGTCCGATCGCGCCCTTGGTGGCCATATCAAGCCCCTCCCGGTCTAACTTGGTGAGCTGGACCATTAAGGCCTGGGCGCTCAGGATCTGCTCATCCCCGAAAACGGTTGCCTGCTGAAGCCGGGATGCATACTCCTTGAAATGCTCAGTGTTCTTAAACACTTCCCTTCCGGTCGATTCCAGGGCTGCGGCTACTTCTTTTTCCGCCATTTGCTGGATTCCGGCCTTTTCTATAGCATCGCCCATCCATTTTATTAAACCGCGAAGCGCTTTGGCTGCAGCGTAAAAAGCGGCAACCCCGGCCGCCACGCCGGCTGCCAAAGTTTTGAATGCACCCGCCGATTTTTGCGTTGATGTCCCAAGCTTGTCGACGCCCTTGTCTAACTGACTCAGGGACACCTCTCCGCTTTTTGAATCTACGGTAGCTTGAAATTTGATATCTGACACGGCTTTATTCCTTTGCTTTCTTTCTCGTCTTTGCTTCTGAAATTCTTAGGTCATTCTGGTAAATCATGTTTACGGCTCTCAAAAATACCGCCTTCGTCTCTTTTTTCAATTCCAGGTCCTTTATAAGATCGCCCATGAGATTCGCATCAAAAGCAAACTGATTTACGTTTAAGCGAAACCAGGCTATACAAAAAAGCTCAAATTCTGTGAGCTCCTCGACTAGCCTTCCCGCCGCGCAATTTGCGCATCTCGAAGTATCTTCGCCCTCCTCGTGCTTGTGTTCGTTCTCCTTGACCATGGCATTCCAGTAATCCAGTTGAAAGGCGAGGAGGGCCTTTAGTTTTTTGAGAAGTTGTCTAAATTCTGGGCGTAAGTCATGATGGCATTACCCAAGAGCTCCTTCTTTCCTTTCACTCTCTCGCCTAGGAGCCGTCTCAGTACCCGTTCTTTGATCTCCAAATCTTCAATATCAAGTGGCTTTCCTTTTTGTTTGATGTTCCATTCTGTAACGGCCAGCATCGCCTTTCTCAGGACCACTTCAGAATACAATCGTACTCTTCCGTTGCCGTCAAAACTGTCAATATTGGTGATCGATTCAATTGGACTGAGTCTTAGCTCTATGATCGGAGGATCCAGTTCCTTAGTCTCCAGCTCGAATTTCATCCACTCAGAGATTGCTTTTCTCTCCTTAAATTCCGTCAAATCAAAACCTCCAAATTAAAGTGATAAAAAGAACTTCTTCGGAAACACTCCTTTTTATCTTAGGCCAGATAGTCGGTCGTCCTTAGATTGACGGGCCGGATATAGGGATACGGGGACATAAATCCGGTGTATGTATCCGCCTTTTCTGCCTGGAGGACCATGGTGCACGGGATCACCTCGTCAAAGGGATAAGCCACACTTATTACTCTTAGCCGCGGAAAGTAGAAATCGAATTCATAAAGCTGTGCCCCCTGCAGGACCGGGCCGTGGAACCACATGCAAGCCTTTTTTTCCGTCTCCGCTATAAAATCTGCAAAATAAGCATCGTTGATGGTGTTCATCCGCGGGAATGTCAAACTCATGGTGATTATGGGCTGGCCGTTTTCCGAGGGTTCGATTATAGAGGGCGATCCAGCTCCGTGAAGCCCGTCGTGCGGTCTTTCGAAGTGCATGGAAATATCGCTTATTTCGATTGCTGTTGTCTGGTCCGGGTTCGAGGCATTTGTCTGATACGTCAGATAAGCCAAAAGGTCCGAGAATTTAACTCTCAATCCCCGGTTTGCGTAGGTCAAAGCATCCATCTGGGTAAGTGTATTTACTGCTGATGTGTTGATAAGCGTGTTTCCCCTCAAGCCTATGGAGCCCCTTATAAATCCGTCGGCTACGGAAAGGTCAAAAGTGTACGGCTTGGCGCTTGGAACTTCAAAAATCTTCGCCGCTCTTTCTATTGCAAAAGTAGCAAATTCGCCGTAATTTTCCTCGGCCCATAGGAAAGTATGCCTCCATCCGTTTCCGGCCGCGGACGGCGCCCCGGCTGTCCCGAAAAGCTGAGCCAGAAGAATGCCTATAGCTCCCGGGTCATAGCGCAAGTCAAATTCCGGAGCAAAATCCACGGGTGCTATCTGTCCCAGATCTCCTTCCGAGGGAAAGGGTGTATCGGCTCCCTTGGCCGGGTGGTAAGCTTGAGACCTTACAAGCCCCCCATCAGAATCAATATCCATGCCGAAACCGGCCCCCAGAGCCTCAGCCGTTCCCCATGTCTGCGCGGATTTTTTGGCCCCCGCAGCAAGTAACCTTTTCTGTGGTATTGTTGGCGTCGCCATTAGTCTTCCTCCTCCTTGGATTTATCCTTCACGTACCTTGCCGCCTTGGTTCTCACCCATTCTTCGACAACGTGCGGAGGATAGTCATCCGTCTTATGGATCTTCCCTTTTACCAGCTGTGGCCCCGTACGGGGAGTGCAGGAATCGAGAAGCCATTCAAAATGTTTTTCTTTCATGTTTCACCTCTTATTTATAATTCTCCAAATTCGCCGTCGATTCTTATCCGGATCCGCTGGTCGAAGAATCCGATCCCCTCCAGCGATAAATATCCGTTGTCGGTTTCCGGCGGCTCTTCTATGGTTACGGCCGCAGCAAGTACTCCCAGGCTGCCGGCCGTTTCTCCCTTCGAGTCGTCGTTTACAGCCTTACAAACATCCCGGATCGCGCGTTCCAGTTTCGTAACCGTATCGTTGTTGTCCTGAACATAACCCTTAACGTTTACGAAATAATCGGCACAATAATTATTCTCGCCTATATAAGTAATCGTTCCCCCGGAATCCCGGAATACCATGTAATAAGGCTTATCGGGGGTCAAAGTAGCTTCGCGCCAGTGGACAAAACGCTTCACTACGTCGGCGGGTGTGTAAAAGAAATCGTCCCCGGCCGTGATCGCAGCCAGAACAGCAACGATGCGGTCAATCACTTGTTGTGTTTTTGGATTTACCGGCGCCACGTTAACCTCCCATCTTCTTCATCACTTTTACTATCTCCTTCGGCTGCAGCGACCGCAGCAATTCGGGTTTCATGTCGGCGATGGATTTCGAGAGCCAGTGCCGTGCGGGAATAGTAACCTCTTTCTTTAAGACAAAAAGCGGCTTAAACCCTTTTTTAGTGCTTTGAACTAGAAGAGCATTTCCCGCCTTGGATTTAATGAGAAAAGCGTTTGGATAGTTGGCCGCTCTTCCTTTGACGCCGGGGAAGGGAACAGTCAATGCCTTCGCCTTCACGGGCTTTATCGTTCCGCCCATTTCATGGATTCTTGCATATTTAACAGCCCGAGCACCAAATATTCCGGAACCAACAATGGCTATCACGACCCTGCCCATAAATGTCCGGCCGGTAATACTCCGCCTTAGATGTGCAGTCCGCGTTTTCAGCACGGGTCCGCTTATGTTTCGGATAATCTGCTTTACAGTCAAACCCGTCCACCGCGTCAACTGGAAGAAAAAGGCCTTATTCATTTTCTGATTCTTCCGGCGGCTTCGATATTTCGTCACATCGATGGTCATCTTCATATCGTACGCCTCCTGTATTTTTCCAGGACCTGTTTGACATAGGGCAGGAGCTCCTCCTCGGTAGTCGTTGTCACAGAACCGTCTGCAAAACTACGGGAGACCTCACCCCATTCTTTTTTCTGCTGGCGCTGGAATTCTACAGCCACCTGCTGCATACAGGCTAACTCCAAATCCTTCGGGATCCTGATTATCGCATCGGGCTCGTTGACGGTCATTACGTTGGATGCGCCGCCGTCAATGTTTACAAGCTCATTATCCTGAAAAGTACCGGTTTGGCTTGAAAATTCGACCCACCCGGCCGCGTCCCCGCCGGCCCATGTACCGGACGTAAGTACCAACTTTGAAACAACGCCCTCCGCCGTGGAGGTCGCCCCCACGAGCGTTGCGGCTATTGCGGGAATGGTAGTCCCGCCCGAATCGAAGTAAAATTTCTCAACGATCTTAAACCCGGCACTGTACGTGAGGTCTATGTTCTTGTGGCCGGCAAGCCACAGCCCATCGTTACGCGTCAAATATCCCTGATTATGACGACTATAGACATAGAAGTCCGTGTCCTCGACCAGGGCCACATCGTTCTCCTCAAGCGCGGTCACAGAATTAATGGGAAAATCGGGGACGTAAAGCCTGTTCTTTCCGTTACCGTCCAATAAGAGGTTTGTGTAGACTTGCTCGCGTAACTGAGTGCGCTCTGCGTAAAGGTCGAAAAAGGAAGAAACGCCGTTTATGAGTACTTCTAGCTCGGTGTCGTGTGTTGAGCCCGTTTCCTTCAAGTATACTTTTTGGCGTGCGAGTGTGACGAGAGCGTTGTTTTCAAGTGACATTGTCTCCTCTCTTCAAATCTCTATTTTGTTTCCGAAGGTTCCTTTCCCGATTTGTCCTCCTCAGCATTTCCGGCTGCCAACCAGGCCCGGGCGGAGTCCTCCGGAACGTCCTCCGGTACCCGCAGGCTATCGCCCGGGGAGAAGGATCTGTACCGATTCGCTCCGCTAAAAAGTATTCGGATCCGTTTCGGTACCGGAACCGGTTTGGCTTCCGTTCCGGTCTTTGGTTTCATTTCTTTTTTTGCCATGAATCTTGCTCCTATTTTTTATTTTTTGGGAAGAGAAGCTTTGAAGATTTCAGCCTTACTCAGGGCGGGTTTCTTTGTGACCATCTTTTCCTTTTCCTGAGCCTTCTCTATTGCCTTATCTCGGGCTGATTTTTCTTTTTCTGACATGGTTTTCTCCTTTAAACTTTAGAATAAAGGGGACCTTCGTAGGCCCCCTCTTTTAACCTTTTTCCTGTTGACTTCTGTGCTTCCTGCGGCTATGGGGAAATCTGAAGCATCATAAAATTATCAGTTCCTACCACTGCTGTATCGGGGAGCAGGAATCCGACCCGTTGGGGAATGGATGAGCCTGCAGTGAAAACAACTTCACTGCCCGGTAATACTCCGTAATGATCTGATTTCCAGTACAATTCACGGTCATAGTTTTTGCTTCCGGGAGAATATCCGCACTGAACAAAAATTGGACCCCAGGTTTGGCCCCAAAAATAGCTGCCGCTAGCAACTTCAATTAACGGTATGCATACGAGCGAAGCTTTAGGAAGGATCCCTAACTGGATATTGGAATAAATGCTCGGCCAAGCTGTGATCCAAGTGCTTGCCCCGCACTCAACGGCTAGAGGTTCCTCAAGAGTAAGGGCAACTGATACTCCCACGCCTGCTGCGCTTGACTTGATCCGATGAAGTTGTCCGATTCCGGTAGTGCCGGGCGCATATCGCATGATCCAAATATACCCGCCGGCGTAATAATTCGCAGCTCGAACTGTAGTGTCCAGAATGGTAACAGAATAGGATCCTACCGGGGATGCTGTAGCGTGGGTATAGACTTCAGTCTGGCTTATCGCACACATGCCGGACAGTAAGTCCCTGAGGGCACTCCCCGCCTTGCAATACCGAAAGACTCTGTCATCCATCACAAGCCGGGTCCCGATAGTGTAATTCTGGACCGTATCCTGTTCGTGAATCCTTTGAATGCTGCCCGTAGGCAGTTTGTGGCCCGCCGTTAAAAGCTGGTCAAAAACCCCGGCAACCTTCTTTTTAATTGGTTCGTATCTGTGCATTTTGTCTCATTTCCTCCTTACGCTTACGCGTGCTCTCTGAGTATCCGAAGGGCATCCGCACGGATAACGCCTCCGGTAACCCGCGAGCTTACCAGGATACCAATCAGGCCGGCCGTCGCCCAGAGCTCAAGAAGCCTCTGGATCATCATTCCCTGCCTGTCCACAATCCTGTAACCCGCCTGGATATCGCCGAAAATAGCGATATCACACTGGCTCGAGGCTCCGATTGCTCCGATATCCTCCTGTGCGAGAACGGGGTATCCCGCAAACGTAGCGGGCTGTCCAGCTTGGACGTTTGGCTGCCACAAGTACAGAGCTTCAGAACCAGCGCTCTTGAGCTTTCGTAAGGCCAGTTCTGTGGTTGAGGGAACAAGAAGCTTTCCGTTTCTTCGGTATTGTGCGGGAACAGCGTAAATCAGGTCCAGAACATCATCGACCGCTATCGTATCCGCCACGGCTCCGGTCACCCTGGTCACGGTGGTCCCGTTCAGGATTCCTTCGGGCTGCTCGTTAGCGTGTCCCGTCCCGGAAACAAAGGCGGTTTCCTCGGCCCGGGCTCGTGCTCTTGAAAAGCTGTCAACAATGATCGCCTCTAGCGCCACGTCCGTATCCGCCAGTTCGTCTTTTCCTATTCTCGCCAATCCTTCGAGGTCTTCAACGTACTGGAAGTCTTCGCTCGGTGTCACATCCTGCTCCGTGGGCTCTCCGCCCAGCTCTAGCTTTCCCCAGCCCATTGCAACCTCTGTCAGGCTTCTGCGCCGGATCCGGTCGCGGGTAATGGTGCGCTGCGTAGCCAGACCGCGAATAATGTTGATGTTGGGAAGTGCGCGGTAAATTTCAGTTTCAAGCTCTTCGGGGATAAGGATTTGGCCGGTAGTGTCCGACACGAGAGCCTTCCTTTCCGTCACGTATTGCGCGCCCGCTTCTGTAAGCTCCATTTTACCGGTGCGCATGAAGTTAAAGAAAGATTTCTTATACTCCGCAGCTCCGGGGGTTTGGGCTTTCTGGTCCGGGTCTTGTTGATCGGGCCGTTTAATCTTCGTTTCAAGGGCATCGATACGATCCTTCAGCGCCTTTTCCTCGACGAGGCGTTTTTCCTCGGAGGTCTTAAAATCGGCATCCGAGAGCTTTCCCTTCAAGAACTTGTCGTACTCTTCCCGCTGGTCCTTTATGAGCTTGTTGATCGCGTCAACGTCCTTCTGTGCGGCTTTGGTAAACTCGGCCATGGCCTTGGCTTTCGCCTGTTCCGCGGCCTCGTCTACCATTGCCTGTCTGTCTTCCTTTGATAATTCAGGTGGCATAAATTTTTCTCCTTATTGTTTGTTTTTGAGAATTTGAATTGTAGAGCCGAACAAGTGCTCGTGCGGCTTGTCTGCCCCCCTCAGCCCCTCAATGACTGAGGCAAACGGCGACTTCCCTTCCCGGGGAGTGCCCGCGGGCGGCTCCTGGGGTTCAAGAAGTGCCTCTAGTGTCTCGATCGCTTTCACGACCATTCCCGATTGCTCGGGTGTAAGTAACGGTTGACAGGTCTTACATTCAGCGTCCCGCCAACCAATTATTTCATTTAAAATTCCTTCCATGCTTTTCGCGGCCGGCTCGAATCTGCCCTCATGATCCTTACAGTGGGCTCGTGCCTCGGCTGCGGTCCAATCATCGATCGGGTAGCGGAAGGCCTGCTCCTCCCACTTTGTCTCTCCCTTTAACTTACATGTGAGGACAAAATAGGTTTTTCCCTCGTGTTTTCGGGAGGTCCTGCGGCATGTTTCATACTTTGCCGGGTCCTCCAGCCTACAAGAATGTTCATTTGGATACGGCTTGCCCTCCATCTTTACGTCCGTAATCTGGGCCTGATGCTGCATCGCAAAAAGCACGGGGGCGACCTCGTATAGCTTGAGCTCTTTCAGCCGGCGGACGGTCTTCCTGTCCGATTCGACAAACTCCTGCTTTATGGTATCGTACCCGAAGGAAAGGGCCTTTATGACCGGACCCGGTTCCTCCTGTTTCATGAGCGCGTGCTTTTCCCTTGCCGATTGGACGTCGAGGTTCATCCATCCCTTAACAAAGAGGCCGTGCTCGTCTTCCTTCACCCTTACCCCGCCGATCGGGTCCCGAACGTCGTGATACCAGGTCATGGGGAAAACGCCGTTATTGTCCCGGATGGTCTTCTTGAAGGCGCCCGGCTCGATTACATCGCCGCCGGAGTCAACGACGCCGAAGACGGCGGCATAGCCTTCAAACTCTCCCTCGCTTGTTACGCTCTTAATTTCAAATTTAAAGGATTTTTGCTCCTGGAACGTAGTTTCTTTATCCATATTAGCTCTCCTTTTTTATAAACTGCCCACAATTCGGACAGATATCAAAATAAGTCTTTTTTCTGTTATCTAAATTCGCAAAATCTAATGATTCCAATTCATCCCTCGGACAATATTGCTCATAATGATAATCAAGGCATTTTTGACACCACCACATGTAAACAATTTCACACCCCGTGGTGGTCAGAATCTGATAATATCCGCCCGTGTTTAAATCCATACTAAATCTCCCTCACCTCCGGATAAGTCGCGCAGAGACAATTAATAACGTTACCGGCCGAACCGTTCGGATCGCCCGGGTATTGTAAAAGCTCGCCGTCAACCATAAACGCGTCATCGAGACCGATCGGGTTGTCCGAGTATTCTGCGTCGGCGGCCTGGTGCGATTCCCGGGAGTCGGGAACGAATGCGCACAGCCAGCCCTTACGCTCCACTACCTCCGTCTGTCTGTACCCTTCCAGCTGTCCGAAATTCTCGACTTTGGCCATCTCTGTGCGGGCAATCGTACGGCTGCGGGTAACGGTCAGGCTATTCAATTTATCGTAAATTAATTGCGTTGTTTCCTCTACCGTAACTCCCTCAGCCTGTGCCTGTATAACGTATTTCGCAATCTTTTTTAGCGTCGCTTCGGTTATCTTGGCTCCGGAATTTATAATCAATAGCTCTACCTGCTTTCTCAGCTCCTCGGTTATGATGAAGCCCTCCTCTTGCTTCAATTCCTCATCAAAGTCCAGAAGCTTCCCCTCGGCCGCGTGCATCCCGGCCGCACCGGCCAGAAGAAAATGCTGCAGGTATTGAGCATCAAAAAGCTCTAAATATGCTTCGCTCTCCTTCTGATAATCCAGGAGCTTGTTTACGTCCACCTCGGCTATGGTCTTGAATCGGACCATTGCCGCTCTCACGCGCTTCGCCTGGGCGGTGAGATACCTGTTCAGCGGATCCCACAATGTCCGTTCCTTTGCTTCGACTCGTTTTGTAAAATGGGTCCAGAGCCGCTGTTTGTTCTCCTTTCGCTGCCAGAAGGACTGTGCTTTGTTGCCTTTTGCCCCGCCGGTGACCGGCTCCCTTGCCGGGGGACTACCCATGGGGACAAGCATTATCGGAAGATATATTTGGTCCGCCTCCGGCGCCGGGTCCTCGTCGAATCCACAGGCCTTGCGCTTCTCGTTCAGGGTCAACCAGTGGGCCGAGGCCATGCGCGTGTAGACGGCCGACTGCTCCTCCTTCAGCTCCTCTATG
>Ga0209636_10004524_pt1 | contig 14184 bp, 13 predicted proteins | sample DeeMarSWOR152_54_FD_187464 | JGI IMG/M metagenome (GOLD analysis project Ga0209636, IMG submission 187464) | Marine sediment microbial communities from White Oak River estuary, North Carolina - WOR-1-52-54 (SPAdes) (version 2) | ecosystem: Environmental > Aquatic > Marine > Intertidal zone >...
AAAAGAATAAAGAGGATTCGTTTAAGCTCAATTGAATTAGTTGACCTTGATGACGAATTATTAGATACTTTTGTAAAATACCCCAAGTTATGTCATCATCTACATATTCCTTTACAAAGTGGTGATGATAAAATCCTTAAACTTATGAATCGTCCTTATAATACCTCAATATTCTACAAAAAAATCTGCCAAATTAAGAAAAAAATTTCTGATATAGCAATAACCAGTGATATTATGGTTGGTTTTCCTCACGAAGATAACCATAGTTTTAATAATACTTATAATTTCGTTAAAAAAATAGGATTTGCAAAAATGCATATTTTTCCATATTCGGATCGTGAGAAGTGTCTAGCAAATTTGCTCCCTGATAAAGTAGATCAAAAAATAACAAAAGAAAGAAGTAAAAGATTATTAGATTTATCAAAAGAATTATCTTATAATTTCCGAAAGAAATATATTGGTGTAATAATGAATGTTTTAATCGAGAATGAAATTAAAGATAAAGAAGGGAAAATCTATTCCCGGGGTATTACAGATAACTATATTAAAGTTTTGATACCTGATTTAATTGGAAAAAAAGGTGAATTAGTTAAAGTTCAATTAAATAAAGCCTGTTCCGATTATATGATTTCAAAAATATTGCTAAAAATTTAACTTTATGTTATAATTTAAGGTGTTTAAGTAAAAGATTGTTCTCCTCAAAAGAGTGGTATTCAAACCACTCTTTTATTATATAATAAATAATATCCACTTAAGGCATTATAATGAGAGGGAGGAGGGAATAGATTATATGAATAGAAATTTAATAAAAGTATTGGACGAAATAGAAAAAGAAAAAGGTATATCTAAAGACATTTTAATAGAAGCAATCGAATCTGCTTTAACTTCTGCATATAAAAAAAATTATGGATCTAATATGAATAATGTAGAAATAAATATGTGCAAAGATACTGGTGAGATTAAAGTATTTAACAAAAAAACTATTGTAAAAAAAGAACCAAAATCTTTAAATGAAATATCCTTAGATGAATTAACGGAATCAGACAAAGAAAATTATAAAATAGGGGATAATATTCTAATAGAGACCACACCTACAGAGTTTGGAAGGATAGCAGCTCAGACGGCAAAACAAGTAATAGTGCAAAAGATTAGAGAAGCTGAAAGAAATGTAATCTATGAAAAATATATTGATAAAGAAAGAGATATTGTTACGGGAGTTATTCAAAGAATAGAATATAGAAATGTAATTATTGATTTAGGCAGAACGGAAGCTCTTCTTTTACCAAATGAACAAATAAAAAATGAAGAGTATTATAAAGGAAAAAGAATAAAAATATATATCATAGAGGTAAGAAAAACATCTAAAGGTCCCAAAATATTCGTTTCCAGAACTCATCCCGAATTACTAAAACGTTTATTTGAATTAGAAGTACCCGAAATTCACGAAGGATTGGTGGAAATAAAATATATTGCTCGAGAAGCAGGAAAACGTTCAAAAGTTGCAGTTTATTCAAAAGATGATAGAGTTGACCCGGTAGGTGCATGTATAGGCGATAGAGGTTCGCGAATAAAATCTATTATGCTTGAGCTAAAAGATGAAAAAATTGATATTATCAGATGGATTGATGATGAAAAAATATTTATCGCTAACTCTTTAAGCCCAGCTAAGGTTATATTAGTAAATCTTTTTGAAAATGAAAAAACCGCTACCGTAGTAGTACCAGACCAACAACTTTCTTTAGCAATTGGAAAAGAAGGACAAAATGCAAGACTTGCCGCTAAATTAACTGGCTGGAAAGTTGATATAAAAAGTGAATCACAATATAAAGAAGAAAACAGTAAAAGTACTGATAGTAAACTTGAAGAAAATAAATCAGAAAATAAATAGAATCTTAAGAGGAAATTCTCTAAAATGACGAAAAATATAAAGATACCCATAAGAACTTGTATTGGGTGTCAAAATAAAAAACCAAAGAGAGAAATGATGAGAATAATAAGAACACCAGAAGGAAATTACGAAATTGATACTACAGGTAAAAAATCAGGTAGAGGGGCTTATCTTTGTTATAATATCGAATGTTTAGACATTGCCTTAAAAGAAAAAAGATTAAATAGATCGTTTAAAAAAGAGATTCCTACCCAGATAATCGATGAATTAAGAAGATTTTTAGAAAAGGATACTTTTAAAAAGTCCAGTTAGATAAATATATTTTTTTATAACTTTTTATAAAAATAAAAATAATAATACCTTTTAAATATATTAAGAGATATCTAAGTTATAATGGAGGCGATATATATGAAAATGAGAGTTTACAAACTTGCTGAAAATTTAAAAATACCCACTAAAAAATTAATTGAATTCTTAAACAAAGAAGGTATTAAAGTCAAAAATCATATGAGTAATTTAGATAAAGATACTATCGAATTAATAAAAGAAATAATTATTTCTGACCAAGAGAGAAAAGGGGAAGAGAGAAAAAAACAAATTAAAATTATAGAAATTAATAAACTTCCCAATTTAAAAGAATTATCTTTACAGCTAAAAATTCCTTTATCAGAAATAATGCAAAAAATAATTAATTTTGGAACAATTAATTCAATTGATAAAGAAGTTCCTCTAAATATTTTACAAGATGTGGTAAAAGAATATGGATTTAAAATAAAATATTCCGCTAAATTAAAAACTAAAATAGGCTCTCAAAAAAAAGTAAAAATTACAAAATTAATCTCAAAACCTCCTGTTATAACTATAATAGGGCATGTTGATCACGGTAAAACCACTCTTCTTGATGTAATACGAAAAACTAATGTTACCAAAGAAGAAGTGGGGGGAATCACCCAAAGTATTGGTGCATATCAAGTTAAAATAGATAAAAAAAGTATTGTATTTATTGATACTCCTGGTCATGAAGCATTTACGACTATGAGAGCACGTGGTGTAAAAGCAACAGATATAGCAGTGTTAGTTGTAGCAGCAGATGACGGAGTAATGCCTCAAACAATTGAAGCAATCAACCATGCTAACGCTGCGAATGTCCCGATTATAGTGGCAATTAATAAAATAGATAAATCTAATGCTAATGTTGAAAAGGTGAAGAAAGATCTTTCAAAATATGATTTAGTTTCAGAGGAATGGGGTGGAGAGACTTTAATGGTGGAGATATCTGCACTTCAAAATAAGGGGATTAAAAAATTGTTAGAGGCAATCTCTTTACAAGCGGAAATGTTGGAAATAAAAGCAAATCCAAACATTCCTGCTAAAGGTTTAATAATAGAAACAAAATTAGATAAAAAAAGAGGAATTATTGGCTCAGTATTAATTCAAGATGGTGCATTAACCGTCGGTAATTATTTTATTGCAGGATTATCATACGGTAAAATTAGAAATCTAATCGATGATAAAGGAAAAAGTATTAAAGAAGCAGGACCATCTACTCCAGTTGAAATTATAGGTTTTTCTAAAATGCCTCAAGCAGGTGATTATTTTCAAATTGTACCAGACGATAGATTTGCTAAAATAATCATTAACGAAAGAGAAAATGAAGAAAGAAGTAAAATTATTGAAGACTCATCAAAAGTTTCTTTAGAAAATTTATTTTTAGAGATAAAAGAAGGTAAAATCGATAATTTAAAAATTATCTTAAAGACAGATACTCAGGGCTCACTGGACGCTTTGCAGGAAACATTAAAAAAAATAAAAATTGAAAATGAGAAGGTAAAAGTTGACATAATACATGCAGGGGTAGGAAATATTACCGAAACCGATGTTATGTTAGCCTCCGCTTCAGATGCAATCATAGTTGGTTTTAATATTCGTCCTGATGCAAATATACAAAAAATCGCTAATTTTGAAAAAGTAGAAATAAGATTGTATAAGGTTATATATGATTTAATAGACGAAATTAAATCTGCTTTACAAGGTTATTTAAAGCCTAAAATAAAAGAATTCATCTGTGGGCAAGCAGAGGTTAGGGAAATATTTAAAATTCCTAAAATTGGTACAATCGCAGGTAGTTATGTATTGAATGGAAAAATTTCTAAAAATGACAATATACGGGTAATTAGAGACGGAAAATTAATATATGAAGGTAAGGTAGCCTCATTAAAAAGATTTAAAGAAGATGCCAAAGAAGTTAATACAGGTTTTGAATGTGGAATTGGTTTGGAAAAATTTAATGATATTAAATTAAAAGATATCCTTGAATTTTATACCTTTAAAGAAATTAAAGAAAAAAATTAGCAATATAATAAGGTATTTAAGAAATATTATGCTTATAGGAATTTGTCAAATAGATTTATACTTGCCAAATAGTCATTCACTAAAAGATAAAAGAAATTTATTAAAAAGTATAAAATTACGAATAAGACATAATTACAATGTTTCAGTTTCTGAAATAGATAATTTCGAGCTATGGAAAAATACAACTTTAGGAATTGCTTGTATAGGAAATGAGAAAAAATACCTTAATAAAGTTCTAAATGGAATTATTATATTTTTAGAAAAACAAAATTCAGTTCAATTGACAAAATTTGAAATAAACCTTATTTAAGGATGAACAATTATGTCAACATCTTCTAAAAAGACAGAACAATTAGAAAAATCTCTTAAAAAAGTAATTAATGATATAATTTATAGAAAGATCAATGACCCAAGGATAAATTTTTTAACTATCACCAAGATACAAGCCTCTTCTGATTTAAAACATGCTAAAATTTATATAAGTATTTATGGCGATGAAGATCATAATAAAAAGTGTTTAGAAGGGCTGAAAAGCGCCACAAAATTTATAAGAGGTGAAATTGGACGGCAATTAAAGGTTAGATTTGTACCGGAGATTGAATTCAAAATGGATGAAAGCATAGAGTATCAATATAAATTATTAAAGTTAATTTCAGAAATACACCAGGAACAACCAAACAAGAAGAAAGGTAAAAATGAAAAAAAAATTAAATGAAATTGTTAAGGTATTGGAAAAGAATGATAATTTTTTAATTACTTCACACGTAAATTTAGATGGTGATGCTATTGGTTCTGAACTTGCTCTTTATTTTATTTTAAAAAAATTAAATAAGCAATCTATAATATTAAATCAAGATAAATTACCAAAAATTTACGATTTTTTACCCGAAAGCGATAAAATACACCATATTAAAGATAATAATTTTGATAATAATAATTTTGATGTTGGAATAGTGCTTGATTGCGGTAACATTAAAAGAACAGGAGGAATATCCAATATATTAGAGAATACAAATACTATAATAAATATTGACCATCATGGTAGTAACGAAAATTATGGGAGTTTAAATTATATAAATTGTTCTGCTTCTTCAGTTGGTGAAATTATTTATGAATTAATTAAATTTATAAACTTAGATATATTAGATAAAAAAATAGCTGCCTGTTTATTTACCGCTATAATAACTGATACAGGTTCCTTTAGATATTCAAATGTTAGCTCTAAAACATTTAGAATAGCTTCCGATTTAATTTTTACTGGGATGAAACCCTACTTGATTGCTAATAATATTTATAATAGAAATACCTTCTCTGGATTAAAATTACTGGGAGAAGCTCTTTTAACTTTGGAAATGAATGATTCTGGCTATGTTTCATGGTTATCTATCACCAGAAAGATGATAGATGAGACCAAAGCCAATGATGAAGAAGTAGAAGGAATAATTGATGTATCTACAACTTTAAAAAATACTGAAATATCAATCTTATTTAGAGAAACTAAGGATAATAAAATAAAAGTTAGCTTTCGCTCTAAAGGGCTCTTTAACGTATGTAAATTCGCAAATAAATTTAAAGGTGGCGGACATCCAAATTCAGCAGGTTGTTTATGCTCGGGGAAATTAGAAGAGGTAAGAAAAAAAATTCTTTCCGAATTATTTAAAGATGTTGAGTTTCTTAAGAATAAAAACAATTAAAAATCTTTTAATTTAAAAAATAATTTTTACATAGATGAATGAACGGTATTTTAAATATATTCAAATCAAAAGGAATCAGCTCGTATAAAGCTGTAAGAGAAGTTAAAAGCATCTTGGATATTAAAAAAGCAGGACATGCAGGGACATTAGATCCTTCTGCTTCAGGTGTTTTATTAGTGTGTCTTGGCCATGCTACTAAAATTGTAACATTTTTGACAGGATTAAAAAAACACTACCATGCTGAGATGATATTAGGTATAAGTACTGATTCTCAAGACTCGGAAGGAAAAATTATAGAGAGAAAAGAAGTTAAAGATGATATTGACGAAAAAAGGATCAAAAGAATATTTCAGAAGTATGAAGGAACAATTAGCCAAATACCCCCGATGTTTTCAGCAGCTCATTATAAGGGTGAAAGATTATATTGTCTGGCCAGAAAAGGCATAGAAGTAGAAAGAAATCCCAAAAAAGTCTATATATATCAATTAGAGTTAATTAATTTCAATCAAAAAAAGAATCCGGTGGTTGAATTTGAAGTTGTGTGCTCAAAAGGCACCTATATTAGAACATTATGTGATGATATAGGCAATGAATTAGGTTGTGGTGCATATTTATCTAATTTAGTTAGAAAAAAAATTGGTAGTTTTAATATCGAAGATTCTTTAAGTTTAGAGGAATTGAAAAATGATAAAACTTTAGGTGAAAAATATCTTATTACCATAGATTCTGCTCTTAAAGATTTGGATAAAATAACTGTAATAAAAGATAATGTTAAAACTGTTTTAAATGGAGGGATTATATCAAATAACCAAATTATAAAAATTCAAGAAGGAATAGAGATAAGAAACGGAAAATATGTTAAGATATTCGATACCCAGGGAAATTTATTATCTATCGGTATCAAAATTAGAAAAAGCAGGAAAGAGATTATTTTTAAACCAATCAAAGTTTTTAAAAATATTTAATTTTATAGCATCGGAATTTCAAAGAAATTCCGATGGTAAAAGGTAAATTCTTTTTTGAATAAGGAATGGATTTTAACCAGATTGTCAGGAAAGGTATTATATAAAACCAAGAAGAAAGAACAAAAGGCATAGGGGTTTCAGGGGAGTTTACTCCCCTGACAATCTTGTAAAATAAATAATCGTTTATGAAAATTATAAAATACTCAAAAAATCTAATACTACCTAAAAAAAACCGATATATTGCCTTAGGTGTTTTTGATGGTGTACATTTAGGCCATCAAAAATTAATTAAATCAGCGGTTAATAAAGCTAAAAAAAATAATGGAGTAAGTATTGTTATAACTTTTGATCCTCATCCTGACAAAATAATTATTCCTGAAAATAATGTTTTTCTTTTAACTACCTTAAAAGAAAAGATAAACTTAATTAAAAGTTTAAATGTGGATATTTTACTGATTATTAAATTTACTAAAATGATAAGTAGAATGATACCTAAAGCTTTTATCAGGAATATTTTAGTTGATAGTTTAAAAGTGAAAGAACTTTTTGTAGGATTTAATTATAAATTTGGCTTTCAAGGTAAAGGAAATATTGATTGTTTAAAAGAATATGGTAAAATGTATAACTTTAAAACTAATATATTAGAACCAGAAATCATCAACAACACTGTTTTAAGCAGTACTAAAATAAAAGAATATATTAGTCAGGGAAATATTGAAAAAGCAAAAAGATTATTGAGTCATAAGATAATAATTTCAGGAAAAGTTATCCCCGGGAAAGGTAGAGGAAAAGAATTACTAAATTATGCTACAGCTAATATTGAGATGCCTTTAGAAAAAATAGTCCCTGCTGATGGAGTTTATTTAGCAGAAATTACAGTTAGTAATCAAAAATATTATGGTTTAATGAATATCGGAATTAGACCAACTTTTAAAGAAACACAACGAACTATAGAAGTACATATTATAAATTTTAACCAGAACATTTATAATACAAAAGTTACTATCGATATATTAAAAAAAATCAGAAACGAAAGATATTTTAATAATACAGAGCTGTTAAAAAAACAGATAGAAAAGGACATCTTAATTGCCAGTAAAATAATAAGTAACATGTAATAAGTAATGTGTAATAAGTAACATGTTTTTATAATTTCAGAAATTTAATCTCATTACTCATTACATATTACTTGTTGTTGTATTTTATACGAAATACGATATACGAATTTTGGTTGAAGGGCTTAGTTTATTATGATAGAATATTGAAGATATGATATTTGCCATTAGAAAATATGACTATATAAAATAAAAGGAGACAGTAATATGGTTTTTATTAAAGAAGATAAGCAAAAGATAATAAAGGAATACCAACACCATGCTACAGATACGGGTTCACCAGAGGTTCAAATTGCTTTATTGACTGAAAGAATAAATGATCTAACAGAACATCTGAATAAAAACAAGAAAGATTTTCATTCCAAACAAGGACTATTAAAGATGGTTGGTAAAAGAAGAAGATTATTAAATTATCTTAAAAACAAAGATATCGAAAAATATCGAAAAGTCATTGATACTTTAAGTATAAGAAAATAGCCAGATAAAATATTTACCAGAAATAACGATGATTTTTCAAATAATAAGGAGGAAATAAATTATTTAAATGTTAGGATCTCAAGGAATTAAAATTGATTTGAACGGAAAATTAATTAATATAGAAACGGGTAAAATTGCCAAGCAAACCGCTGGTTCGGTAGTGGTAAGTTGTGAAGATACAACTGTATTAGCAACTGTAGTTTCTTCTAATGAACCACGTGAAGGGATAGACTTTTTCCCTTTATTGGTAGATTATGAGGAAAAATTTTATGCCGCTGGTAAAATACCTGGCGGTTTTTTTAAAAGAGAAGGTAGGCCGAGTAATAATGCGGTATTAACTTCTCGACTTATTGATCGTCCATTACGACCTTTGTTCCCAAAAGAATATAGAAATGATGTTCAAGTAATTTGTACTGTTCTTTCCTATGATCAAAAAAATTTACCGGACATTCTTGCTATCATTGGAGCCTCTTCTGCATTATGGTTATCAGATATTCCTTTTCAATGCCCTATAGGAGCTGTAAGGATTGGACTAATAAATAATGAATTTATAGTAAATCCTACCTCCTTAGAATTAGAAAATAGTGAATTAGATTTAATTGTAGCTGGAACAAAAGATTCAATTATAATGATAGAAGGGGGAGCAAAAGAAGTACCAGAAGAAATTATATTAAAAGCAATCAGTATTTCTCAGGAATCAATAAAAATAATTGTAGAAAGCCAAGAAAAATTATTAGAAATTTTAGGGAAATCAAATATAAAAGATAGAGGGAAATTTTCAGAAACAATAGAAGAAAAAGGGAAGTATTATAAAGAAATTAAAAATCTTTTTGAAAAAGATATCCAAGAAGCTATCTGTATAAATGAAAAAAAGGAAAGAGAAAAATCATTAAAAAATATATTTAATAATATCACTAAAAAATTATCTGTTGAAGAAGATCAAGAACCTCTCCTCAATAATGATTTCGATAATATTTGTAGAGAAATTGTACGTAATTTAGTAATTAAAGAAAAAATTAGAGTAGACGGAAGAAAATTAAATAATATTCGACCCATTAGTTGTGAAATTGGAGTACTTCCTCGAGTTCATGGAAGTGCTTTATTTTCCAGAGGACAAACACAAGCTTTGGCTGTTACCACTTTAGGAACGATTAAAGATAGACAATTCATTGATACCTTAGAAGAAGAATCCTCCGAAAGATTTTATTTACATTATAATTTTCCACCCTTTAGTGTTGGTGAAGTAAGCCCAAGAAGAGGGCAATCAAGAAGAGAAATAGGTCATGGTTCATTAGCAGAAAAAGCTTTAAAATCTTTAATACCTTCTGAAGAAGAATTTCCCTATACTATCCGTGTAGTTTCTGAAATTTTAGAATCAAACGGTTCTTCTTCTATGGCTACTGTTTGTGGAGGAAGTTTATCTCTGATGGAGGCAGGAGTACCGATAAAAAGACCTATAGCAGGAATTGCCATGGGATTAGTAAAAGAAAATGAAAAAGTAGAGATTTTAACAGACATTTTAGGGTTAGAGGATCACTTTGGAGATATGGATTTTAAAGCTGCTGGAAGTAGTGAGGGGATTACTGCAATTCAGATGGATTTAAAAATTGCCGGTATCTCTAAAAGTACTATGGGTGATATTTTACAAAAATCAAAAGAAGCAAGATTATTTATCCTTGAAAAAATGAATGAAGTGATTTCAAAACCTAAAAAAGAGTTATCCGTATATGCACCAAAAATATCTATTATAAAAATTGATCCTAGTAAAATTGGAATTGTTATTGGACCAAGCGGGAAAAATATTAAAAAAATTATCGAAATAACTGGGGCATCTATCGATATCAAAGAAAATGGTGAAATATTTATATCTTCAACTGATGATAAATCAGTGAAACAATCTCAAAAAATGATTGAAAGTTTAGTTAAAGAAGCTAAGGTTGGAGATATATATAGAGGAAGAGTGACGCGAACCACAAATTTTGGAGCCTTTGTAGAAATATTACCTGGTAAAGAAGGTTTAGTTCATATTTCAAAATTGTCTAAAAAACGTATTGCAAAAGTTGAAGATATAGTAAAAGTAAATGATGATATTTTGGTTAAAGTTATTGGGATTGATAATCAAGGGAGAATTGATTTAAGGAAAATTGATACTGATGAGAATAATATTATAGAGAATGATATTACTAATGTTAATGAAAGTTATGACTAATATTAGCATCGGAATTTCAAAGAAATTCCGATGGTAAAAGGTAAATTCTTTTTTAAATAAGGAATGGATTTTAACAAGATTGTCAGGAAAGGTATTGTATAAAACCGAGAAGAAATAATAAAAGGCATAGGGGTTTCAGGGGAGTTTACTCCCCTGACAATCTTGAAGAAATAAATGAAAAATTAATCAACAAAAAAATTAACTATGATGAATAATAAGATAGAAATAAAAGTAGAAAAAGTTAAGGGTTGTGAAGATATGCCTTTACCTGTTTCTGCAAGTAAATTTTCTTCTGGAGTTGATCTATATTCTGCAGAAACTTCAGAGGTTACTTTAAAACCTGGTAAAACGAAATTAGTTTCTACAGGTATCAAAATTATGATACCAAAAGGTTATGAAGGTCAAATAAGACCCCGGAGTGGTTTAGCTCTTAAACATGGTATTACTATCTTAAATACTCCGGGGACTATTGATTCAGATTATCGAGGTATTATAAAGGTAATATTAATTAATTTAGGTGAAAAGGAATTTATTATTCAAAGAGGAGATAGAATTGCTCAATTAGTAATTCAGAAAATATTCTTTCCTGATTTAAAACTAGTTAAAACTTTAAATAATACAAAAAGAGGAGAAGGTGGATTTGGACATAGTGGTATAAAAACTTCTAAAATAAAATAATTTTTGGTTCGTTAGTTAGTTACTTAGTTAGCTGGTTAAGAAAATAAAAGCCAAATTCGTATCTCGTGAATCGTATCTCGTTAAGATAGTTAGCCGGTTATCCAGTTTACCGGTTACTCGGTTTAAGGATTAAAATTATTTTAGTTAACCGTATCAACTAACTCTCATCATTCAACTGAGAGTTTGTTTTTGAAATTAACCATTAAATTAACTGGTTAACTGACAAACGGGGTAACTGGGTCACTATATACTCGATACTCGATACGAATTATTATTCACTAACGACTAATTTATCTAAGCGGAGGTATTTAATGGCCACTGAACTAATCTTTGGAATGATTGGAGGGCTAGGCTTATTCTTATATGGAATGCAACTGCTCAGTGATGGCTTACAAAAAATTACAGGTGATAGGATACAAAAAATTATGGAATTTTTAACCAATAAACCAGTAATGGGTGTAGTCACTGGAGCCTTAGTAACTTCCATCATTCAAAGTAGTAGCGCAACAAGTGTTATAACTATTGGACTAGTTAATGCAGGTCTATTAACCTTAAAACAAGCAGTAAGTGTAATAGCTGGGGCAAATATAGGAACCACTGTAACTGCTCAAATTGTTTCTTTTCGTTTAGAGAAATATGCTCTGCCGGCAATCGGTATAGGTTTTATTTTTAATTTTTTTTCGAAAAAAAGAAATTACAGATATTTTGGACAAACTTTACTTGGCTTTGGTATATTATTTTTTGGTCTATACATTATGTCAAATGCAGTAGGACCACTAAGAGATTATACTCCATTTTTAAATTTATTAATAAATATTTCTCATAATCCTCTATTAGGAATTGCGGTTGCTGCAGTTTTTACAGCTATAATTCAAAGCAGTAGTGCCACTACTGCAATTATAATCGCTATGTCTATTCAAGGTATAATTGGTATCGAATCAGCAATTCCATTAATATTAGGAAGTAATGTTGGAACTTGTGTTACTGCTGTAATTGCTAGTATAGGAAGTTCGATAACTGGAAAAAGAGTGGCGTTGTCTCATCTATTTTTTAATATTGGAGGCGTTATCTTATTTCTATTCTTTTTAAATAAATTTTCATTCCTGGTAACTTTAACTTCATCAAGTATTCCCAGACAGATTGCTAATGCTCATACACTATTTAATGTAATTAACGCAATAATATTACTTCCTTTTCTTTCGTTATTTGTAAAATTTATGGTTAGGCTTCTACCAGGCGAAGAAATTGTTATTAAAAAAGGACCTATCTATCTAAATAAAGATTTGATTAATACTTCGTCTTTAGCCTTGGGTCAGGCAACCAAAGAATTGGTAAGAATGGGCGAAATGGTGGAAAGTATGTTAAATGATGTAATAATGTCTTTTATTCAAAATGATATAAATATCTTAAAAAAAGTATATTTAAAGGAAGAAGTAGTAAATACTTTAGAAAAAGAGATCACCAAATATTTAGTATTGATTGCTCAGCGGTCCCTTAGTGTCAATCAATCAAAAAGATTAACCGATTTAATGAATATAGTAAACGATATAGAAAGAGTAGGTGATCATGCTGAAAATTTAGCCGAGCTTGCGGAAGAAAAAATAAATGAAAATTTACCTTTCAGCGATAAAGCTTTAGATGAATTGAAATTTATGTTTTCTAAAGTTCAATCTTCTCTATCTAAATCAATCTCTGCGATGAAAAATAGAGATATTAACTTAGCTCGAGAAGTAGCGTTGAAAGAAGATGAAATCGATGAAATAGAAAAAGAACTTCGTGATAACCATATAAACCGACTAAACCAAGGCATTTGTTATCCAGAGTCTGGAGTAATTTTTTTAGACTTGATAAGCAATTTGGAGAGAGTTGGAGACCACGCCAACAATATTAGTTTAATGGTAATTGATGAACTATCCAAAAGTTAGGAAAATATATGTCATTTATATTATTAGGATTAATACAAGGATTAACTGAATTTTTTCCGGTAAGTAGCTCTGGACATTTAGTTATAGCAAAATATTTTTTAAAACTATATTTACCAGGAGCTGCTTTCGAGGCATTTGTACATTTTGGAACAGTCTTGGCGGTAATAGCTCTTTTCAGGAAGGAGATAAAAGAATTAGTTATTTCTTTCTTTAATAGTATTTATAAATTATTCCAAGGAGAAGATTGGTCAAATATATTAAAAAATAATTCTTTTTCAAAATTTGCCTGGTATTTGATAATAAGTTCCATCCCTGCTGCTATAATAGGATATGCTTTTAGTTTATATTTTGAAATATTATTTAACAAGGCTATAATAACTTCCTTAATGTTAATTATCACCGGGTTTTTACTCTGGTTTGGTAATAAAAATTACACCAGAGGTAATAAGAATATTTTAGAAATCACCTATAAAGATGCTATTTTTATAGGCTTAGCTCAAGCTATTGCTATTATTCCGGGAATTTCAAGGTCAGGCTTAACTATTTTTGCTGGATTATATAGAAATTTAAATCGAGAATTTGCAGCAAAATATTCTTTTATATTATCTATACCAATTATTTTAGGCGCTACAATTTTTAAAATCGGTGAATTATCTTCCTTAAATATAAATACTACTACTTTGATATTATCTGGAATGGCAGCATTAATATCAGGCTATGGAGCTATGAAAATATTTATAAGATTATTAAAAAATCGGAAAATATATATATTTTCATATTATCTTTGGATATTATCGACTGTAACAATTTGGATAAGTTTATCGAGAGGTTATTAATAAATGAAGATAAAGAGAAAAAATAACAAAAATGAAGTTATAAGT
>Ga0209636_10004525_pt1 | contig 14183 bp, 5 predicted proteins | sample DeeMarSWOR152_54_FD_187464 | JGI IMG/M metagenome (GOLD analysis project Ga0209636, IMG submission 187464) | Marine sediment microbial communities from White Oak River estuary, North Carolina - WOR-1-52-54 (SPAdes) (version 2) | ecosystem: Environmental > Aquatic > Marine > Intertidal zone >...
GTCATCACTGGTTTTGATATTGGAATTTACGTTATCAAAAGCGGTGGAAAGTCAGGCTCACCAACGATTACAAATGTCACCATAGTAAACAATTCTTACGGAATTTACGTAGATTATTCCGATCCACAATCCACTCCCAATATCAGCAACTGTATCTTCTGGGGCAACAGTCAATCCGATATATCCTGCTCGGAAAATCAGTGTATAGTAAGCTACAGTTGCATAGAAGACAGCTATAAAGGACAAGGTAATATTAGTCTGGAACCATTTTTTGCTAATCCTGCTGATGGCGATTATCACCTTCTTTCAAAACAAGGCCGATTCTTACCTCATTATAGTTCTATAGACTCCTTACAAGAGCTTTGGGTTTTGGACAAAAGAACCAGTCCGTGTATTGATGCAGGTGATCCAAACATGAATCCAAGTCGTGAACTTATAACCGGAGGTGGTAGAGTTAACATGGGTGCTTACGGAAATACACCTTACGCCGGCAGGAGTCGATGGCTGCTTAAAGGAGATATCAATAATGATGGCTGGGTCGACCTGGCCGACTTTGCTGTTTTTGCCGCAAATTGGCTTAAAGTCGCGCCCTGGCTTTATGAACCGGAAGGAGCAAATTACTATACGTTGCAATTTAACACAAAAAGCTTTTACTCTGATTGAGCTGGTGATTGTCGTATCAATCATGTCGCTTCTGCTGGCTGTTTCCATACCGGCACTGACCAAAGCCAGAAGAAGCGCCCTTTCCCTTATTGGGGTACGACGACAGAGGGACACTTCTTTTGCCGTAATTAATTACGCCCTCGATAATGACGGCCAGTACCCCGACTCAATCGCCCGCCCAAATCCCGGTTCGTCGTCACCTTGGCGGGAACCAACAATAATAACGGCACCGAGTACTCAGCAGAACCGATCTATCAGTGCCTATTTGCATACATACATAAAAAATGCAAATACCATGTTTTGTCCCAATGCTCCTCGCAAACATAAGCAATTACAAGAGATTTGGGATGCCGGCGATGATTGGAACGGCGAATTTGGGAACCAATTCTTTGGAACCTATTGCTTTTATTGGAACTATGTTGGTTATCTTGAGGAGAAAAGTTATGCATTCAAAGGTCCACAGAGTTCATCGGATGGGAGGCGATATAGCAAGTTGCTGACAAGTGACTATCTGGGATTCGGCCACTGGAGAAATGTGCTCACATACGGCAGACACGATGCGTATGGCTGCTGTGATGAGTTTAACGGTGCGGGTGTTACTGAAGGAACGCCCGTCTCCGCGGATTTCTGGTCCCGTCTGAATGATGGAAATTTCGGTTTGGACGATATCAAAATCAAGCTTCATGCCGGCTATACTGACGGTCATATCGAAAGCTTTTCCCCATCTGAAGTTATGACGATGAGGGTCTCAAAAACACCTGACGGTACTGTGCCGTGTCCGACCATTGGTTCACCAGGCAATTTCTATATACCAATTCAACAGCACTGACAAGTTTATCTGCTACGTCATTCTGAACCAATCCGGATTTAATACGTCAATGAAGCCGGGTGTTCTATCCGTAGTGAGATTATTTACAATCTTAAAGCATTTCCATTTCTTGTGCGAGTCGCTTTATGTAATGGCTCAGAATGTTGCATAAAACGTAAAACCTGATTTTTGAATCTCCTCATAGCTTGTGTAATCCTCCTCCTTGATGCATTAGAAGGGAGAACTTTTGATTTATCAATATTACAATCGACCAATGCGTCGAGTAAATGTATATTTAAGTTTTTAGGCATAGTTTGTATTCCCTATTTCCCTGTTTTTAACTTGGCTTTCCTACAACTGACCTACAACCAAGCAAGCAGTTATCTGCAATTTTTATAAAAATAATCATTTTATAGTTCCTCTTATATCAATGGCTTACTAAAAACATAAAAATTGGCAAACATTTTCAATGACCGTTACCTACGTTAACCAAGCTGTGTTGAATGAAAAGCTGAAAAAAAACTATTTAAGCTTGCAAATTAGCTCCGATTCATCGTCTATATATATAGTGAACAGTAAAAGTGCCCAAATGAACGAATACACCGGCACAACGAGTCCTAAGGCAGTAGCCAGTGCAGGCGAACCACCGCTGGATGCCAGTGATTTGATGGCGGTTGTCGCCCATTACCAGAGCCCGCTGCTGCGTTATGTGGGCCAGATGTTGGGCAGGATAGACCACGAAGCCGAGGACATCGTCCAGGAAGCGTTCGTTCGTCTGCACCGCCAGGTTGCCGGTCATGGGTCGGACAGTGTAAAGCACCTTACGACCTGGCTGTTCCGCGTAACCCACAACCTGACAATTGACACGATGCGTCAGCGAACAAAACGCAGACGACCGCCGGTGACCAACGTTGATCCTTCTGCGTTGTCGGAGGAACAGGCAGCAGATGAGCTGGACGCTCTTGGTGAGGTTCTCCGCCAGGAAGCACGGCAGGTAGCCTTGCGTGAATTGTCCCAGCTCGATGACCAGCAGCGGCAGGTTATACTGCTAAAGGTCATCCAGGGAATGTCATTAAGACAGGTGGCCAAGGTAATCGGAATCTCGGTTTCTCTGGTGAACTATCGACTCAACCAGGGCCTGACAGAGCTGGCGCGGCGATTACGAAAAGCAGGAGTTGTATAGATGGAGCTTTTTGGTCAGATATTACAAAACACGACCTTTCCGGCTATAGGCCGGGTTAGGAGTTAGCTATGCAACGAAAAGAAGCAGAAAAATTACTGGCCGCATTGATCTTCGATGATCTTGACGAGGCCTCAAAAACCGAGTTATTGAACTATCTGCAGACTGATAATGAATTGCGGGAACGCCTGGCCGACATGCGCATGGCGGCCAAAGTGGCCTCCGATACCGTGCAGCACGGGCCGGACCCGGTCCTGGGCAAGCGGCGTTTGAAGCACTTGGCCAGACTCGCTAGGCACCAACGCAGTTGGACGACGTTTCTCACAGCCCCTCGTCTGGCCACTGCCGCTGCAATTTTCATCATATCCGCATTGGTTCTAACCGGTATACAGTCATTCAGATCTGCGGGAGTTGCTTGGTCCGATGTTGCAACTAAATATGAACTTCCAAGTAAAATAGAGAAAATAGAGACCGGTTTTGCTTACGACCAGAGTCACTATGAGTCTCCCATAGACGGGCCTTCGCGAGGCGATCAAGCTACCGAAATCACTTCGAAAACAGGTCAATATGCCTATGAACCGGCGGTTCGAGGTCCGGTTGTTGTGGACATGGGATATGCCTATGACCCAGCGGTTCGAGGTCCGGGGGTTATTGACAAAATAACAGGCATGAATGGTGAGGAAGACTTCATTAAAAACAAAATAGGTAGGATTACTAATGCACAAACATCCTCTCTCCATGGTTATGATGATTTACTTGGTTATGCTGACTCATCCCCCAAGACCGGTCCGACTAATTTATGGGATTCCGGAAGCATGGTAGCCGGAAGCTCTTTTGAGAGCAAGCCACATTCAGGTGTGACCATAAGCGGTGGTGACGGCAGCTACGATGTTGGTGGCCATCGTGGTGGTGGCTACTGGGGCTATGGTGGCGGCTATGGCGATAAAAACGGCGATGGCATTTCCTCGGCCTACAATTATTCCGGCGGCGGCTTTGGCGGCATGGGTGTCTCAGGTGGCGGCATGGGCGGCTACGGTGGTTATGGCGGTGGCGGCTATCGTGGCAGTCGCTATGACTGGATCGTCGGTAACGGTGGCTACTACGACTACAGCGGCCAGGGTGAGAAGGGTGGCAGTGGTGGGGACGCCGTCAGTGGTGTCATCAGTGGCGACACGCTCGGTGTTACTAACGGTACTCATGATGCTGATATCGTCTTCAAAGGTGGGAAAACCAATTTGTTCACAAAACCTGATGCCTTTGGGATTGCCGCCGATGGTGATAATATAGTCGTGGATGGTAGAGTTACCTTCCAAAATGGCCAGGCGGTTGGTACTACGACAGATGGCTCTACTGTCAACATTATCGACAATTTCGAAGGAGTAAGCAATGCTACTGCCCCGAGTCCGGTTACAGTAGTTGCAGGAAAACCGGTCACAATCACGGCACCTGAATTGGCCCCACCTTGGCGCTTAGAGCCAATGAAAGATGTATCCGGCAAAACCGACCTGCCAGAGCTTAAGTTGCAGAGTGGAAGTGAGGAATCACGAGTCGTGTGGCAGGACACAAACGGAGATATGAGGCCTTGGTGGACAAAGGAAGCACACGATAAGAGTGAAGCAGTTTCTAAGGAGATAGACTATGAGCAGGTTGACAAGGGCTATCATTATCTTCCCGAAAAGGTCCAGCCTGTCAAGCCGCCTGTGCCCGGTTTCCCCGGTTCCAATTTGGTCGAGCAAGGCAGCCGGCGAGGTGACGTTTCCAGAGAAGTGGATGAAGCGGAGATCCCTTATAGCGCGGTGATATCCACCGAAGACTCGAAAAAATATATTGAGGATTTTTTGGAATCAACTGGGCGTGATGAGAAATCCGTCTCAAGCTTAGAAAAAGTTATTTCAGAGTTCCCGCAGCCGACAGATGAGATAAAAGCACTACTTGGGACAAAGACAAAGCAGAGCGCAGATCATGAATCCTCGATTCCTGCGGAAGGACCGGCCGGCAAGGGGGAAAAGAGCCGCAGAACAGTGCCGATACTGGGAGACATACCAATAGTCGGCCATATGTACAGTGACGCCTATAAGAAGCGGCCGTTGACCGAGGAAGAGGAAAAACAGATTATAGCACACTTTGAGGACAGGAAATCTCAACCCAAGGGAGAACCGGCTGGGCTGGAGTACGAAACTATAAAACTCAAACACGCCGACCCCCGGGAAGTGGAAGCTTTAATAGAGGACGGCTTCAGAAACCTACCGGGTACAGAATCTCTGCCGGGTGTCTCGATAGAGTCGCTTCCCCAGGACCAGCAGATAATTGTCTTCGGTAGCAAGGACCAGCGAGAAACGGTCAAAAAGATGGTCCAGGCAATCGACAATAAGCTCCCCCAGGTACGAATTGACGCCACCATCGTGCGCACCGGGGAAGACGAAACCGACTTGCCCGCAGCCTCGCGTTTCAAGCTTGTTCCGGTAAATCCGTGGGTCATGGCTGAGCGAGATTCTCTGTCCACCTTCGCCCTCGATGTGGATACGGCATCGTATACCCTGTGCCGACGGTATATCCGCGGCGGTTTTCTGCCGCCAGCCGGTGCGGTGCGCATAGAGGAGTTCGTCAATTACTTCAACTACCACTACCCACAGCGTACCAATCCCACCTTCGCGGTCCACGCTGAGGCGGCCCCCTCGCCTTTTGCCCGCAGGGAACAGAACCTGACACTGCTTAAAATCGGTGTGAAGGCCCGCACGATTGGCCGCGACCAACGTAAGGCCGCCCACTTGATTTTTGTCGTGGATGCCTCTGCATCGATGGACCAGCCTGACCGGCTGCCGCTTATTCAGAGGGCACTTGGTTTATTGGTGAATAAGCTCTCTGCGGTTGACCGTGTCTCTTTGATAACCTGTGCGAGCGAGGCACGTCTACACATAGAGACGGTCCCGGCCCGTGAGCGCGGCAGGATACGCCAGGCCATCAACGCCATCCAGCCGGCAGGTCCCACGAATCTATTGGCCGGCCTGAAGCTGGGCTACGCTACGGCACGACGAACATTTGCACCGAAGCAAATCAATCACGTAGTGCTTTGCTCCGACGGTGTGGCCAACGTGGGCCAGACCGAGGCCGAGGCGGTCCTTAATGAGGTGGCTGAAGACCGAAAACAGGGCATCACCATCACATGTGTGGGTGTAGGATACGGCTCATACAATGATGCCTTTCTGGAGGCCCTTGCCAATCAGGGTGACGGCAGCTATATGTTTCTTGATTCGCTCCGACAGGTTCACCGGGTCTTCGTCAGGCAGCTTGCGGCCACATTGCAGACGGTGGCAAGGGATGCCCGCATTCAGGTCGACTTTAATCCGGATCGTGTTAGGCGTTATCGCCTGATTGGTTACGAAAACAGGGACATAGAAGACGAGCGTTTCCGTGATGATACAATCGACGCAGGCGAGGTCGGTTCGGGCCAGTGCTCCACGGCCTTGTACGAGCTGGAGCTGATCGGCCAGCCGTCGGCTGACCGGCAGGAAGACCTTGGTACTGTATTCGTACGGTACCTTGACGTCGAAACAGGCCAGTTTGAGGAAATCTCCAGCCGCCTGAGCAGCGCTATCGTACGAAGACTTACGGTCGAGAGCGCCCCCCGCTTTTTCCTCGCGGCGGGTGCAGCGCGGTTTGCCGAGATACTGCGTCAATCAGAACACGCGCAAGATGGGAACCTGATGGATGTATTCCGTGTCGTAGAGCAAGTTAGTCTGGCCCTTCCGCTGGACCGTGACGTGCGTGAGCTGGCGGAACTGATTCGCAAATCCGAAAACCTGCCCAGATCGCCCTAACCACGGTGTTGGTATTTTACCTGAATTTTACATCCTTTCGGTCGAATCAGGACGTATTATTTACATAGAGTGGTTATTTAGGCCGTATATTTAAAAAGTCGAGTATTGGAGTCCAAAATTCGAATGCCGTTTCCAGTAATCCGAACGCATTTTGTACAGCAGTCACCTGGAAGAAACGGCAATTACTTTTTTGAGAGGATATGACCATGAAATCTAATATAGCATCGCTGCTGCTGTTCTGGATGTTACTGACACCCGCAGTTCTGGCCGATGAGACAGCATCACTGCCAGACGATCAGTCAGCCGGAATTGAGATTGCCGAGGTACAAATCACAAGCCAAATCGATGGCCGGCAGCTTACCCTGAGCCTCAACTTTGAAGCCGTAACGAAGCGGGCCCACCGCCGCATGTTACTAATCCAGGGTGATGCGGTGCTTGAGAAGATTGAACAAGTTCATCCTGACTACAAGCTCGATTACAACCAGCTGGACAAGACCTACCATATAGCCTGGCCGCGGTCGGGTCGACATCGAATCAACGCGGCGTTTGTGACAAAATCCGAAGCTGACCCCAACGGCCTCTGGCGACAAACGAGTCTCCAGGTTCCGTTCGGCCGTGTGCGTCGGATACAGCTTACAAGTGATAGGCCCGACCTCGAAGTCCAGTTGCCGGGCGCCATGCGCGTCCAGCGTCAAATCCAGCAGGATCAACTGATTATCACTGCCATCCTTGGACCGCGCCAGCCGTTCGTAGTGCGATGGAAGCCTCAAGTGACACTGGCTGATGCCAAGCTGGTACTATCCAGTCAGGCCAATTCAATCGTGGACGTACGGCCCGGCCTGCTGCACATTGATGCTCTATTCGATTTCAAGGTCGCCCAGGGCAGGATAGAGGCTTTGAAGTTCGCAGTGCCGGCCAACCTGAGCATCACGGCAGTCGACGGGGCCCACATTCGCACTTGGGCTATCAGGGACACCAATGAGGGCATTCGCAATCTTGTTGTAGAACTGAGCCGGCCGCAGGAAAAGGACTACCGTCTGCGCATTCGTGCCGAAGCCGGAATTGACAAGCTGCCTGCTGAAGTTGAGGTCCCGGCCATAGAGCCTGCCGGAGGAATCCGCGCAAGTGGACACCTTGCAGTGGGCACCGACAGTGCTCTGCAACTAGTGGTTATGGAGTCATCAGGTCTGACTCAAATCGATGCTGCTGTCTTTCCTCGTGTTCAGGCCGGCGGGCTACAAGATAGGCCCATTCCAAAGAGCAAAGCGTTTTTCTACACATACGCCGGCAGGCACTACCGTTTACGGCTCTCCGTGGACGATATTGTGCCCAGTTATGACGTGGCCGGGCGCTTCGTGGTAAAGATAAAGGAAGATGACCTTGTGGTTGATGCCGAACTAGAGCTGGATGTACGCGATGCAGCAATACGTCAGCTTGAGGTGGTAGTTCCTGTGAATATGGTGGTAGTTTCTGTCGATGGCAATCAGGTCGAGGACTATCACCTCTCCGAAATGCAGGAAGCTAACGAGTTCACAACGGTGCGGACAGTATTCGCCAAGCCCGTGATAGGGCGCACGCTAATCTATCTACGCCTGGAGTTGGGCCATGGACCGCTGGGGCAGAAACAGACGATTCATGCCCTTCAGGTGACAGGCGCCAAGACCCATCGTGGTTATGTGGTCGTTGCCACGGAAACCGGAATCGAGCTCGATGATCCCGTGGTTGAGAACCTGCGTGAAGTCCATACAGCCTCAGTGCCGCTGCGCGTGGCCCAGGCCCAGTTCGCCTATAGATTCCGAGAGGCCGACTGGAATTTGAGTTTAATGGCCCGGAGCAAACCGACTGGAATACGGGCGGAAGTGTTCCATCTTCAATCGATTGGCGAGGCTCTGGCATACGGCTCAGCAGTGATTAACTATATCATAACCGGCTCACCAGTGGACGAGCTTCGCTTTAGTTTGCCGAAAAGCTTTGAGAATGTGGAATTTGTAGGCAGTGATGTTCGCCGCTGGACACGGCAAAACGACCTCTGGGTGGTCAAGCTCACGCGAAAGGTCCTCGGCGATTACAATATTGCTGTGACCTACACACAGCAGTACGGTCCCGGCAGGCCGATTCAATTAGGCACTCTTCATTGCCAGAATGTACAGACGCAAACCGGCTATGTGGTTGTGACCAGCCATCTGGATCTGAAGCTGCAGATAATGCCGGGCAAGAATCCTGATAATGAGGGCCTGCTGGCCATTACCATTGATGAACTGCCGGCTGATTATCGCCTGCTGACCAGCAGCCCGATTCTATCTGCATACAAGTATGTCACCGATCCGCATACGGCGACGCTCAGTATCGATCCCTACTCCCGGAGCGGGCTGCTGCCGGTGGTACTCGATATCACAGCTCTTCATACCTGGCTGGGAGTACGTCCCGATGGACAAATCGAATCGGTTACTACCGTTCGTTACAAGGTCAAGAACACCACAGGTCAGTTCCTCTCACTAGCAATGCCGCCGGGAACCAGGGTTTGGGCCGTGTTTTTGATCGAAACCAAAAGTGACGGTGAAAAGGTAACGAGACTGGCGGCATCATACGATACCGAAAGTGGCCGGCTGCTCGTTCCGCTCAGTCGTAAGGCCAATCCGAATGATCCGACGACAGTCGAGTTGGAGTATGGCCAGGTGCATAAATCGGGCGGCTGGTGGCGCCGCCGGTTGGACTTCGCTGCTCCGCTTAGTGCCGTTCCTATCACATACGCCGATTGGCATGTCAGCGTACCTGATGAGTGGGCAATCACCGCAGCCGGCGGCAACATGCAGGCGCGGCCTCGGCTCAGAATTCGTGTGGGTTTGGCGCGGGTACTCAACCGAGTAGGACAGTTATGGACCAGATCAATAGAACGATTGGCAGATCAGCCGGCAGTGTGGGTGATTGGCATAGCGGTGGTGGTATTGATTGTTCTCTGTGTGGTCTTTTTCCGTCGGTGGTTGCCGGAGTTGGTCTCGACAATACTGCTGGTCATGCTTCTCTGGGCTGGAGTGGGGGCAGCAATGTGTGGCCATATAGATAAACCTGCACCCGCAACGTCGGTGAGCTATTCGCAGGCGGTCAACACCGATCCCAGTCAGGCACTTCAGGTAAGTGCCATAATCATCCCTGCCTGGCGGCAGTATATCACGTTTTTGGATATTTCTATAGTGTTTCTGGTCTTAGCTGCGTCCTCGGCCGTTACTGTCTATCTGCGGCGACTATGGCCGATTGCGATGGTCGCAGCACTGGCCGCTGTAATATATCTTATAGCAAGGATCCCGGTTACCTGGCCCGTATTGAAGGCATTGTTCACATGGGTTGGACCGGCAGCGGCAGCTGCATGGTGTGCCTGGCGCGCATTGACCAGGCTTCGCCGAAAAATACCCGTTCCTGCGCAGGCCGGTACCGCAATAACAGTATTGTTAGTAGTGATTATGAGTGTATCCGGGGGCTGTGCGAGCCTGGGACCTGTCATCAAACCTGAAGCCGACCGTCCAATGATTGTGAGTATCGAATGCTCCCTGTCGGCCGGTGTGGATAGTATGGAGCTACAGTACAAAATGCGAGTTTCAGCCAGTAAACCATCGAGTTTCCAACTGTTGGATGAATCGGCGGTGCTGGTTTCCCCGCTAAAACTCGATCCACACGTTACTGTGCGAACAGAAGATGGCTGGCATGCAATAGCGCTAAGTAAGGCAAAGCTCTACGAACTGGAGGCAACATTCCTGGTTCCATTACCGCCGGTAGGTGAGGACCAGCGGCGTCGTTTCGAACTACCGCTGCCGATGGCTTTGACGAATAAAGTAAGCTTGACGGTACCTGACGCAAACGTATTGATTGATGCCCCACAGGCGGTTCATCTGGTTCGTAGTGATCATGAGAATCGGACTATGGTAGAGGCGATGTTCATACCCGGCTGGCCCGCTGTGTTCACTTGGCGACCTAAAGAGCGACAGGCCTCACAGGAGGAAGTACGCTTCTACGCCCAGGACGTGGCTCTGGCAAATTTAACATCCGGATTGCTCCAGGTGTTCCATGCAGTGCGCCTCCAGATCGCACAGGGCCAAATTGATACGCTCAAGCTGGGCATTGCCGGTGGTCAGACGGTCACCTCCGTCAGTGGGCCATACGTAGGCGGCTGGCGTTTTGATCCGGCGGTACATCAACTTGAAGTACGCCTGATTCAGCCGGTGACAGGGACCTATGAGCTTATGCTCGTTACCCAATTGGCCAGTGCCTCTGTACCATACGACGTGCGTTTGGAACCGTTGGTGGTCCATGATGCCTTGAGCCAGCATAGTTTGATTGGTCTGGCGACTGACCCATCCGTGTATGTTCGTGTTGATCAACATCCTGCATCTATGAACGCTCACGATTATATTCGTGATAGCGCCGACCTCATAAAAGTTGTTCCGGGACTTAACATCGAGCGGATCACGCAGGCGTATCGATTCGACTCCCCGGAGGGTGTCGTCAGCGGGCGAGTGCTCGCAGTACAGAGTGAGCTGCGCAGCCAGGAAACTGCAAGGTTCAACGCAGAGGACGACCGTCTTATCTATAACAGCCAATGGGTCATTGAGATTGCCAAGGCCGGTCGGTTCGACGTCGTTTTGCACATACCTGAAGGTTTCGATATCGACACCCTCGTCGCCGAGCAGGTCAGCCATTGGGATGAAACAGTCGAAGACGGTCAGCGCCGCGTGCGTGTACATTTCAAACGCAAGCTGACCGGCTCGGTTCAATTAAAATTAACCTTAAGCCAGCCTGTAGCACAGATGCCCGAGCATATCACCGTACCGCATGTGATGTTGGAGGATGTGCTCAAGCACACGGGGTATTTGATCATAGGCTCAGAGCAGGGTGTACGCCTGTCGGTGGCGTCGCGACAGGGTGTCAGCGAGGTCAATCCCGCCGAACTCGGTTACCCGACCCAAAGCCTGCTGGCGTTTCGATTGCTGCGACCCGATTGGCAGTTGCAGCTCCAGACCGAGCTGGTGCAGCCTCGGGTGACGGTTCAGGCCCTGCACGTGGCCAAAGTAACCGAGGGATTGGTGCGTCACCACCATTACTTACGGTATCGCCTGTTCCAGGCCGGGACCAAGTCTTTTGAGTTCAGCCTGCCGTCAGAAGCGACCGGTGTGACAATCACCGGACCGGGAATCGCCAGGCGCGAACAACTGGGGCAGGGTAACTGGCGTGTAGAACTTGCGGACAAGATTTACAATCAGCCTTTCTTACTGCGGGTGACTTATGAAACACAATACGACCAGGTCGACGGTAAAGTACAGTTGTCGCCAGTCCGTTGCCGGGACGTATATCTGCAACAAGTCCATACGGTGGTATTTGCGACGGATCGCGTAGAACTTTCGGCTGAATCTACCGACCCGGCGATACGTCCGGCAGAAGCACGCAGCATTCCTAAATACTTTGGGGCCGGTGACCTTTCCGGTGCTGCAATGTGCTATCGCAGTACTTCGCTGGATCTTGCGCTGACGATTCAGGCCAGACGTCACTCTGCGGCCGAACAAATCGGCGCCGATGTACGACGAACCGATATTGTTACCATAGTCACAGAAAGCGGACAGGCCATCAACCGGGTGGTGCTCACCCTTCGCGTAGGTAACCGGCGGCATTTACAGACAATACTGCCGGATGAGGCGGCGATTTGGTCACTGTCCATTGATGGACAAGCGGCTCAGCCCTCCATCCGCAAGAACGCCGAAGGTCGTGACGTATTACTCGTGCCGCTGCCGCAGCAGGCATCTGACAATGTAATAGTGGACATGGTGTATATAGCAGAATTGCCTTCTGCTCGTTCCGGTAACAAGCGTCACTGGTCCGGAACTCATCAACTGTCCGGGCCGCGATTCGACCTGCCGCTAAAGCGGATAATCTGGCACGTTTATGCGCCTGAAGGTTTTAACTACGACGACTTTGGCGGAACGCTGACGATTGACAGGAAAGCGGTGCTCGACCAGCAGGTGCATCGTTACAATCTACAATACTATGAAAGGCAAATACTTGAAGTGAAAAGTGCAAATGACCGGTTCGCCCAGCAACAGCAGAAACTGGCACGCGAGCTGGCGCAAAGGGGCCGTCAGGCTGATGCTCGACGGGCACTTGCCAAAGGCTACAACTTCTCAAGAGGCAATATGGCCCTTAATGAAGACATCCGCGTAGATCTCGATAATCTGCTCAGGCAACAAGCCAAGGTAGGACTGGTTAATGCCCGAGGCCGCCTGCGTCAGCAGGCTTCCGGTACCGCGGCCGACCAGGACTTGATCTTAGTGGATGGCAAAAGCGTCAGCTTCAGTCAGCAGCAGGCGGAACGCATCGAAAGCTCCCTTGGAAAAGCAGATAGTGAGAACCTGGAGTTGATTACGCAACGGATCATCCAAACACAGGAGGCGGCCGAAGGTTCGGTAGCACAGTTGCAGATTACCATGCCCTTCTGCGGTAAGATGCTGCGTTTTGACAGCCCGTTGCAGGTTGAACCAAAGGCGGAAATGGTGGTAACATTTCGGGCCAGGCCTCAACGAATACGGCACCTTGATCCAAGCTCCTGGTATGGTCTGAGTCTTTTCGCTGGCCTGTTGGCCGTCGGAAGTGGAATTGGCTTTGTGCGTCGTAAATGGGACCGTCTGCACAATATCTTCACGCCCGCACCACGTCCTAAGCAGCCGACCAAGCCTGCTAAGCCAAGCAATCCGGATGAGCCAAATGGCCAAGTCTCGGCTAAGGAGCTAATCTAAATTCCGAGGATCTCAATAAGAGCCGGAAGGGTGGCTTGCTTGCTTTCCACGCGCCTGTCAGGAAACGTTCCTTAAGGTAAATGTAAATGGTTCGTCTAATGATGGTGGCCGGAGGATGCAGTCAATGGCTTCAATTATGCTACAACTTGTCAGATATCTGTGGATCTGTCCTATCAGCCATTCGCAGATGATGCCTGCAACTGAAGTGTTCGTTGTGTCGAGGAGGCGTACTATAGTTCTAATGTTTAGGCATAGTTTGTATTCCCATTTTTCTGCTTTTTTGGATTTTCATACCTAAAACTCGACTATAACCCAACAACCCGTTATTTCCAGATTCGACGAAATTCATCGGTCAACTGCTTCAGATTGTTAAGACGAACGGCCCGCTTGCCCTGCTCCCTGGCCCGCTCCAATGCAGGCATTGAAAACGCCAATAATAACGCAATAATGACGATTACAACAAAAAACTAAATTAACGTAAATTCTCTCGGAGTGTTCGTAACACTCCGTTCTGTCGAAAACGCCGGTGAAAACAAGCTATAGTCTGGGTATGTCCGCATTTTTGGCCCTATTTACCAATTTTGAAGGAGTTGGTCACCGCTGCAGAGAGAGATGGCATAAAGATATGGCAAGCCCAACACGCTGAGCGCCGAGCCAACCCCACTCACGACGAGAAAGTCCGGCGCTCACTTTTTTTACCCGCACTGCTATGATGGCAATTACCACTAATAGATAGTTCGATTATTGGTCGAACTGGTGGTCGACAACAATATTTTGACGTTAACGAGGAAATCATATTATGTCTGCTTGGTAATCGGCAGGCAAAATAGCCACGGGTCGGCATCCAAATCAGCCACACCCAATTTACATAATAAGCCTCCATCTGGAGGCGGACAAGTATAATTTTATCCACCCGTAGGCGGGCCTACTTTTTTTCT
>Ga0209636_10004527_pt1 | contig 14181 bp, 16 predicted proteins | sample DeeMarSWOR152_54_FD_187464 | JGI IMG/M metagenome (GOLD analysis project Ga0209636, IMG submission 187464) | Marine sediment microbial communities from White Oak River estuary, North Carolina - WOR-1-52-54 (SPAdes) (version 2) | ecosystem: Environmental > Aquatic > Marine > Intertidal zone >...
GCCCAATTTCACTTTGAATCCTCAAGCATAAATCATTTTTCAACAATTCTTTAATCCAGCATCAAAAAGCTTTCTACGCACGCTCAAAATGTTGCTGAAAGGTTTGCTGATCGTTGGTTCAGAAATGAGATTTGTGTGCCTTTTCCACAAGCGTTGAAGTTGCTTGAAAACGCGCTGAAAGCTTTATGGTTTTTGGGATACTGAGGGGGTGATCTTGTTTGGGTTTGAGAAAGGCTGGTGTGTTTAGGCTGAGCAAGTCCGGTAAGGCTGTTGAGATTCTTCTGAATGAGTTGCCTAATAGCGTGTTCGATTATTATTTCTATGTTCCACTTAGCCAAGCTAAAGAGATTGTTGAGGGAAAAAAGACTTCTACTAATGTTTCCTTGTTGGTTGCGGATCATTGAGTATGTGTTTCTGCTGTGGTTATCTATTTGCGTTTTTCTTTCCATTGATAATTACAGGTAGAACATCTATAATTCGCGGTTTCCCTGTCAAAAGAAGAAACACCTATGAATTCACTATTACATTTTGGGCAGCGAGATGTTACGCCTGGACTTTCTGTTAGTGAGCGAGTGGTCTCTAGTTTCGCCAATGAACGCACAAGGGGCAAATCTGGGCATTGATGGTTTTCAGGGAGCTTATGTTCTATACAGAAGGGATTATTGCAGTGGGAGCAACGGAAAGGTAGATTGACTTCCTTTCCACAAAAATAGCATTTCACTATAACTTTCCTCATTTTAGGTTGAGCATAGAAAGTTTAATGATTTATGAAAACTTGTTATAGAACAACCTTCTACAAAAAAGAGAGTAGGGTAAGACGTAGCTTGTTTTGTCTTACTCGCCTTTTTCAAACAGCAAGTAATGATTGGCCTCTGCGCCTACGCTGATTTGAGCACAAGCGTAGGTGTGGAGACGCCAGCCGTTCTGTTGCTTGCCCTTGATTGTTGCACCGATATTTTTGTAATTCTCAACTTTCACGCATTCATATTCTTTCAACTCAACATCACCTCTGTAGAACCTTCGAATAGGCAAGCCTATAATAGTTTATACGCAAAAAGAAGAAATTGGAAAGAAGGAATAAACCATGAGTGAAGAAATCAAGGACAACTTTGAGAAAGGAATTTTCTGGGAGTTATATCTGGATTTAGAACGTCAATTTCTGAATTTTCTCGAATATGTTCCATACCTACCTGGAAATGAGACTGTCTACTCCTTCAAATTGTTGAACCTGATTCTCTCCATAGGAGGACATATTGACTCCGCCTTCAAAGAGATGGCCCGCTATCCGGAATTCTCCAACAATATCGAATGCCAGGAAATTCTTAAGATTCTTAGAAAATCGGAGAAGAGAAAAGAAGAAGAAAAGAGCCCTATCTCAGTTCCTATAAAGCTTCCGTTGAAGGCCTTTGAGAAGGAATACAGGCTTTCGGAAAGGCGAGTCATTTTCAAACGCTTGCCAAATAGAGAAGAGCTTGTGCCCTTCAAAATTGATAATGCAAAGGATTCTGACACAAACATGCCAGAATGGTGGAACATCTACAATGGATTAAAACACGATGTTGGCATTAATATAGTTCAAGCCAATCTCCAAAACACTCTTAATGCGTTAGCTGTAGCATTCCTCATTAATGTGCGTCATATACCGGCAGCTAAACGGTTATGTGCTTATGGCATTCTTAAAGGTGGAATTAGAACTGAGGAAGGATACGCCAAGGCCAGATTTGACATCACTCCTTATATTTTCGAACAGATTCTCAAAAGCAAACAGAGTCATTATCCTGCCTTTGTAGAAACATCCATCTTCGTCCACTTTTTCTGATAGAAAAAAGAGGGAAGATTAAGAACACATATGCTTCAGCAATTTCTTCTTCGCAAATGCCAGAATAGTATCATAAGCCAAAAAACTAAACAATCTAACAACAGCCCCATTACATTTAAAGTGACCAATAGAAAAAGCCAAATGCAGATAGGCAGATAACAGAGACCTGGAATAACATGAGATAAAGAATCATCAAAAGTTGTTTTTCTCTTAACTCTTCCATTTATCTTAACTGTCCCCTCAACTATCTTCTCCTGCATTTTCTTTACTCGTTCATTTCTTATTGCGCTCCAATGTTCTGGGCGGTATAGATGTTTCCAAAATCCTACCATCAAACCAGTATGGAATCTATAAAATCCAAAAACAGGTAACGTCAATGTTATTACACATAGGATTTTGAGATACGAAATATCAAAAAGGTTCCTCGGTAGTTGCAGATTGTTAAAAAAAGTCAATCGGTTGAGGAAAAATAAAAAGTATAGTAGAGGAATTATGTTCAGGGTAATTATTGAAAGGAAAAGACGCTTTGTTGCTTTGCTTCTAAGACCGAGCGCAAACGATTCATGGGTTGGGAATGAGTGAAGCCATCCAGTTGACTGAACCATTATTCCGAAGAATATCGCGTAGAAAACAGTGAATATTTCTTGAGCAATGTTCAGTTGAGGAAGAGACAAGTCTTTGTCACCGATACTGAGTTACTACGGAAAGTGTTAATTGCCTTTTCGTTGCCTAGCCGTAGGAAAAGTTTGAGATTGGAATAGAAAAAAGAGGGAAGTTAGGTTTTGCAGTAGAATCCTATTTGCGTTTTCTGAACAACATTACTTCCTGCGGTGTTGTGGCTACATACTCAAATCCAGATTCTAAAAGCACACTTGCTTCTTTCGCGGTTTCGGCTGCCCTGACGGTAAATTCTGAATCATGGAATTGAACAAGCTGTGTGTAGATCAGTGTGGTTTCAAGTTTCTTATGGCCTAGCTTCTGTTTTACGAGAAGAATGTCCTTTGTTTTCCAATATAGTAGTGTGGCGTAGTAGTGTCTGAAATCATAGAGCCTAATTGTTCTGAGGGCTGGATCGCTAAACTTCTCTGCTATGCGATTCCTGTGTTCCCGGTAGCACTTACATATCCACTCACTAGAAGGAAACGGCTTCTCTCTGTTATTTTTCGCTAAGTATTCCTTCAGCAAAGCACAAGTTTGAGCCTTCAACTTGAAAACTCTACTATTATGACCTTTCGCTCCCTGAACATGAAGGATTCTACTGTTCAAGTCTATGTCATATCGTGACACACGGCTTAACTCAATCGGCATCATACCGCATTCTTTCAACAACGTCAGAATGGTTGCGTATCGCCTAGAAGCCGAGTTAATCAGCTTGTCTATCTGCTCAGTAGTTGGAATCTTAGGTAGCTTAGGCTCATAGCGATAGTAAGGCTTCAACCACTCTATTCCATTCACAACAGCATAGTAATTGTAGGCTTTAGCGAGGTTGTTCTTGTAACTGTTAGCACACTTCTTAGTAGCTATGAAATTCTTAACGGCTTCAGAATCATCTAAGTCAACGTGCTTCGCAAGAAACGCCAAACAGAAACTAACCGCCTTAAGCGTAGATTCTTCAAGCCCTGCACCTCTAAGTTTTATTAAAGTGTTCACAATCTTACTACGTCTAAGTCTAGGCGAAAGGGCCCGTAGTCTAGTCTGGATTAAGACGCTGGCCTGCGGAGCCGGAGACCCGGGGTTCAAATCCCCGCGGGCCCGCTAAGAAACTAGGCTACTTCTGCAAGGTAGACGTTATGTTTGTTAGCGATTATGCGGGCTTTGACTTTTGCACCTACTGGGACATTTTCGGCGTTGATCAAGATCATTGCTTTGTCACCTTGCAATGTAACTGCTAGCTTTTCCTTTCTAAGCCATCCAGGCGCTATTACGTGTAGCCTTGTTTTTTCGAATCTTTTGTACGAAATTGGAAGCATTCGGCTTCTATGTATTCCGAAGTCTCGTGGACGCAGAACCAACTTGATTTTGCATAGTTTCTCCCATGCCCTCAATTGACCGTAGAATTGTTTCCATCTCAGCGCCTTGATACCCTTCACTTTTCGTCCGTGTTTATGCACCTCATATTTCTGTATCCCCAGCGGTGGGCTTCTTTTTCCAACTCCGATTTCGGATGTTAGATCGATGATTCTTAGGATTTCTTGGTCGTTTATGTTTGGCACCCATACAGGCGAAAGGAGCAGGTCTATAGAAGTATTCTGGATTATGTATCTTGCTAAATCAACTACGCGCTTAACGTCATACATTTCTGTGTCTGCAAGCTTTTTTGCGAGTTTAGAATCTAAGGCATCAACTGAAAGGTTGATTCTTGAAAGCCCGGCTGAAGAAAGACTATCCAAGAGTTTTTCGTTCAGTAATGCGCCATGAGTCTGCATGGAAACCGTTTTAACTCCTCTCGTTTGATGCAACTCATGTACAAGCTCTGTGATATACGGATATGTTAACGGGTCGCCAACCGTGTCTATGTGCGCCTCGATTGCATGTTCTCCTTTGAAATCGGCAAGTTTTCTAAACCATTCAACCAAGTGGTCTAAGGCTACAATGTATTCGGTTTGTCTTATACGGGATTTTGGACCCGCGTTTGTTGAGCAGAATATGCATGAAAGTGGGCATGTCGATATTGGGCGCACTTGAATCACGTTTGTGCCACGGTCTATGAGACCAAATGCTATGCATCCAATAAGTGGTATAAATTCGTCAATTTTGACAAGATCTTTGTGAGCAGATGTTTCAACCAAAGCTAACATCTTCACTTAGCCAATAGTAGAACACTCTCTAAAGCAACACCGATTTTAACCGTTCTCTCTCTCGTCGCAACCCTCTTGTTTACAACCAGCCTTTTCTCCATGTTAAAGCCTACACTTTCACCTAACTTGGCTATCAACACATCAGACTCCACAATTCTATCGGAAAAAACGCCTTGACCCACAACCAACACCGCTTTTCCACCATCTCGAAGAACTCTGTACATTTCTCTCAGATACAATTCCATATCGGAAAAGTAAGCTTCAGCAATAGAGGGCAACCCCAATTTTGGAAATACAATCTTACCTCTTCCGAAATCAGCTCCCAAGTATGCTTTCGCTGAATCTATGCCGATCAGCTCCTTTAGCAATGCCTCTTCAATATCGAAAGCCTTTGTGTACTCCAATTTGTTGAGATAAGGGGGCGACGTTACAACTGCGTCCAAACTCTTAGTCTTTAAAAAGCCTAGTTTCCTAGCGTCCCCCTGCTTCACAACGATTTCGCATGGCTTAAACTCTGCCATTTTCAAGTGCCTGATAAACTTCCTGACAGTAGCCTTAAACACCTTCCTTAGAGGAGGATGCTTCCTCTTAAAGAAGCGTATAACAGCTCCATCTTTAAACGCATAAGAAACTCGCATCGCCGAAACAACAAGTGCCAACACTAGGAAATCTCGCATGATTTTATCTTTCACTTTGTTGATTTCGGACTTGAAGAATAAGATGTCTTCAAGAGCATATCTCGAAAATGCTTTCCTGAGAAGTGGATTTATCCCTTTCAAATCAGGCTTTTCAAATTTTTTGGAGAAAAAATCTCTTTTCAATTCCAAGAGTGCTTCTAAGCTGTAACTGCTTGTTTTCACTTGCGAAACAAAAGCAAAAAATGGATGAGCATCAATACCAACAGCGTTTATCCCTCTTTCTTTGGCTACTAGCAAAGTAGTTCCAACGCCGCAAAACGGGTCGAGAACCCAGTTGCCTTCATGAATGTCAAGCTGGTTTAACATTAGCGTAACAAAGTTGCTGGAGAATGCTTCTTTGAAGTGAACCCAGTTGTAAATTGGCAACCTTTTGTTAGGTTTGAAGGTAACAAGCTTACCTAGGTCGCATCGTTCTTCCGTTCTCATCAATATCTCCACTAACGTTGTCTCTAACATGAATACGAAAGTATTTAGACATTCTCTGTATATAGTTAGGTTTCCTTGGATGAGTGAGAAAATGCAGTTTTCTCGCAGGCAATTGGCAAAAATGATTGACCACACTTTGGTGAAGCCAGCCGTTACAAAAGATGATGTCATTAAACTCTGTTGGGAAGCCGAAAAATACGGCTTTTGCTGTGCTGTTGTCAATCCTACGTTTGTGTCTCTGGCTAGACACATGCTGGAAACAACCGATGTTAAGGTTTGCTCCACTGTTGGATTTCCATTTGGAGCTACTTTGCCAGAAGTTAAGATGTTAGAAGCCCGAAAGGTCGCAGAACAAGGAGCTGAGGAAATCGACATGGTTATGAATGTAACCGCCTTGAAGTCAAAAGATTACGACACTGTAAAAAAGGATATTGAAGCCGTTGTTAATGTGAAGACTTTGCATAGAGCTGTCATAGTCAAAGTGATTATCGAAACCGCTTGGCTAACGCACGAAGAGAAAGTAACCGCTTGTAAACTTGCAGAAGAGGCCAGGGCTGACTTTGTGAAAACTTCCACTGGATTTTTTGGTGGAAAAGCCACCGTTGAGGATGTGAGGTTGATGCGGCAAACCGTCGGCAAAGACATGGGTGTTAAGGCGGCAGGAGGAATTCGAACTTTAAAAGACGCGTTAGCCATGATTAATGCTGGAGCCAACCGCATTGGAACAAGCACAGCCGTGGCAATTATAAAGGAAATGTCTTAGAAGACAAGAAAGTCTTGAGCCCTGTGCACTTCCCGATTGGAAGCAACTACGACCAAGATGCATTGGCACTCATCCACTCGGACACTCTGGTCAAAAATTCTGCTGTTACTGTGGACGGAAAACCCTTAATGAAAAATGGCAAACTGCAAATCTAGGCTTACTTACATTCTTTCTGGAGCCTCTATTCCAAGCACATCCAACGCATTACTCAACACAATTTTTGTGGCTTCAACTAGGGCCAACCTCGCATCGCTAAGCTCTAGAGGCTTCGCCTTTAAGACAGGTAACGCATTGTAAAATGTGTTAAACTTGTCAGCCAGAGCGTTGGCAAAGTCAGCAATAAGGTTTGGTTTAAGGTTATCCGCTGCCTCTATAAAAACTTCAGGGAAACGGGCCAGCATCAAAACGATATCATGTTCTAAACGTTCCTTAAGCAACACATAGTCGGCGCTTTTAGGCTCTCTCTCCGCCTTACGAATGATGCTCCCTGCCCTCGCATGAGAATACTGAATGTAGGGTGCGCTGTTCTTTTCAAAGTCCAAAACGCGGTCCCATGTGAAAACAACAGGCTTGCTCGAATCCACTTCTACAAGAGCATATTTCAGGGCTCCAATGCCAACAAGATTTGAAATCTTCCTTTTTTCTTCCTCAGACAAACGCGGAGAACGCTTAGAGACTTCTTCATAGGCTCCTCTGACAGCTTGATCCATCACTTCGTCGAGGGTCAGATAGCGACCCTTACGACTTGACATACGAAAGCCTGGGAGTCTCACTAGGTTGTAGGCGAAATGCGTTAGATTCTTCGCATATTCAATTTGTCCTATTGCGCAAAGAGCAAGTTTCAGCTGCAGCTGAGCAAGAGGTTGCTCCATTCCAATGACGTTGATAACACGTTCGGCTTTCTGAAACTTCCAGAGAGTGTAAGGAATATCCCGTGTTGTGTAAAGGGTTGTGCCGTCCGCCCTAACTAAGGTCAGAGGGGGGATTTCATAATCTTCCCTAACGCCAAATGCCTGCTTTAGGTTGAAGTCTTGCGCTACCTTGTCTGCGTCAAACTCTAAAACTTGTCCAACGTGAAAAACGTAGGGAGTCTTTTCCAGCTTACTGAGCACCTTTTTGACGTCGCTACTCCAAACGAAGTCGCTTTCCCAATCCCAAGAATCGAAGATTATCCCAGCTTTGACAAAAGTCTCTTTAAAGCCTTCTATGCAAAGTTGACTGATTTCTCTGATCAACGATTTAGCATGCTCTTTACCAGCCTCGTATTCGCGGATTAAGCGGGCAACTTTTGATTCAGGGTCATCATCTTTGCTGATTTCTTCGGCAAGTTCGTTGAAAAGTTGAGAATGCTTTGCTTCGACGTCTACTGCAACCGACATCCAATCGTCAAGTTCTCGTTGCAGTTTGGAAACCTCTTCTGAAGTGGAGTGCTCTTTAGCTTTTCCAATTTCTTTTTTTAATCTATGAACCTCAATTAGGCAACTTGTTATGGTGTAGATTACGCCGATGAAATGGTCTGGTTTTCCTTCTGGTTTAGGCTTACCTAACTTCTCGTAGCCGTAGGCGATGACTGCTGCCTGTCGTCCAACATCGTCAACGTAATAGTGGCGAAAAACTGTGTGTCCTCGAGCCTTTAAAATTCTGGCTAAGGCGTCGCCAAGCATGGGGTTTCTTGCCGTTCCAATGTGGATAGGAGAGATTGGATTAGCACTTGTGTGCTCCACGATAATTTTCATCGGTCTATCATCTTTGACGTAACCGTATTTTTTGCCTAAAGCTCGAATAGACTCAACTGTTAATCGAGGAAACTCGGCAAAATCTGCATGAAAGTTTACGTATCCTCCTCCAGCACTCTTGACCGCTCGAACAAGTGGAAAATCCGATACGTCTAGAGCTTCAACAACTTTTCGAGCTACAACTAGCGGTCTCTTGCCTGTCTGCTTTGCAATTTCAAAGCAAACAGAAGACGCCAACTCCCCAAACTCGGAACTTGGAGGCAGATCCAACCTGACAAATATAGAAACTTTAGGAAAAAGTCTGCTTAAAACATCCCGTAGCGCAGTTTCGCACCCGGCACGTAACTCTCCAAACGGATTAGACGAAACCATATTGTGTTTCACCTTGGCGGGCCCGCTGGGATTTGAACCCAGGATCTCCGGCTTTCTCTCGCTTAGGCGTCCGGAGGCTTGCGCATTGCTTTGCTTGTGGCAATTCGGCGCCTTAATCCTGACTGGGCAACGGGCCCTGTTTTCGTCATCAAAGTCAATGCTGATGCATATATAAAGCTTGTAGGAATGAAAAGAGAGATTAGCAGACTCAACAGAGGCAGAGCTGTAATCTTAGGTTTGAAACGTTTTCTTTTTGAATGTTACGCACCTAAACGCCTACTAGCGTGCTTGTCTGCATTATCTCACGCAATTTTGCGCAGATTAGTGATTGCGGTGTCAAGTAACATAGAAGAAAAGGACATCTAGTGTTTACTTCATCTTGCTTGGTGTTCTTATTCTTCAGTAGACTATGATTGCTTCTAGTGCTATTATAATCATTGATAGAATGATTGGCGAGAGGTCCCATGAAAGGTTACGAACATGTGAATTAAGGTATTCTTATGGAATTCCTGCTCCTGTGAACATGTCATAGAGATAGCGGTTCCAGTCTTCACCTTCTTTTTTAATTATTTCAAAGATATCCTGCAAAATTCGATGATGTTGTATTTCATCCTCGATGATATGTTCTAAGATTTTCTTGAAATTCTCATCTTTCAGAGTTCTGCTGATTTCCTTTGCTCTATCCAACATCTTGCTTTCATTTTTGATGTGCGTCGTAAGCTCCTCAGTCATCTTCTTTCTGTCAATTTCTCCAAGTACGACACGTCGGTTTAACTCGATTAAAGTCTGATATATATCAGAATGTTTCATGGTGTCCAGAATTATTCGGTGAATAAATATTCTAACAAAGGGGTTTATCGCAGAATTGTATAATGGACTAAGTTTCTTAGCTGTCTCATCTTCGAAGGCTTTCTGCTGCTTCAATGCTTCCAGAGTCTCATCATCTACTTTCTCCCACAAACTTTCACCTCCGATTTCCCATTAATTTACAATGTGTTCAAACTTTGGTTTTATGACTTGTGGAAGAAACTAATCCACTGTTTAATCTTTGCATATTCCCAGAGTTTTTGACTAATTAATGGTTTATTCTTGTATTTTTTGCAGTCTTTGTTCTCCTTTCTACATTTCATTGTAGAGATATCCAAACCACTCAAATATTGTTAGTTGAATCATTCGCTCTCTGTTGCTTTCTGTTGTACGCTTCATCCTTTTCAATGCTGTCTTGATTGGTGCGCTGTAGAGGTCGTCAGCAATACTAATGTTTGTGAGTTTTCTGTGTAGGAGAAGGCCTGTTCCTTCAAAGAGTGTGTCCAATCGCATATATTCTTTCTAGCCATATTATCGCCTAAAAGAGAGGATCAAATGAGTTAGCTTAAAAGTTCTAGGAGACAAGTCTTTTACTTCATCTTATCTCTATTCAAATGTCGTGTTGCCATGGAGGTCAAATGCTTTCCAAGACTTTCAGAAGAACAACAGAAAAATCTGCCAAAAGACTACATTCGTCCCCCCATTGAAGGAACGTATTCAGTTAATGATGAAAATCCCGAGGGTGTAATCTATGTGTATGTAGGTTACTGTGATTGGGAAAAGAACTTTGACAATTGCTTAAAGGAATTTATCCTAACGATTTTCCATGAAGCCATGCATATTATGTTTCCTGAATTAGAAGATTACATCCCATATGCTGAGAAAATCTTAACTACCGTGCTCAACGATGAGTAAAAAATCTGAAATCCTCTCTTCCTTGTTGTTTTAATTTCAAGTTGCATTAGTAATTTAAGGAAGAATATGAGTTTGAATTCATAAAGCCTTTATATTTTATAGTATGAAATCTGAAATTGGTTTAGACAATGGCAAGGTCCAAGCTTGAAATATACCTTAGTATTTTGGAGGTTTTAGCTCTTCGTGGATCATTAAGTCTAACTCATATCACATACAAGGCAAGCCTGAATCATAACGTGGCAAAACGGTACTTGTCTTTCTTGGTAAAACAGAATCTTGTGGAAGAGAAAGTGATGGAGAAGAAAAAGGCGACTTATGCAATAACTAAGAGTGGATGGAAAATTCTCAGATACTTTTGGGAAATAAAGCAGGTGCTGCAAATCGAACAGAAGGGAGTATAACAATGTCTCCGAAGCAAGCAATCGGTTATTCTTGCTCTAAATGCGGCAGATCTTTCACCGAACCTATTGAGCTGACAGTTCAGGCAGACGGTTCTCATGAGACTTATTGTGCTTGTCCTCACTGTTTTTCCAAGGTGAGCGTAAAGGAGAGAAAGATGGAGAGAATAGAAACTCCTCTTAATGCTTCAAAGAAGAGCAGTGTGAATGAAGCCGAAGGCATTGAACAGAATAAGCCAGCTGGTTGTGCACATTTCCTTGGTTATCTGAAAACTCGTCCAAAAGGGTCTCCAATCCCAGATGAATGTCTATTATGTGCCGCAATCATAAACTGTATGTGAACTCACATCAGTTTGTGTATGCTTAATAATTTAAGGAGAAATCACTGAAAATTCAGAGAGTATAACAGCTCCTTTGTTCCATCTTCTGCTATGTATCCACCATATCCAATCTTCTTGAATCCAGCTTTTTCGTAGAGTCTTCTGGCTGGAATGTTCTTTTCAGATGTAAACAGAATCACACATTTGGCTTTGTGTCCATATGAAAGGAAATGTGATTCTATATCCTTTATAACCTCTGTCAATAGCTTGAAGCCCAAACCTCTTCTTCTGCAGTGTTCATCTATCCATATATCCAAGATCTCTGCCCAACCCAACTTTGGGCTTTCTCTTGGGAACCATATTAAACCACCTACAATCTTCCCATCAACTTCAACCAGCTTCCAGAAATAATGATCAAGACACAACTCAACGAATTTCCCAGCAGTTTCCAATCCACAATAGGGCTTTTCGTAGATTCTGCAAAGATCCTTGAAGTCTCCTCTTGTTGCATCTCGTAGAGCAATTCCCATAAGTCTCACTGATTCCTCTCTATATGCATCACTCACATTCAGTTTGTGATAGATACTCTCTCAGCTCACAGGACGAACCAGATATGTTGGTGAGATAACATGCGTATGTACCATTTGATGTCGTAATGGCGATATGGATCTTCCTTTTCTATTTGCAGAAACTTGTCATAAATGGTTTGAGCAACGGCTCTCAACTCATCTGGAAGGTTGGGGTCATCATATAGCACTCCTTTATGATGTCTTAGCCTGAGTTTCACCCAATAATAATCATTCTTCTTTGGGGCATAATTCATTCCAAATTCCTGAGCGAAGAAGTGGGCTCTGTAAATCACTTCTTTTGGAGAATCGACTATTACACGCTTATCGATTTTTCTACCCATCTTTTTTAACTCACTTATTTCAACCAGTTCATGTATCATCAAATATTCATTACCAAGAACGTCACGCAAAGTAGCTATGTCCTCAGAGAAGATCTCCCCTGTCATCCAATCATAGAATTCTTTGGCTGAGACATCTTCTGCTTCATAGCCTAAGTCTCGAATTATTTTCATAGCAGCAACCATTTTTTCTTGGATTTCATCCAACACAATTCTGACCCCAAATAAGGTTTTTCATGTCCATTTTCTTTCTCTTCGATTCACTACCTAATCTCAAGTTGCATTAATAATTTAAGGATGCGGAATTTCTTAGATTAATAAACTCAGGATGCAGAGCTTCATTTTGCTTGATAGGGTAGTTGGAATTGACCTTCCTTTAATTTTCCTTAGCGAAGAACAGTATCTTTGAGACAACAATGATTCCTCCGATCATCATAGAAACTCCAAAGATCATCATCAAATACTCCAGCCCCCAGGGGCGTGTGCCATAGCCAGACAGATAGATCCAGGCTCCCCAGCAGAGCAAGAAGAAACCGATGCAGAGCAAGATTGTGCCCAACGCAATTGCACCCAAAACGGCGATACAATCTCGCTTCCTCATTTTTTCCACTCATCTTTTCTATTTTTATCTTGTATTTTCATTTCTGGTTGCATTAAAGATTTAAGGCGAAAATCTCTATACTAAAGTGGTCAAATGAGAATGGATAAGACAACTGTTATTGAGATTTTCTTTGGCTTGTTGGGAATGTTCTTAGCAAACTTAGGAATCAATGCAAGGTCACCTTTTCTTGCATATCTTAGTCCGATAGGAATGTGGGTTGTCATCATCACGCTCTATTGGCACTACTACAGAATAAGGGAAGAAGCAAGGCAACAAGGCAAAGCTGCCGTGTTGTAGAGATTTCTTCTTTTTAGGTTGGTGCTCATGTCATTCTAGGTAACCGTAATTCAAGCTATTGCTTGTAGGCTATTGCTTGCAAATGCCCTGCTAATGCTAATGCTTCTCGTTTCTCACACAGAGTAAGCTCAAATTCAAGTATCTTCTCAAATAGATCTTTCGGGTATTTTTTTCTCATGAAATGCTCTTTTGAAATTCGTAAAGGCATGGTGACAACTTTGCCAATAATCTTTTCCACCAGAAACCCATTCTTTTCTAACATTTCTCGGAACTCGTTTGGAGTCCAGGTGTAAATTCTGACTCTGCGATCTTGGGTCATTGTTCGATATTTCTTACGAAGCAGAATATTTAGGGCATCATTAGTGTTACTTGAGCTTGGTTTCTCAGATAACGAAACTATTGACTGAACATAACGATTTTGTGCGGAGATAATCAGTCTTGCCTTCTTCTTTAGAACTCGCTTTAGTTCCTTTATGAGAATATCTGGCTCCTTGAAAAGAAAAAGAGTATGTTCGCAAAGAATCATGTCAAAGGTCTCATCTGCGTAGCCTGTTTTTGTGATGTCACCCCTTTCTATGGTTATCCGGTTTTGAAGTGCTTTCATTTGCACCTTTCTGTTGGCAATCTTCAGCATCTCTTGGGAAATATCCATCAGCACTACTCTGCAGCCTTTTCTTGCCATCTGAACTGACCAACGCCCGGTTCCTCCTCCAGCATCAAGAACCAAGGCGTTGGGATCAGTTGGAACGTATGGTTCAATGTGTCTCCACGTAATCTCGTCGTAGATCTTAAAGTATAAAGCATTAAACACTCCATCATAAGTTTGTGATTTCTTATCGTAATACAATCCTACTTCATCTGTTTTCTGCATATTTCCTCATCAACTTGATATTGTGTGGATCCTTAATAATTTAAGGAGAAAAGTTTCATATATTCGAGATTGAGGGATCAGTTGGCTGAGCAAGCTCGTCTCCAAGAAGACCTGAAGAAAGTTAGGAGAGGCATGATCTCTGGCTGGATATTCGCAGTAATAGGAGTCTTTCTTGTTGGATTCGGATACACGCTTTATGACTCTGGACTCAGTTATTCAGGAATTTTCCTAATGATTATGGGAATCGCGTCAATTGCGTTCGGCTTCATCTTAGTGCATTACAGTAGGAGAATCGTTTAGACCCGCGTCTCTTCAAAGTTCACTACTTGAAGCCGAAAAATACCATACCGCAACATCTAAAAGTCTAAAAGCAGATGAAGAACTTCTCAAAGCAGGGTTCAAGTATGTCACAGAAAGAGATGGAATCAAAATCTACCGCAAGAGAAAACGAAT
>Ga0209636_10004528_pt1 | contig 14179 bp, 10 predicted proteins | sample DeeMarSWOR152_54_FD_187464 | JGI IMG/M metagenome (GOLD analysis project Ga0209636, IMG submission 187464) | Marine sediment microbial communities from White Oak River estuary, North Carolina - WOR-1-52-54 (SPAdes) (version 2) | ecosystem: Environmental > Aquatic > Marine > Intertidal zone >...
GGAAAAGATAACCTGCAAGATCCATGCGTCAGATCCGGATGGGGACAGAATGACAATAAAATGGGATCTGAGGAAAGATGTATCCGACCACCCTGGCACAGGTGGTGACAGGGAAGACAGAACCCCGCCGATAGAAGGAGCAATAGACTTAGCCGTGAATGCAACCGCAACCATTAACTTACCTCAAGAGGAGGGCAACTACCGAGTTTTTGTATATGTGTTCGATCCATCTGGAAAGGTGGCTACGGCAAATCTGCCAATCAAAGTGCAAGCAGTTCCCAAGTAGCTCAGGATGGCTCAGTTCAAGCCAGCCAATCCTGTCTTATGCAAAACCTAAAAATGAATAGCATCATCCCCGTGATAGCGTGTAAATCTGCGGATATTGGCATTCCACCCTTTCCATACAACGAAATTGAAATAATAATAGTACCATTGCCTAAAAGATCACATCGATCATTGAAAATGTTACCAGTTTTTGTTATTTTCGTAACGCCTTATTAATAAAGAGCTTATGAAGCAAACATTTTTTCAAATTGGTAGATAACGGATTGTATGGTTGTATGTTGGTTGTAGCCGTCGGCTCACGAAAATGGGGCCATTTTGGGGGTTTCTGTGCGCGGCTCTGTGCGCTCTGGTTGGCTGGTGGGACTGGTCCGCCCCGCACCAAGTGTCCGCCTGCGAGAGTCCTGTCCTGCGGGTCGAGCGGTTCATCGATAGTTATGTTCACTTGGCGCGGGACCCGAGAATCGGCAGATACACTTTCATAATACGACGTGAAAAAAACACTTGTGAAGTGCTATGCGATTGCTATGATAGTGCATGGTGTGGCCTATACGACGTTTTAGGCCGAAGGGAAATAGTAATTCTCGGAGCAAATGTGCATTTGAAGTTGAAACCATTCAGTTAGGAGTAAACCGTTATGAGCAACATTACTAACAAAAGCACTTCACGTCGTGAGTTCCTAAAGAACACCGGTCGGATCGCCGCTACATCAGCTTTTATGGCGGCGGCCGTTCCACGTATGTACGCCGGGCAGAGCAACACTATCAAGGTGGCCTTGATAGGCTGCGGTGGCCGGGGCACAGGCGCAGCCGTTGACGCCCTGTCCGTAAATAACGGGCCGGTCAAAATCGTCGCCATGGGCGACGTCTTCAAACATCGCCTTAACAGCAGTTACGAGCATTTGAAGAAAATGCACGCCAACCAGGTGGATGTACCCAAGGATCGCCAGTTCGTGGGCTTCGACGCCTACAAACATGCAATGGATTGTCTGAGTCCGGGTGATGTCGCGATCTTTGCAACGCCTCCGGCATTCCGCTGGGTGCATTTCACCTACGCAATCAAGAAAGGCCTCAATGTTTTTATGGAAAAGCCTGTCACCGTGGACGGCCCGACCAGCCGGCGGATGTTCAAGCTCGCCGAAGAGGCAACAGCAAAGAACCTCAAGGTAGGAGTGGGATTGATGTCCCGTCACAGCCGGGCGCTTCAGGAACTGTTTCAACGCATCCAAGACGGCGAAATCGGCGACCTCATTTTGCAGCGCGGCTACCGGATGCATGGACCGATCGGATTTTTCTCCTCGCTACCCAAGCCACCCGGTATCAGCGAGCTACTTTACCAAGTACAGCGCTTCCACAGTTTCATCTGGGCCAGCGGCGGGAACTTCAGCGACTTTTACATCCACATCATCGACCATCAATGCTGGATGAAGGACGCCTGGCCGGTCAAGGCCCATGCCCTGGGCGGCCGCCATTATCGGCAGAGTCCCGAAGGCGTTACTTATGTGGACCAGAACTTCGATGCGTATTCGGTGGAATATACATTCGCCGACGGCAGCAAGCTCATCATGAACGGGCGCTGCATGGATGGTTGCCACAACAACTTCTCCAGCGCCGCGCATGGAACCAAGGGCATGGCGATCGTCTCGAAAGAGGGTGACTGTGGGATGCCCTCCAGCACTTACAGGGGCCAGAATCCGACGCGCTCGAACTTGCTCTGGGAATCCAATGTCAGACGGGACGAGCAGAGTCCATATCAAAACGAATGGAACGACCTGATGGACGCCATCCGCAACGACAAGCCCTACAACGAGACCGAACGCGGCGTCCGAGCCAGCCTCGTGACGAGCTTGGGCCGCATGGCCGCGCACACCGGCCAGGAAATCACCTACGACGAGATCCTCAACTGCGACCACGAGATGGCACCCGGCCTGGACAAGTTGACGATGGATTCTCCTGCACCACTGCAGGCCGGGTCCGATGGCAGATATCCAGTTCCTCAGCCGGGCATAACTAAACAGCGGGAATATTGAGGCATCGTTAAGCGTTGTCGGGTTATCCTTCTGTCCAAGAGATGGACTCTGCATTGCTGTGTGGCACATGCGTGATTTGAGATGGTAGGGGTCGTCTGTGCGCGGCCCAGTACGCCCTGATTGCCTGGTCGGACTGGCTCTGAAAATCTGTAGTCTTCATAATCAACAGGGATAGTGATGGGTCTAAAACCAGTCAATCATGTCATGCTCTTGAGACTTTATTGCTTAGCTCTACGACCCTGAATGAAGGACCTTCGAACCGAGGTTTCTCGGGTTGGAGAAGAGTTGGAAATTCTGGGAATCTGAGAACCAAATAGGACAGGGTGTCTTTAACAGGGATCCCTTGTTCCCAACCAGCGGGGCATTGGACAGCTCCATGACATTGTTAACCTCAATGCCGGTGTTTTAATACATACCTTCCGCCTATAATTGTCCCACAGATAATATAATGACAGTAAACTAGATGGAACAAAGTTTAGCTACAAGTCACTATACTCTAATGAATTACTCTCCAGCCAGTGTTCTTCCAATATGGCCAAGTCCAGCTCATTAACTATGCAGTCCTCATTGATATCACCGGGTATCAACTGGAAATCGGGTAGGGATTTTGCGGCTTCACAGCCATCGGCATACACGTTGATCGTCACCGTATGCGAGCCTGTGTACTCGCCGTCATCGGCTTCAAGCTGCAGGACATATTGACCTATTGCGCTCAGGCTAACGGAGGTATCCTCTGCACCGGCATCACTGAGAACGGCTGTTCCTTCGTTAGGCTCGCTCACAACGGTCCATGCCACACTATATGGCCCAATAAAACCGTCATCTATGACAGTCGCATCCAGATTGACATCAACAGTACCATTCGTCAACCAGGTCGTAACGAGGTCCTTCTCGACTTGCACGGTGGGCGCCTGATTGTCTGTAAAAAAAGTAAAGATAGGACCAAGGACCGGATCCGCAGGGCTGCCCACATAGGCATCGACAGCCCAATAGTACTGTGTCTTTGACTGAGTTTGCACAACAACGGAAGTCACGTTCTGCTTGCTAACAATCCGGATGGCGGCCGGGTCGGTAAACTGTTTGAGCAATTCCAAGTCGTTGGTAAAGTAGACGTCAACAGGTACCGGCTGACCAGGCACACACGGATCAGGCAAAGTCCAGCTCAGCTCCACCTCGCCGGGTGATACAGAGCCACCATCGACCGGATTCGGATTAAGCAGTGAGGTAGCCGTCAACGTAGTTTTGCCTTCATTCGTGATGTCATAATCCAGGAGCAACGTGCCTCGGCCGCCGTAGGCGGTAATCCAGCCGTTGTCGATGTAGGTTTGAATTGTTGTGGTATCATCGCCGGCAAGGATCAGCGTGCCTATGGTAATATCTATTGAGCCGGAGGCGGAGGTTAAACGGAGATTAGACGCATTGATAGTGCCGCCGTGGAGGCTCACTGAGCCGGTGCCGGTCTGGCCGGGTACTACCAGGCTGTCACTTAGCTCGATGGTACCGCCTGTCATATTGAGTGTACCGATGCCACTCCAGCCGATCTGTAATGACCCGGTAGAAAATAAGCCGCCGCTCATGTTCAGAATGCCGTGGCCGGAGGGATTGTCCACACCGACGTAGGCCCCATCCGCCATAAGTGAACCACCGCTAATATCCAGGTTTGTGGTAAAGCCGGAATTGCCGACCCTCAGTGTAGAACACTGTGCGATAATACCAGCCTGGATCTCGCAATGTGTGCTATCCGGCTGATCGATTGAAACGCTATCGGCGCTGGTCGGTACGGTATCGGGACTCCAGTTGGCTGCTGTGCTCCAGAGGTGGTCGGCCCCACCGTCGTCCCAGAATATAATCGCCGAGGCATTGTCAAATAGAACCAGCAGTAGGACAAGCGAAATCAAACATGTCATTTTCTTAAACATTGTATTTCTCCTTCAAAATAGTTGTTTAGTTTTCGTAACAAGGGAAATTAGAAATAACAATTTTTTAGACATAATAGCCCTCCTTCAAAAAGAGAGTGAATATAAAAAAACTAATAATGCTTTTTACCTTCACTATGTTATCTGGCACACCTGCGCGGGGCATTTCTTACCGTGTGATTTGATGCCATCTCCTTCCTTAAAAAGCTCAAAAAAGACTTGTCAGTCCCCCAGTAACAAGCCTCACTATCATTAACTTATATAAAGTTAGCCGTGTTCCGTCAAGAAAAATCCTTGGAGTTCCGGACGCTTTCTTGATTATGATTGAGCGAAGACATGGAGCTTGTTTACCTGCGACTCTATCGGTGTGCGCAAACAACAACTTCATCAGAATATGGAACTGAACTGAAAAGGACTGGTAGCTCTCAACACTGACAGCCCTTCTATACGGGTGGCGCTAAGACCCGACATTGAAAATGTTCACAAATTTCCTGTTTTCCATATTCCTTTGGCGTTAAAGAACTTATAGAATGAGTGTTCTTATCGAATTGGCAGATAACGAGGCATACGGTTGTAGTCAGGTTGCACGGGCTATCGCGGGTCGGGGTGGGGTGTTTACTCTGCTCTACAGAAACACATAAGCCTCTTAATTCCACAAGGACCGCAACGTATGATACTTGAAACCTTAACGATTTGCGTTAATATTTATGTGTTGAGTCGATTCTTTGAAACAACAGATGGCTAAGTGTGCCAATTGGCATTATTCAAGGCGAGTCTATCAGCGAATCTTGAGAAAAATCATCCAAGAGATGTTTTGATTATTTAAAAAGCAACAAGGAACACAATCATAGAGAAACGTGATTTTCTGGGAGCTTTGGGAAATGAAAAAAAGAGAGTGCATTTCAATTTGCTTGTATGTGTTGGTCGCCATTTTTGTGGGGACCAGCTTTGCCAAAGACACTGAGAGTCTAAAGATAATCCCACAACTGGATAGAGATAAGCTGCCGGGCAGGATAGTGAAAGTGGCTGCCATTTGCATCGGCTTCGGCGGCAAACACGACGAGAAGTTGAAACTGGCGATTGAACATCTTCATACGGCTGGTCGGAACGGGGTGGATATCGCATGCTTGCCGGAAGAATTTGCTGGTACCAACGCTGAGCCTGTGCCTGGACCTACAACCGATGTCGTGGCAGAGCTAGCTCAGCAGTACAACATGTACGTGGTCTGCCCAATTCGCGAGCAGGCAGGTGATAGGCAATACAATACGGCTGTTCTTATCGACCGCAAGGGCAAGATTGCGGGTTACTATCGCAAGATATTCGTGTTCTGGGGGGAGGGGCTTCACGTCAGTACAGAGGGCGTGAAGGTTTTTGATACGGATTTCGGTAAGATAAGTATTCTGACATGTTTCGATCTGAATTTTCCTGAGCTGTGGCACGAGTGCGACGCCAAGGACGTGGATATTGTCTTTTGGCCGAGCGCATATGGGAGTGGGTCTCCGCTGAACGCCTTTGCGATTCTCTATCACTACTACATCGTACCAGTCGGCGCCGGTAACATTATTGATATCACCGGCAAGCCCATTGAGAACATCGACACGCCGCAGCCGAAACAGTTCATAGCTACACTGGACCTGGATCGCACGTTTGTCCACCACGATTTCAATCGCAAGAGGGTTGAGAAAATGCTCGAAGAGCATAAGGACGAGATCGTTGTCGAGAGGAATCTTAGCCAGGAGGACCTTGCTCCATGGTGGCTGTTCAAAGCAGTAAAACCCGGTGTCCGTGTTCGAGAGCTTCTGGAGGAGTACAAGATCGAATCGCTCAGGGCATATCAGCATAGGAGTCGAAAGCAGATCAATCAGGCCCGAAAAGAGGGCACGCGCATATAAGCTTGAAGCAGTGTGAGTCTTTGCTATGTCTAATAAAGTTGCCCTAATGTTGCGAAGTGGCTATGCCGAGAAGTCTTAATCAATTAAACAGGTAAAGGAACAATAAAAATGACGAAATTTTGTGAATTTCTTCTAAGCATGATTTTATGTTTGTTACCCGCCGACAGTAGCCGATCAACGGCTGGTTCCCAAGCTCCTTATCCACCAAGCAAGATTATCACAAAACTGAAGTGGGACCCGGAAGTAGTGAAAATGGAAGGCTGCGTCAGTGGGGACAACTGGCCGATTGCTTGGGTGAATGACAGCCTGCAGGTCACGGCCTTCTGCGATGGACAAGGCTTTGCCAAGGATGCCCCAGATCTGTCATTGGGATTTGCTATGGTTTCTGGGGACCCACCCAGCTTTTGTGCAGAGAATTTTAAGAGCGATGCCGACACCCCAAAAGGCGGAGGGCCGGAAGGTATCAAGGCCAGTGATATGATCATGATAGATGGTATCCTCTATATGTTTGTTAGAAACTACAAGCCTCCGGGATCGGACGACTTCACCAATTCGCGATTGGCTTGTTCGACCAACCTTGGCGTCAACTGGACGTGGGCTGACTGGCACTTCTCGGACACATTCGGCTGTCCGGCATTCGTGCAGTTTGGCAAAGACTATGAGAGGGCCCGAGACAGTTATGTTTATGTCGCTTCGCAGGCAAACGACAGTGCATATAGCTATTCACCGGACGTAGTAATGGCTCGCGTGAAGAAGGATAGTGTTATGGATAGGAGTCGCTACATCTTTTTCTCCGGTCTTGATGAAAACGGCGACCCACTCTGGTCGCGCGATATCTCAAAACGAAAACCAATCTTTACTGATTCTAAGGGAACACAGCGTATAGCGATTACTCATAATGCTGCTCTTGGTCGATACATCCTGACGACCTCTCATCTCTCTGGCAAAAAGGCGACGCATACCGCAGCGTTAGGGGTTTTCGAAGCTCCAGAGCCGTGGGGTCCCTGGTCAACAGTATACTATGACGACCATTGGTCGGTGGAGGATGGGAAAGACTGCCGCACGTACCATCACAGATTCCCTCCAAAGTGGATGGGTGCCGATGGTACAACGATGTGGCTGCTTTATTCGGGCCTGGACTGTGGTTTGTACACTTTCTGCGTGAAGAAGGCCATACTCGAGGTTACCCCGGTGGAATCTAAACTCACCCCGCCTGAAGGGGGCGTCACTGGAACATTCTCTATGGTCGCTGTCGATCCTAAGAAGGGTGTTTGTGGTGCGGTTGTAGCAAGTAAATACCCGGCTGTGGGAAAAATCGTGCTTTATGTTCGTGCAGGTATTGGGGCGTTTTGCACTCAGCATTGTCATAACCCAGAGTGGGGAGAGCTTGCACTTGATATGCTTGCCAAGGATTACTTACCTGAGCAGGTTCTGGCCGAGTTGCTGCGCGACGATGCTCAACGGGAAAAACGTCAATTGGCTATCATTGATATGTCAGGTCGAGCCGCAAATCGTAATCCAGCCAAGGCCGATCCATCGGGCATCTGGTGGGGGGCCGTATCGGGCAAATACTACTCATGCCAAGGCAACACATTGGTCGGACGAGAGGTGCTCTTTGCCATGGCCAAGGCATACGAAGAAACGGAAGGCAGTCTGGCAGACCGACTGATGGCAGCTTTGATAGCGGGCGATTGTGCTGGAGGGGACCATCGCGGACGCTTGGCTGCGGGTATACGCGTGGCAAAGGAGGGTATTGACGGCTGCTGGCTTGAATTGTACGTTGACAAAAGCGATAACGCTGTGATTGACCTTACCAGAGAATATGCTGCTTTGAACCACGAGGCCAAAGGTGCCTGGAAAGGCGGAAGATTGCCGTTTGAACACCCTTGTCCTGGCAAGGCGGAGTCACCGAGCAAAGCCAAACAGTAACAACCCCTCCTTCCATACATCGCCATCACGGCTATTGCTGCGAACGTGTGTTTCACATAGTATTGCAGACTTCAAACGACCACTGGCAAATATTGGGTCACGGGTGTGGTTCTTCAAAAAAACCAAGAGTCGGCGGTCGCGGGTCAAGTTGAGGTGGTTGAGGCTGGTTATTCTTTGGCAAGGTGCCCAATGAAACGTCGCGGCAGATAAAGCAGTAAGTCGCTTAGAGGTCTCGGTCAATGGTCACCACTGCCGCCAACGTTGCCTGCACAGTCATGGCCGCGTTCTCAATATCACAAGTTTCCGGGATGTCACCCTCGGCATGATAGTTTGGATCGCCGTAGGGTAGAGATCCGATATTGATGACCGCGGCGGGGTAGCCGGCCAAGACGAACGAGCCATCGTCGTCGCCGGGTCGTGGCCTCTTAGCGGTCCGCTGTTCCAAACCGATGGAATATCGAGTGTTCACCTCAGCCATCAGTTCGGCGAGACGCTTACCCTCAGGCTCTGTATAGGCAGTTACGTTGGTCTTCTTGCCTGCAGCAGTCTGCTCTGCCGTCTTGGCTCCAATTCCATCCATGTTGAAGATAGCAACAATATTATCTCCACGCGATTTCGCTTTTTGCGCTGCGGTCTTGCTGGTCCACAGTGTGTGTTCCTCATTGCAGAAGAGAAACCGGATGGTGCTCTCGGAGGTGTACTTTGCGAGGACACATGCCATTTCTAATACACCGACGGTTCCAATTGCGTTGTCGTTGGCTCCTGGAGAATCAATCCAGCTTTGCGAGTCCTTGTGTGCGAGCACTACGATGATCTTGTCAGGATGCGAGCGGCCTTTCTTTTCGGCGTAGAGATTGTACGCCGTGTACCAGGGATCTTCGGGTTTGGGAGGAGAGTACTGAGCGTGCTTTGGCTTGCTTGTATCCCTACGAAATGCCTGTACTGGAACGCCTTCTCGCTCAACGCGATACCCAAACGCCTCTAATTTGCTGGTAAGATAGTCGTCGGCTTCATAAAGTGTGTTTTTTTCATGGCCGGGTAAGGTCATGTTCAACTTGCGGAAGGGAAGCGGATCCTTTGCGAGATAGAAAAGGTGCTTCGATATTCGCTCGGGGTCAACAGCGCTGATAAGGCGGCGTACGCCCGCATCCACCTTGTTACCGTCGTTGCTTGCTTCCTGGCGCGCCTCGACCGTACCGAGAAGGCCCGCGGAGAAAATGAACAGAAGTCCAATCGCATAAATTCCCGTACGTTTCATAGCATTTGCTCCGTGATTTTATGCGCGGCCACAACGGCATCACCGGCTGCCGGGAGTGGCTGACCTCGGACGCCACTCAAGCAAAGCACCTCCCCCCTAAGGATCGACAGATAGAGACGCCCATTGGCTGTGACGAGACCATCAAACCGCAGGACGAAGTCGAGGCAGACGGAGAACTGGCAAAGAAGCAATATGCCAAGCATTGCGTGATTTACGAATCTACCTCTCATACTACATCCGCCCGCATATTGAGCCATCCTTTTACAGCAGCACGGTAGTCAAGCGTGGCTTGCCGCTGTGCATTATACCATCAGATGCAAATTCCTGCAAATGGAGTAAGCTCGCGATGTTACCGTGCCCCGTGACCCGACTAAATCACGAGCGACGAGTCACGAACCAAGCCGATTCGGCTTGGAGTACTAATAAACGGCGGCGGTCTGCACCAAAGCAACAACTTCATCTTGGCGTAACTGAAAAATGCATCCTGCAACCAATGAGCAATCGATAAAACCAAAAGCTTTTTGGCTGTCTTGAATATCGAAGATGATCGTTTATTCGCTCGTGAATATCTTTGCAGCGTAACTGTAGGTAACTCAAAAAACCCATCGCCAAAGCTGTTTAAAGGACAGAAGACAGAGGTAAGAAAAACAGAAAAATCTGACATCTGACTTCTGACTTCTGCCTTTGTAGGGAACGTCTGAACCTACAGGGAATAGCCATCTCAAGAGGAAATTATTGAGTCAGGTCGCTCAGGGCCAGAATATCTGCATAAAAACGAACAGAAAGACTTGCGGTCTCGCCATGAATTTGGCAAGCTAAACATATCGGAATGTTTAGGAGTGTTGCAAAGCGGTATATTTGGGAAATCTCGCGTTAGTTCGCCTTAACAAAATCGCTTCTCCTAAACGGGGTTGTCCCTCTTTCGTGATTTGTATAGAGATTGATGTAATAAGAACATGAAAGATACGTACGTTAGTTTTACCACCCACCAAGCAAGAGTGAGAAGAATCGGTCCGATGCTATCATCCCTTTTGAACCAATGGCCTGCGGACCGAGTCATTTTGACTGTTGCTCACACCCTCGAGTTGCCGGACTTTGTAAAAGCCAGTGGCATACGCATAATTAGATCAGCAGATTATGGGGCCTTCAAGAAGCATTCGCCACTTTACATTGACCTGGGGATTAAGCAATATATTGTGGCAGATGATGACTCTATCTTCCCAAGCGGTTGGTTTGACAATTTATTGAACTGGAGTGGAAAACTCCCAGGGCAAGTTGTATGTGGCAGGGGTAGGGTTTGGGAACCCAAGGACACGCTGCGTTATCCCGATAGCAGAGTCATACATGCAGAACATATCATTGAGCCTGTTCCTTGTCATATTTACGTGGGGATTGGCACCGCACTATTCAAGACAGACTTCTTCGAGGGTGATGTTTTTCCTTTTCCTGAGAACACCTTTACTTATAGCGACGATATCTGGTTTTCAGCTAAGTTGAAAGACAGGGTCAATATCTATGTCGTTCCATATTCTAAGCAAGAACACCATGAGACATTCGGTCGGCCTAAAGAGCTGGAGTATGCGGAAGAGAACAATTGCCTGTGGAAAACGGAGCGAGCTAATGATTATGCTAGATGGGATGCAGCTCTACGAAAACACAGGATTAAGATTCTTAGGCTTACACAGCGACAGGTCTGAGACTTGGCCAAGGCACTGATATGTAGTCTCCCTAAGTGTTGTTGGGAGATAACCTCAGCGATTGTGCACGAGTTGGTGGAGCCTTATGCGGATTCTGGGCTGTCAAGGAACCCTGAGGTTATAAGCCGAGGGATTTTAGGAAAATAGCCATACGAACATTTAGGGCCAAGAATAAAATAAACTCATAGTTATAATCAAAGCACGAGTAAATAGTCCTATAATAGAAAGCTCAAGATTGGGCCGATATGACGGATGTAAGCGTAATTATCCCGCTTCATAACAAGGGCAAGTACGTTGGGCGTGCGCTGGATTCGGTATTTCGTCAGACGTGCGAGGATTTTGAGGTCGTGGTAGTTGATGACGGTTCGAGCGACAATGGTCCTGACATTGTCCGACGATATAGTGACCCGAGGTTGCGGCTCGTACAGCAGGAAAATGCCGGACCCGGTGCAGCCCGTAACAGAGGCATAAGAGAAACAACAGGACGCTACGTAGCATTTCTTGATGCTGACGATGAATGGTTGCCTGATTTCTTGAAGGTCACGTTGGGTCATTTGAATGCGAATGCTGGTTGTGTTCTTTGTACTGTAGGTTTTATAGATGGCAGGACTTGCAAACCTTCGTCCCACAATCGGAAAATTAGTTATGGACGCTGGGAGTTGCCACTACAGATTGAGCCAGAAGATATGAAAGCTGAACTTGACCTGATTCATTCTGCATGTACCGTTCTGTGCCATAGAGCAACAATATTAGAACTTGGGGGGTTCTATGAAAACCATTGTACTTACGGTGAAGATGGATACTTGTGGTTAAAAGTGATCTTAAACTACCCAATTTTCAGAGATCCATCTCCGCTCGCAGTTTATCATGTAGAGGCATCAACCTTGGGGATTTTCGGTCGTAAAGGGATTTGCCCTCCTCGGCCTATATTGACAGATCCTGAACCATTGAGAATAGCTTGTCCGCCAAGGTATCGCGGTCTCTTGGAAAGTTATTTGGCGTATTGGGCACTAAAGACTTGTCATGCTCATTTGTCAGTAGGCAATATAGTCGAGGGTTACGACTTCACGCGAAGATTTCCCATGATGAAAAAATGGCCCTGGGAAAAGGCCAAACTTACCAGAATTGCCAAAGGAAAAGTATATAAAAGAGGAAAATTCACTGGCTGATTTTAACCCGCACATTACTGGCCGGTTTTAACGCGCCCATTAACTGTTTCAAATTCTGGCTTCCACATTCAAAATCAAGAGATAAGTTTCTTGCCTGCGCTCGGAATGGCGCTCTCGATTGATAATCAATGATTCACTATTTGTTGTCTGGGCATAACATACTCGAAGGATGTTCTCATGTACCGGAGGTGGGAAACGCCAGTTCGGTTATTGTTTTGTACAATAATAAATTTCACCCGCCGCATCGGTAATACCCATGCGTGCTATTTGTTCTTCGGTTAGAAAATCTGATGCAGCAATCACTTTGACCTTGAACCCAGCTTCATTGAGTCTTTCCACAAAGTCCGGGCCATATCTCCGCACGTGGTCTTCTTGGCCAAATAGCTTCAAACGTTCGGATGGATTAGTAACTGATGGGTCTTCGAAAGTTCTATGAGCTGTTATTGGAACCAGTAATATGGCCCAGCCATCTGATTTCAAAACTCGACGAAGCTCGTGAATAGCTTGTCTATCATTTGAGACGTGCTCTAACACGTGACTGCAATAAATCACATCAAATGTCTCTTCAAGGTAATCGACATGAGTAATATCCATTCTAACCATTGCTGTAGAATCACAAAGATCTGCTGTAAGGTAACCTGAGCTGAATTGATGTTTAAGGAGGTTTTCAAACATTCGTTCCGGTGCAACATGCAGTACGCTTTTAGGGCGTCCATCAAAGAGGTCCGTCATCTTCTTAAAGTAAAGCCACACTAACCGATGTCTCTCGAGTGCACCACACCATATACATTTAGCGTCCTCTCTCGGAACGATACCGAATTCTGCAAATCTGTTGGACGGCATCCCACAGACTGGGCAATAACGCTGAACTCCTAAGTTCGGAATCCGTCCAGTAAAATGTCTCAAAACACAGCCCCCGACCCGCCCCCATTTCTTGTACCAGTGGGTTCCCGCCTTGCGGGGTCCCTCTTTAATGGAGTATTTAACTCTTACCATTGTTACGTTGGGACAAAATATCCTTGGCCATATTTATTGGAAGGGTGATTTGTTAATTTCAAATTTCAAATTTTATAATTAGAATTCTCGCTCTCTGACTGTACTGCAAGTGTGCCAAATATATCACTCCCTTTATCTTTGCATCCACCTAAGTAGTCTTTATTCGTTCATGGGCCATGCCTAAAGACTCCTTTGTGCTTAAAAGTTTACTCTTGCCGAGAAGGGTGTCAACCCTTTTACTGGGCAGAGACAAGGAATCGAGGTCAAGGAACATCGGATATTGAATTTGATTTTTGCTTAAATCTGTCTGAAAAAAATGTTTTGTTTGGCAATAATTTGATGTTTGGTGTCTTTATAACTCATCAAATTTGACATCTTTGGAGTCAAATTGGCGGCATGAATTTATCGAAAAATTCTGACGTTTTACAGCTCATCGGAAGAGTGACTTTTGGTATAAATACATGTTTCATGAGCACGCACTGCCCTCAATAAGCTGGCAGGACCGGTCCATGTGATTTTGGCAAGCGAGAAAACTGATAACAAGTAGACCTTTAACAGATGATCATTGTTGCCGTTTTGTGCCGTTATAGCTTTTAATGCGCAACGCCAAGGCACATCAGGCAGACATAGTGAAGGCTGATCAGGTGACAAACCAGTGGTCTATGATTTCATCTGCTGCGCCAGGAAGAATGCCGAGAACCCAGGCGATGTCAATAATTGTGGGTCGTGTGCGGATTTCGTGCATGTGAAGGATAGCAGCGCGCAAACGCTCACGGGAACATCCAATATCAACAAACGTGTGAGCAGCACCGGCAGTCTTAAGGCAGTTCTTGATTTGGTGAGGAGAACGAACTTGGTGCTGCGCGGCGGCAAGAAAGACTCGCCAGGTTTTACCGTCGGTTAGTTTTTCGCACATGTTTTGGAGGATGGGTTTCTTTTGCTCGTATTGTTGGCGGACATTCTCGACCAAGCTACCCCAGAAGGTGCTATCGATGTCAGAGGGCAAAGGGA
>Ga0209636_10004529_pt1 | contig 14177 bp, 10 predicted proteins | sample DeeMarSWOR152_54_FD_187464 | JGI IMG/M metagenome (GOLD analysis project Ga0209636, IMG submission 187464) | Marine sediment microbial communities from White Oak River estuary, North Carolina - WOR-1-52-54 (SPAdes) (version 2) | ecosystem: Environmental > Aquatic > Marine > Intertidal zone >...
ATCTTTCAGGGCTTCTTCTTTATCCATGCTGATTGCTATTTGTGTTCATTATAGCACAATAAGGACAGATTCTGAATTTCAACCATCAAATGCACCGCCTTGTCATCATTTTGATGGAAATGATAAAATGAGGCGCTATCATGACATTTTTCTTCGTTAGGGATTACAAGAATAAATACAGGTATCTTTCTTCAGAGCCTCCCGGTGAAATCCAAATTAAATTTTCACGCTGGAGAAAAATCTGGGAAGCCTCCAAAAAAAAGCTAACGCTTCTGCCCCCAAGAATACTTCGCCAAGAACAGGCGTTTAGAAAGTCCTTTAATATCAAGGAAAAAAGGATCAAGATTTTTCATTCAGGCCGTTTAGCAGAGAGAAAAATAAGAACAAGATTTCGCTTCTTCCTCAGAGCCCAAAAGACAAAACACATTTTTTTTCTTGTCGGAGAAACCCTGCTCCTCCCCCTGAGCGGATTGGCAGCATTCCTTCCTGGACCTAACGTTTTCTTTGGTGTGTTGGCTCTATTGATGATAACCCACTGGCAGGCTTTAAGGGGGATAAACAGACTGCTAAAAAAGGAATACGATTTTACTCCCTCCTCGCTCCTTGGCCGCTGGGAAGAGGCCCTTGAATCAAAAGAAGAGCAGCGTTTTATCCGCACCCTCAAAGAAATTGAGAAAGAATACAGTCTGGTCAATATCCATAAAGTCCTCTGGAAATAAGGGAAGCGCACTCACTTAATTGACAAAGCTCTTGTTTTATTTTATTTTTTATTAGCAATGCCGCTGACTTTAACCCAATTTTTGCTGTTGATCATAACTTTGGCCATTGTTGTTGGGGTGACTTTCCTGGTTACTCTCTTGATCCAACTCCGTAAAACACTCAAGGAGGGAGAAGAAACCCTGGCTGAAATAAAGGAACTTGCTAAAAACCTGCAGGACACAAACCAAAAAGTTCAGACAAAAATCGATGACTTTGGAGAAATGATCACAGCATCCAAAAAGACGGTCATTGGCTTATCCGAAGTCACCTGGTTTTTAGCCACCAAAATCATTAGGCCTTCCTCTAAATACTGGCCCCTTCTGTTTCCTCTGTTGCGTTTTGGTTGGCGGCAACTAAAAAAACGAAAGGAGGATAAAAATGGCAAGTAACAGCAGCTCCAGCGCTTTTGAAGTTACTCTTTCCTTTCTCCTCGGAGCGGCAACAGGTTTCGTTCTGGGAATCCTCTTCGCTCCCGCAAGCGGAACGGAAACAAGGAAGAAAATCCAGGAAGAAGTCTCCAAAACTGGAGAAAAAGCTAAAGAAGGCTACGAGAGAATAGCCAAAGAAGCTGAAAAAGGTATTAAGGTTGTCAAGGAAAAGACCCAAGAAGGAATCGAAACCATAAAAGGTTTCGTAGAAAAAAAGAAAGAAGAGCTCATGAGCAAAGAACCAGCAGAAGCTATTGAAGAATCAGAAAAAGTGAAGAAATAAACGCTTTGTTCGGCCAAGCCAAACTGCTGCCGAACTCACTATTGACCTTTAATTTCAAATGGCTGATACGACTATAATCAACATCCGAGCAAGAGAAATTCTGGACTCGAGGGGAAACCCGACTGTAAGAACTCAAGTTTTGCTTCAAGCAGGAGCAATTGGCAAAGCTTCTGTGCCCTCAGGCGCCTCCAAAGGTAAGTTTGAGGCTTTGGAACTTAGAGACGAGGACCCATCTCGGTACTTGGGGAAAGGAGTTTTAAAAGCCGTAGCCAATGTCAACAGCATCATCGCCCCTGAGATAGTCCATCTCAATGCCCTCTCTCAAACTGAAATCGACGAGAAGTTAAAAAAACTGGATGGAACACCTCTGAAGAAGAACTTGGGTGCCAACGCCCTTTTGTCCGTGTCCATGGCTGTGGCTCAAGCGGCTTCCCAAGCTCTCAAAGTCCCTCTCTACGCCTATTTGGGAAAAAGAACAGACTATCGCTTGCCAGTCCCTCTGATTAACATTCTCAACGGCGGCTCCCATGCCGATAATAATGTCGACTTCCAGGAATTCATGATTGTTCCCGCAGGAAGCTCTTCATTCTCAGAAGCCATCCGAATGGGCGCGGAAGTCTTTCATCATCTCAAAAAAATCCTTCAGAAGAAAGGCTACGGCACTGCGGTCGGGGATGAAGGGGGATTTGCTCCCGATTTGAAATCAAACGAAGAGGCTCTTGAATTGATCTTAGAAAGTATTCAAGAATCAGGCTATAATGCTGGCAAGGATATATATCTCGCCCTGGATGTGGCCGCTTCAGAATTCTACGAAGACAAGAAGTATGTCTTCAAAAAATCAGGAGGTTTAAAGAAAACAACAGACCAGATGATTGAACTCTATGCAAGGCTGTTGGAGCAATATCCCATCATTTCTATAGAAGATGGCCTGTCCGAAGATGACTGGGAAGGCTGGAAAGCGATGACAGATAAGTTGGCCCAAAAAACGCAACTTGTCGGTGACGATATTTTCGTCACCAACTTAGAAAGGCTTAAAAAAGGAATAACTCAGGGAATCGGAAACTCCATCCTCATCAAATTGAATCAAATCGGAACTCTCAGCGAAACAATAGAAACGGTCAACTATGCCCATCAAGAAGGTTATTCGACGGTGATATCTCATCGATCGGGAGAAACCGAGGATACTTTCATTTCTGACCTGAGCGTGGCTCTCAATTCAGGCCAGATAAAAACTGGGTCTGTATGTCGAAGCGAAAGAGTAGCCAAGTACAACAGGCTTCTTGAAATTGAAGAGGAACTCAAAGATAAGGGAAGTTATGCCGGAACTCAGGTCTTTGCCTAAGGTCATAATAAAGTTAAAACTGGAAATCAACCTTGATCCTTCAGGTTGAATTTTTTCTTTGCTGGGAAATTCTCTCTAAAAAAGTGCTTCATTCAGGTCCCTAAGATGAAATCCTCTAAGCAAAGAAAAGGCAAGTTCGTTACTTCTTCCCAGATTGAAATAAAAAAAGTCTACTCAGAACAGGATTTAAAGGATTTCGACCCTCGAGCGTCCCTCGGACTGCCAGGAGATTATCCCTTCACTAGAGGGATTTATCCCACTATGTACCGAGGGAAGCTTTGGACAATGCGACAGTATGCGGGTTTTGGAACAGCGGAAGAATCCAACAGAAGATATCGCTTCCTTCTCTCTCAGGGTCAGACTGGATTAAGCGTTGCCTTCGACCTCCCCACTCAACTGGGCCTTGATTCCGATCATCCTCAAGCTCATGGAGAAGTCGGAAAGGTTGGCGCAGCTATTGATTCTCTCCAAGACATGGAAACACTTTTTAGCCGGATTCCGCTGGACAAGGTCAGCGTTTCGATGACGATAAACTCCACGGCCGCCATTATTCTCGCCATGTACCTAGCCTTAGCCAAAAAAAAGACCATCTCCTGGCGCGAACTTAGGGGAACAATCCAGAACGATGTTCTCAAGGAATACATTGCCCGGGGCACATATATTTATCCTCCTCAGGCTTCTCTAAAAATCATCATCGACGTTATCACTTTCTGCCAAGAAAATGTTCCCCGCTGGAACACGATGAGTATCAGCGGCTACCATATCAGAGAAGCAGGCGCCACGGCTGTCCAGGAATTGGCCTTTACTCTGGCTAATGCAATAACCTACATCAAAGCGGCTCTAGAAGCAGGCCTTGATATAGATGCCTTTGCTCCCCGCCTTTCATTCTTTCTGGCAGTGCATAATAATCTATTAGAGGAAATCGCCAAGTTCCGGGCAGCGAGACGAATATGGGCAAGGCTAATGAAGGAGGATTTCAAGGCTAAAAATCCCCTCTCCTGGAAATTCAGGTTTCACACCCAGACAAGCGGCGTCACCCTTCTGGCCCAACAGCCTGAGAACAATATCATCAGGGTCACTCTCCAGGCATTGGCCGCAGTTCTGGGAGGAACTCAATCTCTCCACACCAATTCCCGAGACGAAGCTTTAGCTCTGCCTAGCGAGGATTCAGCTCGGATAGCCCTCCGCACGCAACAAATCATCGCCAATGAGAGTGGGGCAGCGGACACCATCGACCCCTTGGGGGGGTCTTATTTTCTGGAAAGCTTAACCAATCGGATTGAGGAAAAAGTAGAAGAATATCTCCAGAAAATCAAGCATATGGGAGGAATGCTCAAAGCTATCGAGAAAGGAATCATCCAGAAAGAAATTCAAGAAAGTGCTTACCACTATCAGAAACAGATAGAAAAAAAGGAACAAATTATCGTTGGCCTTAATAAATACCTAAAAGAGAAAGAAAAAATTCATTTCCAGCTTGACTCCCTTCCAAGAAAAATAGAAAAAGCCCAAATCGAAAAACTACATCGCCTGAAACAGGAAAGATCGGAAATGGCGGTCAAAGCCAGATTAAGAGCTTTGGAAAAGGCTATCGTTGAGAAAAGCAATCTCATGCCCTTCCTCATAGCAGCTGTTCAGGCCTGGGCAACCCTAGGAGAGATCTCCTCTGTCCTCGGAGAGCATTATGGCATCTTCAAGGAGGCAAGCACTATCTGAATTGTTGAAGCCATGAACTACCATCTCAAAACAAAAATACTTATTCTATCCTTTGCTGTGCTCTTTTTTTCCCTAGACAGCCTATCCATAGACCAGGTTACAGCATCACAGATAGAGAAAGAAATTGAAAAATACAAAGCTGAAATTATCTCCATCCGTCGCTTTATTCATATGAACCCGGAATTGAGCAATCGAGAATTCGAAACAGCCAAACTCGTCAGCTCTAAACTATTCTCTTTGGGCTTAGAGGTCAAAACTGGAGTAGCTAAAACAGGAGTGGTGGGGCTTCTCCGCGGTCTTCGAGATGGCATCACTGTGGCTCTCAGAGCAGATATGGATGCTCTGCCGATCCAGGAATTGGTAGACATTCCCTTTAAATCTTTAAATCCAGGAGTCATGCATGCTTGCGGCCATGATGTTCATACCTCTATAGCCTTAGGAACAGCCTTTGTCCTCTCCAGCCTGAAAGATAAAATCAAGGGCAATATCAAGTTTATCTTTCAGCCAGCAGAAGAAGGTCCTCCTCTAGGTGAAGAAGGAGGAGCTGCATTGATGATAAAAGAGGGAGTTCTCGAGGAGCCTCCAGTGAAAGCTATATTTGGGCTGCATGTCTGGCCTGAAAAATTGGGGCAAGTCCTGTTTTCCCCTGGTCCTATCATGGCCAGCTCTGATTGGTTTCAAATTGTTATAAAAGGAAAAAGTTCCCATGGTGCCCGACCTCATGAAGGAATAGATTCTATTGCCATAGCAGCGCAAATCATTGTCAATCTTCAAGCCATTGTCAGCCGGACGATCGATCCCCTTGACTCGGCTGTCTTAACCATAGGAAAAATTGAAGGAGGGACAAAAGCCAACATCATTGCTCAAGACGTAAAACTTGAAGGAACCTTGAGAACTCTGAACCCGAAAACCCGAGAAACGATTCCCAGATTAATGGAGAATGTGATTAGAGGAGCTACTCACTCATTCGGTGCTGATTATGTCTTTAATTTTCAAAAAGGCACTCCTGTTGTCTCTAACCATCCTGAACTGGCAAAAATCATGCTTCCCACTCTGCTAAAAGTCTTCGGAAAAGAGAATGTCCAAGAATTAAAGCCCCAGATGGTGGCTGAAGATTTCGCCCATTACTGCCAGAAGATTCCAGGTTTTTTCTTTTTCTTAGGGGTAAAAAACCCCACCGAGAAAACCATGCCTCCTCTGCATAGCCCCTATTTCAATCCTGATGAAAGAGGCATTCCCTTGGGAATCAAAATTATGTGTCATCTCCTGCTTGACTCTCTTGAGCATCAGAGCCGGCTTGACAACTAAGCCTTCATAGTCTATCTTTTCTTGACCCATGCCTTTTCCTTTTCTCTTCCTGGCAATATCTTTAGCCTTTGGAATTTTGCTTTCCTCTTTTTTTTCTTTCTCCTTTCAAGTTGCTCTCTTTTTCTTGATAGGCGCTTTAATCTCAGCCTGGATATTCTTTCTCGGAAGGAAAAACAAAATTTCGCTCCTTCTCATCCTCTGTTCTGCTCTCTTTCTAGGCTCAACTCTCCACACTCTCCGTCAAAATAGCTATGAAAAGAATCCCCTTCATAATTTGGATTACACCGAGTATGCAGATTTCTACGGCAAGTTGTATAAATCTGTTTCTCGGGGACAGAACAGAGATTTTCTCTATGTGAAGGTCTATAGAGTCGACTATCAAAATGAAGAAAAGAAAATAAAAGGAAATTTAAGAGTCACCATTCCCCATTCCACTGAATTTCCCGAGCCCTTAGATCTTTTTACTCATGATAAAGTAAAAGTCTCGGCCCGACTCCTCTCTGATAAAGGATACAGAAATTTCAAAGGCTTTTCCCTGAAGAACTATATGAAAAGACAAAATATCCACCGAAGAGCTTTCTCCAAAAGCCCCCTTCTGGTAAAAAAACTCGAAGGAAAATCTTATTCACTCTTTCACTTCATATCTGTCCTGCGTCGAAAACTTCAAGAAAAAATTGAACAATACTTTTCCTCCGCTACATCGGCCCCCATTTCCTCTCAAGGAACTGTCCTTGAGGCACTCCTTATAGGGGAAAGAGGAAGAATGGATGCCTCTATCACGACATCCCTTCAGAAAGCAGGTCTCTATCACCTCTTTGCTATCTCTGGTGCTCATATTGCTATCATTTCTTTCCTTCTATTCTCAACCTCAAGACTGCTGAGATTTCCTGTTCGATTCTCTTATGTGCTGGTGATGGCTTTTCTTGTCTTTTACGCGACTCTGGTTGAAGGAAGACCTTCTGTCATAAGAGCCACTATTATGAGCCTGGCCTTTCTGCTGGGAAAGCTTATCTGGAAAGACGTCAACCTCCTGAATACCATCGCTATCAGTGCCTTCTTTCTGCTTCTCTTCAATCCTTGCAGTCTTTTTGACCTAGGATTTCAACTCACTTTTGCAGCCACTTTATCTATTATTCTTTTCTTTCCCCGAATCATGAAATTTCTGCCCAGGCTTCCTCTGAGAATCAGCGAAATCTTTGCTATTTCCCTCACCGCGCAACTCGGAGTTCTGCCTTTTATCGCCTCTTCATTCAACAGGGTCACCTTTTCCTCCCTTATCCTCAATTATGCGGCCCTGCCTTTGATAGGTATAATAATGGCCAGTGGTTTTATCTTTCTTCCTCTGTCTTTTATGTCTCCATTCTTGGCTCAACCTCTTGCTGAGGGGATAAATTTTCTCATAACTCTTTTTCTCAGCTCTACCCATCTTCTGGAGCGCTTATCCTTTATTTCTTACAGGATACCACCGCCTCACTTCGTTGTAGTCATCGGCTATTTCTCCTTGCTCCTTTTTCTGCTTCTGCCCCTGAAAATCAAAAAACAAAGACTTATATCCCTCCTTTGTTTCCTCATTTTCTTTTTCCTTGTCATCACTTATCCATTCCCTTCTCTTTCCAAAAACCTGAAACTCACTTTTATTGACGTAGGACAGGGAGATTCCATCTTGGTCGAGTTTCCAGGCTCTAAAAAGATGCTCATTGATGGAGGAGGAATTCCTGGAAATCGCTTTGACATAGGCGAACGAGTCGTCTCTCCTTTCCTCTGGAGCAAAGGGATAAAAAAAATCCATTACCTGGTTTTAACTCATGCTCACCCAGATCATTTGAATGGTTTAGAGGCTGTGGCTCGCAATTTCAGGATTGGCGAAGTTTGGGAAGCCTTTAGTCCTCTCAAAGACCAACAATACGCAGAGTTTAAGAAATCTCTCTCACCGAAAACCGCCCAAAAAAGATATTTCCGCGGCCACCTCTCTCAATCGGGAAAGGTAAAAATTGAAATTCTTCATCCTGAAAGAGGAGAACTTCTTGTTGAGACTGTCGATAACGAACAATCCCTTGTTCTCAGAATGACTTATGGTCGAACATCCTTTCTTCTGACCGCTGATATCGGCAGAAAGTCCGAAGAAGAAATCATCAAAGAGAGCAAAGAAATTGAAAGTTTGCTCCTAAAATCTCCTCACCATGGAAGCAATTCCTCTAGCTCCCAAGAGTTCCTCAAGAAGGTATCTCCTCAAATCATTGTCATTTCTGTGGGCGAAGGAAACTGGTATGGACTGCCCGACCAAGAAGTCCTGGCACGATATGAGAAACTCAGAGCAAAGATCTTCAGAACAGACCACCACGGAGCGATAGAAGTATCCTCAGATGGCCAGAGGCTGTTTATCCAGACTGCTGTGAAAGAAAGAGAGCAAAGAGCCTTACGTTTTCCCCTGAAATAGGCTTATAAAAAATAAACTATCTTTTTGTACGTGGTATCATAAAAACTCATATGTACCTTTGGGTATGGTTTGGCTCCCTTCAGATTTTTAACGCCATTCCCTCACCGCCCTTCTCAGGAAGGCTACACTAGCTCAATAATTCGGTAACACTTATTCTGGTTATAATAAAGGAAAAATCGTCAATGTCGCATCTTCTATCCTTTTCTTAACCACTCTTCTTCTTTCTCAAAACCTAGTTGAAGCAGCAAAAAAGGGGGAAAAAGCCGAGCAAGCCTGAAAGAGGAGAAGAAAGTCGTTGCTAACAACGCCGAGCTAGCCAAGCCCAGAAGAAGGACCGCAACATCCATCAGTGGATCTGGAGCTCTAGATAGAACATCCTCTCCCAGTGCAGAACCAGCAAGAAGAACGTCTACTCGGGATGATCGGAGTGAAAGGTCAGAGCAAGACCAAGAGCAAACTTTCAGTCAACGCAGAGCTGCCCTTGAGGAGAAATGGAAAAGAGCTCAAGAATATAGCGATTTGCTGACCACCAAGATGAACAGTCTGTGGCAGGAATTCTATAATCTCGGGAACGATATGACTTACAGAGGAAAAATCCAGCAAGATATCGCTGAGACGTATCTCAAACTGCAGAGGTCTCATGAAGAAGAAGCCCAAGCCAAACAGGAACTGGATGCCTTCCTTGAGGAAGCAAGGAAGCAGGGAGTCCCTCCAGGCTGGCTAAGATAAGTAGTCTTTTTATCTAAAATAAATGAATGAAATCTGGATTCCTAAGACTCTTTCATCCGTAGAACCTGGATAAATCTCTTTGGGGACAAACATTTTATTTGTTCCTATAACCAGGTAAAACTCGTCTTCATCTCCCACCATTTCCTTCTTTATATTGTAGGATTTCTCAAAAAAGCTTTCCTCGGGGATAAATTCATCCAGGATTAAATCGTTGATCATAAAAATGACTTTCTGTTCATTCAAAGCTTCTAAATTGACTCCTCCTTTTATGACGAGAAGGGCATCACGGTGAGGATTGTCAATGATGCACCTGGCTTGTTTTGCTGTCCATCTCCATCGCTTCAGAAAAGACTCAGAATCAATCTCTTCATCATACCACCCATCCTCGTAGATAACTTCAGGCGTATCAAGGGGTGGGAGAGATATTCTTAACTTTTTGGTAAATATTTCGCGTTTTGATTTCTCGGTTCTGTCATAAGGAGAATATAAACCTACAACCAGCCTCAATTCTTCTTCTCCCTTAAACTGAGGATCAAACTCATCTATGAAGTAAGGAATATAAATTTCTCGGCTGTAAGAGTATTCCTTTCCTGGCTCCCACTTGGAGGTCGAAACTTCAGTCATATGGTCATCCTGGAAAAGCATGTTTTCTTTGTGCCAAAAATGAACAAAAGTCATATAATTTTTGCTCATTCCTGCAAAATGACTGTCTGTTTTCCACTTATAATGCATCTCTGTAATCAAGTTGTCAGTGAGAGTTTCCTCAGAAAAACTGACCTCCAGGCTAACACCTTCTACCTGAGCTTTTTTCTGGCAATTCATGAGAATAAATGACATAGCAGCCACAAAAAGAACAATCGACATTTTCCTCACCATGGCAATCCTCCTTATTTTGAAAATAATCATTTATTATAAAGAATCAAAAAAGATAAGTAAATACAATCCGGGAGTTTGCGCTGAAATCTATTTCTCCCTTACAACTGAACAAGTTTAACTGGCCTGCCTTGGCCTAGCTGCCCTATTCTTCAACCTTAATCTTCTCTCCGGGAATCAAGTGGGGAATATTATTTTCTTTCATTAGCTTGTTCAGTTTGGGTATCGTCTCTTCAATAATTCTGTTTATCCTCTCGACAAGAGCCTTTAACTCCTCGGAGTTTTTCTGAATTTGTTGAAGCTGCCCTTGGGATGGAGCACTGGTATATCCTTGCACAGCTCTTCCCAGCATGATAATTCGCACTCTAAGTGAACGACGCATTCTCTGCCAGCCCAATTTCGGGTCACCTATTAACGCTATCCGGATATCATCGATCTCCTTGGAAAGAACCTTGACCTCTTCAAGAATTGACTTCGGAACATCAGGGAGCTTTTTGAGATTCTTGGTAAGTTCAGCTATCTGCTTTTTAAGGCTATCTGAGGATTTATCGACAGCAGCAAGAACTGGATAAAGCTCATAAAGAGTATAAAGGGCATCGTGGTGAGTCTTTCTGTCCTCAAAGGAAATATCGATTCGGGTGTCTCCCCTGATCTTGACCGTTTTTGCAATCTCCTGGTCTGAAACTTTCAAGGTCACCTTGTATTCTCCGGGAAGTACATAAGGCGCCTGAATCCTGAACCAGCGGCCCATTTCTCCACCTAAAGGCTGAACAGGCTGTTTGTATCTCAAGTTCCAGTGGATTCGGTTGATTCCGGCTTCTTTTGGCCCCTTGATTTCTCTTATCTCTTTCCCTTCCTTGTCTTGGATGACGATATTTACGTTTTCTTTGACTTTCTCTTTCAAATAATAACTGATAACAGCCCCCAAAGGCGGATTGGGAGCAACAAAGAGCTTATGCCCAAGATTCCCCTTGTGGTTATAGGGATTAAAGGTCGTTGCCTCCCGGATATCGAAGAGATGGCTTGAAGAGGCCAATACATCTTTGGTTAACCGTTCCAAAGGAGTGATGTCGTCTAAGACCCAAATACTCCTTCCATGAGTCCCAAAAATCAAATCATTTTCTCGAGGATGAATAGCGATATCATCTACTGGAACAATCGGAAGATTACTCTTTATTCTTACCCATTTTTGGCCCTTATCAATAGAGAGATAAGCACCTCTCTCTGTCCCGACAAAGAGAAGATTTGGATTCCTGGGATGTTCCCTGATAACATTAACCACGCCTCCCTCCGGGAGGTTGCTTGATATGGACTTCCAGCTTTCTCCATAATCCCCAGTCACAAAGACGTAGGCTTTAAAATCATCATTACGGTGACCGTCAAAAGTGGCATAAGCTGTTCCTTCATCAAAATGAGAAGCAACAACTCGGCTGACATAGGTGTATTTAGGCAATCCTATAACCTTGTCTATGACATTTTTCCAGGTCTTTCCCCCATCTCGAGAGACCTGAAGATTCCCGTCGTCTGTTCCGACATAGAGAAGGCCTTCTTTTAGGGGAGACTCAGAAGCCGTAATGATGTCACCATAGTCATCAATCCCATCATTCCGAGATAGAATATTCTCATCAGAAAGAACTCCCATCAGGGGGAGCTTATCCCGGTCCTGCTGAGTGGTGAGGTCTATCGAAGCTACCCACGTCTCCCCTCTATCCGAAGATTTGAAGAGCTTGTTGCCGCCATAATAGATGGTTTGGGAATCATGGGGAGATATGAGAATCGGACAGTTCCAATTGAACCTGTAAGTCTCCTTCTCATCTTCTGACTGGGGCCGGATAGATTTGCTCTCTCCTGTCTTTAAATCAAAACGGAAGAGATTGCCATTCTGGGATTCTGCATAAATAATTGTATGGTCAGCGGGATCAACCTGGACATAAAACCCGTCGCCGCCGCCAATCCTGAACCAATCTTCATTGGTGATACCAACCCTGTAAAAGGTCGCACTCGGTCCTCCCCAGCTTCCGTTATCTTGTAAACCACCATAGATATAATAGGGATCGCGCATATCGAATCCAACCTCGTAGAATTGTCCAAGGGGAAGAGAATTGACAAAATCCCAGGTTCGGCCCCGGTCATAAGAGAGATAAATTCCTCCATCTGAGCCAACAATCATATGATCAGAGTTTTGGGGATTGATCCACATGGCATGATGGTCACCATGGATTTCCCTCACATAATCTGTACGAAAATTTTTGCCTCCATCTTCGGAAACATACATCCGAGCACCCAAAACCCAAATCCTCTGGTCGTTGTTCGGGTCGATGCGTATCTGACTATAGTACATAGGACGAGGATTTGTGCTCGACATTCTCCTCCAGGTTAATCCTTTATCCTCGGAACGGAAAACACCTCCCTTTTGGTGTTCAATGATGGCGTAAACGATATTGGGATTGCTCCGGTAGATATCAATCCCGATCCGACCAGTAACTCCATTAGGCAATCCTTTGGTCAGTTTTACCCAGGTCTGGCCTCCATCCGTTGTCTTGTAGAGACCGCTTCCCGGTCCGCCTCCGTTAAAGCCCCAGGCCCGGCGGCGCCTCTGGTAAGCCGCTGCATAAAGCGTTGTCGGGCTCTCTGGGTCCATAGCCACATCGACAAACCCGGTGTTTTCATCAATAAACTTGGCTTTGACCCAGGTCTGACCTCCATCAGTGGTTTTAAAGAGACCCCTTTCTGGGTTAGAACCCCAGAGGTGACCCAAAGCCGCCACATAAACGATATCTGGATTGGTGGGATGGATAATGATGCGTCCGATGTGATGAGTGTCGCGGAGACCCATGTTCTTCCAGGTCTTTCCTCCATCAGTGGATTTATAGACTCCATTTCCCCAGGAAGAACTCTGACGGTTGTTGGGCTCTCCTGTTCCAGCCCAGACGATATCTGGATTCGACGGAGCCACAGTCACATCTCCGGTGGTGCTGGTGCTCTGGTCATCGAAAATAGGCTCCCAAGTCACGCCGTTGTTGATGGTTTTCCACACTCCACCAGATGCAGTGGCAACATAAATGATATGGGGATTTTTTTCCACGACGGCAAAATCGTCAATCCGACCTCCCATGTTGGCTGGACCGATGCATCTCCACTGGAGTCCATCGATGACTGATTCGGTGAAAAGATCTTGACTTGTCTTCTTTGTCTTTGCGGCACCTAGAGAAATCAAGAGCACTAGACTTAGCCCTCCAGCCAATAAAAATCGAGAATAAAATTTCCTTTCCCTCATAGGTTTCCCTCCTTAATAGAGATAACAAGCACGTAACGGGCAAAAATACACATCTATTCTAAGAATCGAGAAAATAAAGAAAAATAAAAACTATCACAGGAAAATGAATTATGTCAATGCCACCTAAGAATTGGGGACGGGCAAAGTCATTCCCAAAAACTTATCTAAAATTTTTCAAATATCACGGAAAACGGGATGCTTACTATGATGAAAAGGAGGTTGAAAGAGGGAAATGAATATTGTATAGTCCCCAATGAATGGAAATTTTTCTGTTGTCTGCCTCCCTTTTTTATCAGCTTGTTTCTGGGATTAAAAATCTTTTCTACGAATGGAAGATATTTAAACCAAAAAAAGCTCCCCTGCCTGTCATTAGCGTTGGCAATATTACTTTTGGAGGCTCGGAGAAAACTCCATTGGTCATGAATCTGATATCATTTCTAGAAAGAGAGGGATTCAAGCCTGCTTTAATTTCCAGAGGTTACAAAGGAAGATGGGAGCAGAAGGGCGGTATTCTCTCTGACGGCAAAAGGATTTTTGGCAGCTGGGAGGAATCAGGTGATGAGCCTTATATGGTGGCTCAAAATTTTCCTCAAGCAGGTATCTTTATCGGAAAGAATCGCCTTCTCTCCTGTCAAAAAGCAAAGCATTTAGGATTCAAGATCGTCCTTTTGGATGATGGCTTCCAGCACCGACGCCTTCATCGAGACTTAGATGTTGTCCTCTATGATCCGAGGGAAAATATTTTACTGCGGGAAACCCTCTCTTCTCTTAAAAGAGCTCACCTTATTCTGGTAAAGAAAAATTTGGAGATCAAACAGAAAAACCAGATAAGAAAAACTTACGCCAAAGCCGCAGTCTTTGAATATACGGTTGTCAATAAGGGTTTCTGGAGAATCAACTCAGAAGAAAGGCTTCCAGCAGATGCCTTTCAAAGAAAAAAGGCCATCGCTTTTTGTGGCATAGCCAGACCTGAAAGATTCTATACTCTCCTCAGAGAGGCAGGTATAGAAATTGTTGAATCCCTCAGA
>Ga0209636_10004530_pt1 | contig 14174 bp, 13 predicted proteins | sample DeeMarSWOR152_54_FD_187464 | JGI IMG/M metagenome (GOLD analysis project Ga0209636, IMG submission 187464) | Marine sediment microbial communities from White Oak River estuary, North Carolina - WOR-1-52-54 (SPAdes) (version 2) | ecosystem: Environmental > Aquatic > Marine > Intertidal zone >...
GCTGGGTTTCAGCTCATCCTTTACCCTGAATAAAAATTACTTCATCATTATCCTTGTCTATTTCTTGATTCAAATGGCCTATTCCATCAAGTTGAAACATATCGTCATCCTGGATGTATTTGTTGTTGCTCTTGGCTTCCTTATTCGCGTTGTAGCTGGAGGATTGGCCATAGAGGTTTCTTTATCTTCTTGGCTTCTTATCTGCACCATCCTGTTGGCTCTTTTTCTGGCCTTGAGCAAACGGAGGCATGAGCTTGTCCTTCTTGAAGACAGTGCCAGCGATCACCGCCCGATTCTTCAAGAATACAGTCCCTACCTTCTGGATCAGATGATCGCTGTCGTGACGGCCTCCACCGTGATTGCTTACTGCTTATACACCATTTCTGAAGAAACCGTGACCAAGTTTGGGACAGCCAATCTCATCTTTACCGTCCCCTTTGTCCTTTACGGCATCTTTCGCTATCTCTACCTCATCCATCAAAAGTCTGAAGGCGGAAGTCCCGAAGCCTTGCTTATCAAAGACAAGCCTCTCCTGATTGATATTTTTCTCTGGATTGTCGCCGCAATAATTATTCTTTACCTTGGAGCTAAGTAGATGCCCAAATCAAAAGTCGCTGTCTTGAAGACTTCGCCCGAGACAATCCTCGAGGATTACAAAAAATTAATGCATTCAGTGGATTACGAGGATTTTATTCCTAAAGACATGGATACGATAATAAAACTCAATTTATCCTGGACAAAATATTTTCCCTCTTGCTCCAGCGAACCTTGGCAGTTGGAAGGCTTGATCAAAACCCTGCTGCAAAACGGATACAAGAAGGAAAAATTATTTCCGGTCGAGAATAAGACTGTGGTGACCCATCCCGTCAAGGGAGCCAAAAATAACAAGTGGACACCCATATTGCAAAAGTATGGTTTGCCATATTTTCCTCTGACTGATGTCGAGTGGGTGAAATATGAATTCAAGAATAAATTGCTGAAATTGGACCAGATTTTTCCCCATGGCATTGAAATACCCAAGATGTTTATCGGAAAGAACGTCATCCATCTGCCAACAGTCAAGACTCACGGGCATTCGACGACCACTGGGGCGATCAAGAATGCTTTCGGAGGCTTACTGAAAGAAGTCAGACATTATGCCCATAAATATATTCATGAAGTCATGGTCGATTTGCTCATCATGCAGAAAGAACTCCATCCAGGCATTTTCAGTGTGATGGATGGGACAGTCTGTGGTGATGGAGCAGGTCCCAGGACCATGAAACCTCGAGTTAAAAATTACATATTGGCCAGCTCCGATTCTGTAGCCATCGATTCCATAGCAGCCAAAATCATGGGCTTTGAGCCGATGAGCATTCCCTATATCCGGATGTGTCATGAGAGGGAATTGGGCGTCGGTGACCCAAATGAAATTGAAATCGTCGGCGAAGATATAGCTGAGGTCAATTTCCAGTTTAAAACGAAGAGGAGCATTGTCATCTGGGGTGATCAGATGCTGAGAAAGGGTTTTCTCAGGTTCCTGGAGAAGCTTCTGCTCCATACGCCCTTGGTTGTTTGGGCCCCCTTTGCCAGCAATGTCTATCATGACTTCTTCTGGTACCCCACCGTGGGGCGAAGGAGGATAAAAGAGTTCCTGAAGACAGAGTGGGGCGATTTATGGCAGAGATATTAAAGGCCTAATTTAGCCTAATCACTTTCCCACCCAAATTTGAGTCCTTGAGAGTTGGCAAGGTTTATTTTTTTTCTGCCTGGAAATTCGGTGAATGTCTTGAGAAATGATAAAGATACAGAAGAGCTAGAAAAAGAACTGTAGAGAAGAATAGAATCTGATTGAAGGGAAAACCTCCAGCTCGAGGATGGTAGAGAATCAAAAAAGCAAGGAGCAAGCAGGGAAGGAGATAATTGTACCTTCTTTCTGAAATGATTCTCAAAAAGAAAAAATTTAAGGGAAAGATCATGATGATGTAATGATGATTCCAAGAAATTGTGGAAAAAATCAAACTCAAAGGGAAAATAAAGGAGGCATCTAGATTCAGATCCTGGCTCTTCAGGAGTTCCTTGATTTTGGATTTAAAGAGGAAGAAACAGGCTATAAGGAGAAGGAGTATAATCGGCAGAACAAAGCTTCGTGATAGGTCATGTCTTATGAAAATTTGGGAGATAAGGCCATTAAGCGAACAATTTCCCCATTGAGCATTGTAATCAAAGAAAAATTCAGACTTTGTTCCGTAAAAAAGATTACCTAAGCCCATCTTGACGAATTCGAACCACTTATCCGGAGAGAATAACAGACTGGAGACCAAAAATATGGCTATAAAGTTAATGAAGGAGTAAATCATGTATCTGTATCTCTTCTGGAACAGGAACAAGAGCAAGAAGAGCACCGGGTATATTTTCAGGTAGACGGCTAAACATAATAGAAATGAGGATGCATACTCTTTGTTGCCTTTCAATAGCCAGAGGGCAAGAAGAATGAACACAAAAACCAGGATGTTGACTTGTCCATGATGCAGCGTTGTTTCAAGAGGCCTGTTCACCAGGATTGTTAGGTACAAAAATACAATCGGCAGATTCGTTTTTCTGTTCTTTAGGTCTAAGAGATTATAGGTCAAATACATAGAGAGAAAAAGCAGCAGGATATTCATGATGAGTATAAACTGCGAATAGTCGGGATATTTAAGAAGTGTCAGCGGAGTATAGAGTTGAGCCAATACAGGCCAGTAAAGATAAGGGTATACAACAACGCTTCTGCCAAAAAGAGAATCAGCTAATTTCTGGAATTCTTGTTGATCGTATATATTCACCCGTTTGAGAATTCCCGTGGCTGCAGTATAGAAAGAAGGTGAGTCCGTATCCCAAGTATAAAAATGAGGCAGAGTTTGAAAGGAGAAGACGATGAGAAAGAGAACTGTTACAGCCACTAAAACGGTTTTCTTGTTAAAAAAACGGCTATGGATGATGCTGTCGATGAATCTGTAGATATCTTCTTTTTTAATCGGCTTTTTTAATATTGGTTTCAATGATTTAAGAGGCATTACTGTTTATCTCTTGGAGAATTCAATTTCTCAGCTAGTTTTTCTGAACTCAATTTTAATTTTGTTAAATTTTCCCTGGGAGCCATAAGAATATGCATTTTTTCCTTCGATCCGAGGGGAAGAGGATTCAAAACTTGGTAGCCCTTTTCCACTGCTTCCTTATGAAGGAGATATTCCAGGTGAAAAAGTCTATCTTCTGGATTGGATTCATCATACATCCAGCCATCATAATAGGACTCAGAAGAGAAAAGAATCATAACATCGGGTCTTTGGTTTAAGATATATTCGGCATTGATTTTGTTTTGTTTTAGGATGTCTTTTTCTTTAGATAAAGTTCTGGCAATTTCCTTGTCCGTAAGTCCAAGAATATCGATGGATTTCATTCCGGAATAATAGGGAATAGCTCCTTGTCTTCGGAGAGCGAGGACGGTTTCAGGCGGATAATTCTGATTTAGCCATTTTCCCACCTCAATCAATAAAGAAGAATTCATGACCAGGTAAGGATAGGCATCCTTGTGAAGGAGGGCTTTTCCTGTCTGGAAGGTATTTAATCCAGCAAAAATCACTATCACCACAATAGCAATTAGTTTAAAGGCCAATTTCAATTTCGATTTTTTCAAATTCGCGCTGATTAAATCTAAAGGAACGAAAGTTAAGACAATGACTATGGGCAGTACCGGGAAAAAGAAGCGACCGAAAGCCATCCAGTCGCCGGCATAGGACATGAAGGCAATTTGTCCGAGGCAGAAGAGAAGAGGGTAAAGATATCTCTGAAAATATTTTTTCTTAACCAAAAGGAAAAGTATCGGAATGAGGAGAAATGATCCGGAGAATAAAGCATTGATGAAATTTGAAAAAAAGGCGCTGTAACCGAGTTCGACAAAAGTGCCTTGGGGCTTGGCGTAAAACGTATTGGGTAATAAATCCCCATAATACCAATATCTGATGAGAAGGAGAAAAGCATAGATCAAGAGGAATAATGATTGGATTTGAAGAATTTTCTTGAGTTGAATCCCCTTTCTCAAAATCGCTTTTTTCAGGATATGATAGGCGAAGGATATCAGGAAAAAGAGGAGGCCTTCAGGGCGGGTGAGAGATGCCGCCAGCAGAGCACCGTAGAGATAAAAAAGATATGTCTTATCAGGTTTTTTTTCGTATTTTTCGTTGACGAAAACACTGAGAAGCAGGAGAAAAGTATAGAGTATTGTTTCCAACCCTGACATTGCAAAATAGGCTAGGCTGCTGGAGAAGGAGAAGGTTAGGGCGCAAAAAAAGGAGAAGAGTTTGTCTAGCCCGAATGCCTGCCCAGTTTTGAAGATGAGGAAAATCATTAGCAAGGAGAAAAAGAAAGAAATAATTTTAGATAGTATGAGAGGCGATAAGCCCAAGAAATTAAACAGAGCCAGAATGATCACCCAAAGAAAGTTTGAAAATCCCTCAATCCTTTCCCCAGGATTAAAGACCAATCCCTTTCCAGCCGTCAGATTTTCTGCGTACCTGTAGGAAATGAAAGCGTCGTCGTTTGTCCAGTTAAAGAAGAGACCTTGATGAAAAGCTGCCATAACAATGGCCAGCAAAATCAGAAAATAAGTCTTTTTCTCCTGCATTAGCCGTTTAATCCACTCTATTCGACTAAAAGAGTTAGGTGATTCAGATTTAATGGCTCATTCGAGATTCATTTGATGTATCCCAGAGCTTTTAAAGCCTCTATTTCCTCTTCAGATAATTTTCGTTTTTTCTTGGCTTTTTCATCTTGCCTGGGCATCTTCTCCATCCAGGAAAACAACTCATTTTTTAGTGACAGGAATATTTCATCTTTTTTATAAGCCAGATTTTTCTTTTCTTTTGGGTCTTGAGCGAGATTATAGAGCTCATATCTTTTGCTTACTGGATGGTAGATCAATTTCCAATCCTTTGTTCTTATGGATTTCTTCTCGGTGCCCTCGAGAATAGATTCGCTGAAGGCTATCAGATTTTCTTCTGGGGAAAAATCATTTTTGGATAAATCAACACCCTCGAATCCTCCTTTGTAAGAGATATCAAGAAGAGAAAGAATCGTGGGCAGGATATCAATACTTCTGACTTGCTGAGTGACCTTAGTATTTACCTTTATTTTCTTAGGGAATCTTATGATCAAAGGGATTCGGATGAGTTCGTCGTATAAAGTGTGAGCGTGCATTCTTCCGCTGTCATATTCATAGCTGTATCCTCTGTCATAGCCGCCATGATCCCCGAATTCTTCACCGTGATCGGAGAGAAGGACAAAAATTGTGTCATCGAGAATACCCATTTTCTTCAGATAATCATAAATTTCTCTGATTCTCTGGTCGGTCTTCTTGATGGTGGCATCATAGAGTTCCATTGAGGGGATGTGATATTTTTCCTTCTCCCCTTTTTCCTTCAGATGATATTCATGAGAATCAAAGAGGAGAGTATGCAAAAAAAACTGCTTGTCATGGTTAGCTTTCAGCCAGTTTTTCATGTAATTTGCGATTTTTTCGTCTTTTGCGTATTTAAAACTTGGATAAGAGAGTTGGCTGATCTTTCTTTTTGATATCCAGCCTGCCGCACTTTCCAAAATCAGATTTTTGTATTTATGGCAGTCGAAGTGAAAATCCACGCCCTGAGCGAAGCCGGCATTGGAGATGAGATTGATATTTGGCTGAAAAGCCGTGGTATAGTAGCCATATTCTTTTAAAATTTCGGCTAAGGTTGTGTTTTCTTGGTAAAGGAATCCTTCTCTAATGACAACCACATCCTCCCAGGCTAGACTCTTTCTGATTTGTTGCCTTTCTGCTCCGTGTTGAGAAGGGTATTTTGAAGTGAAAATTGAACCCACACTGGGAAATGTCCAAGGTGCTTGAACAATACAGTTCGTAAAGAGGACTCCTTCTCGGGCAATTTTGTCAATATTCGGAGTTTCGATTTTTTTATAACCCAAACAACTGAGATGGTCGGCTCTTACGGCATCCATTATGATCACTAATACATTTGGCTTCGATTGAGCATTGCGCCGATAGTCGTCAGATACTTCTGGGAAGATTTTAGCGTTGATGTCAAAAGTCATGAGAGGGGGAATCAGGAAAATGACACTTATAGCAACGGAAAACAGTGAGGCTTTAAAGAGTTTGACTGTCCGTCTCTCAGATCTGGATATCAGTATTCCCACCAGTATGGAAATAAGCAGAATTATTAAAATATTTAGAAAATAAAAAAATCCTTCCAAGAAATGATGAAAAATCTTTAGGTATAGACCCGAGAAATAGATGGCCAGAAAAGAAGCAATGAATATTGAGCTGAATATCCTCCTGAATTTTTCTAAGGTTCGTTTATCTTTCTTTAAGACTAAAATACTCACTAGCCAGCTGAGAAGTGCCAGGATTATTCCTGTTATTAGATAGAGAAGCCAGATTTTTAAGGGCAAGTAAAACCAAAGGCGAGCATTGCGCAATTTCGAGATGAAAAAGAGGACAACTTCTATGACCCACAATCCTGTGCTAAAGATTATTCCCGCTAATAGAGAAAACAGGAATTCCTTTTTTAGGTTTAAGTCTTTTTTTTTCATTCTGGCCTCTTCGGCTTTCATTTGAATCAAAGAGATTCAAGTGCCTCTTTTGAGGGATAAATTTTCAATTTACACGCCTAAAGTCACAAAGTTATTTTTTTGATTTAGGGCAGCGAACAAATTTTTTATTCCATAAGACAAGATCTTTCTCAAAATCATTAAACTTTTTAATATCAAAATATCCTGACTCAGGATTTTCAGGGTCGTATTTCCAGCCCTCTAAAAGCCCCTCTTTTCCGCGGGAAGCGATAATAAAATCTTTATTTGTTGAAGTTGGTATTCCATACCAGTTGTCTCCCTTTTTTGTCCAGAAGTAGAAGGTATGACCCCACCAGTCTACGATGCGAATAGCCTTAAGATAAGGAGTTAGCTCTTTAATGATCGGTTTTTTATAATTTATGCGACCTCTTGGATTGGTAGGCGCGACGGAATTTTCTTCGATATAGAGGGCAATAGCTTCTCCCCACATGTGCATATCAGCCATGGTTGATTTCTGAGTGGCTCTCTCTTTTGCTCTTAAGTAGAGGGGAATCAATACAGCCAGCAGAATTCCTAGAATCACTAAAGAGAGAATCAATTCCCATACAGTGAAGCCCTTTTTTTTATTCATTCAGTTCTTATGAGGGATTTTGGCAGAGGTTTGGGGATAGGTCAATCCCCTCTTGTGGTGAATTGCGGGGTGAATTTTATTGTTTCTTATTTATAGAATTTAAAGATTTTAGCGCCAACCGTAGATCTTATGGAGCTGAATAGAAAGTCTAATGTTTTTTAAGTCAGCCTTCCTAGCCTGCCTTAAAAGTCTCATCCCTAAATCCAGGCTCCATTTTCGATTGGATTGCGGCTGGAGGAGAAGAGGTGTTTTCTCTGGAAACTCCTGTCTGAGTCTGTGAACGGTGTCAAAGTTTAGGCCTTTGGTCACCACCAATTTGACTTCTTTAGCTTCCTTTCTGTATTCAGGTTGAAAAAAGTATTTTTCTGGTTTGGGCGATATGGAGTACCAATCCACAGACAGCGGGCGATAAACAGTGGCATTGGTTTCAACCTGAATTTTTAATTTTAGTCCTTTAAGTTTCTGAACCAGATCGGTGACATCTTGGAGGAGGGGTTCTCCTCCTGTCAGGCAAACCCATTCTGCCGGGAAGCGGCGTCTTTGCCTTTTTATTTCTTCCAAGATCTGAAGCATAGAGCAGCCTTTTCCTTCTCTCCAGGCATATTTTGTATCGCAGAAGGAGCACTTGAGATTACAACCAGAAAGGCGCACAAAAAGGGTGGGTTCACCCTGTCTCAAGCCTTCGCCTTGGATGGAAGAGAATATTTCAGCGACTTTCAGAGTAGGTGGCTGAGGCATTCTCGGATTCCCAGACAGTCACTTCTTTAACTGGGAAATGTTTTTTCAACTCCTTATAAAAATGGCGAGCCAAGTTTTCAGCTGAAGGAACAAAATTATAAACTTCATTGAGAAAGGCGTGGTCAGGGAGAATTTCAGTCAATTTTTCCTTGATGGTCGCAAAATCTACCCCTATTCCTCTTTTATCTAACTTTGTCGCTTTGACCTGAACTTCTACCCAAAAAGTATGGCCATGAATTTTTTCGCATTTCCCTCGGTATTCTTTCAGAAAATGCGCTGCTTGAAATCGGTCATTGACTTTGAGTATCCAACTCATATTTTTCCCTCCTTCTCCAGTCTAAGGATAAGATGATCCTTCAAGCCCAGCTCCTCCCATGCTTTTTGACGCAAAAGACAGGATGAACATTTCTGGCAGGGAATTTCTGTTCCCGAATAGCAAGAGAGAGAATATGAATAATTAGCTCCTAAAGAGAGCCCCTCTTTAATGATTTCAGATTTTTTGAGGTTCGTAAAAGGAGTGACGACTTTTATTCGCTGGTGGGTGAAATAGGCTTTTGATCCCTGGTTAATTGCTTTTTCCATAGCTTTGACAAATCCCTCTCGAGTGTCAGGGTAGTGAGGGGAATCGATGACATTGAAGCCGCAGACAATCTCTCTAATGCCTTTGACTTCGGCCCAGGCTGCGGCTAAAGCCAAAAATATGCCGTTGCGGAAGGGAACATAAGTTAAGGGGGGGCCTTCTTCGAATTCTTCAAGACGCTTGTAATCAGGCAAAGGAAGATTTTCATCTGTAAGCGAAGAGCCGCCAATCTGGCTTAAGTCAATAAAGAGTATTTCCTGAGGGACCTTGAGCTTTGAGGCCAATTGGCGAGCCATGCTTATTTCCAGCTTGTGCCTCTGTCCATAGTCAAAGGTCAGGGAATAAACTTTTTCATACTGCTTAAGAGCCCAGTATAGCGCTGTTGTGGAATCTATACCCCCTGAAAAAAGAACAACGCTTTCCCTTCTCTTCATAGATTTAAGGGTAGATGATAAAGGATATAACCCTTTTTTTCAAGATACCCAGATGACAAAGCCTAATCCCAAAGAACATTTATCATATAAGTTTGAGCGAAGACCGGTCGGTAAAAAAAAACATTTGAAGGCTCCGGCTAAATGATTCGAAAACACGCTGGCTTTCCCCAGCGAGGGAAGTCAGCTCGATTCATCCTTCACTCTTCTCTCCTTCGGAGAGAAACCATGCCCGCTCAGTCTTCATACGGTTTTCTCCTCATTTAGTCTTCGCCAGACCTATTGAATCAACAGATCGCTGGGGCAAAAGTTGCCTGTTTTTTTACCGACCGGTCTGAGCTCTATTGACATCTCCTTAAGGCGATGCTATATGTTTCGAGACTTAAACAGGCAGTGTTTTAAAACAAAAAGAATTCAGAGGTCTTGTCGGCTTGATGGAAAAAGAAAATACAGAGGAAACAATCTCCAAGTTCCCAGCAAGGGGCTATGAACTCCTTTCCTGGGCGGCGAGAGGAAGAGACATCACTGTGAGGGATGACCAATATCATTTCCCCTGGCTCATGGATATTGTTAAGTTTTGTCAGAAAAAAAGAGGTCGCTTTCGGTTGATTGATTCCGGAAAACTAGAGACTTCCGAGTTGGAATTGTTGGGGAAAGAAGGAGCAGACCTTTACACTTCTGATGATGTCAGGCCGAATGCGGCAGGACTGGAGTTAATAAACAAAGCCTGCAAAAAAGGCAAAGCTATTGTAGCTTATTTTCAGCATGGCCCTTTGGAAAAAGAGAAGAAAGGGGAGGATTTAGAAAGAGTTCCTTTTTTGGATCTAGAAAGGCTCGCCAGGAGCGGAGTATATCTTCATCTGACTAACAAAGAAAAGGTGCGAAACCTTTCGCATCTTAATTTCTTAGCAGATTCTTGCCGGAGAGGGCAAAGCTGGCTTGTCTATTATCATCAGGGCCCCTTGGAGCAGTCGCTTGGAGAGCTGGATGGTGCCTGGGTTCATATCTCCGATGAAAGCCTAAAGGAGCCACAGGACCTAGCCCTCTTGATGGAAATACTCAAAGCGAGTTCATCAAAGAGGACGAATTTTGTTCTCCATTTGAAAGGTGAATGGAAAGCTCACCAGCTCCGTGATGTCCTAAGAGCTGGGGCTGTTATTCTCTTTAAGTCTGCGCTCAAGGATTATAGGTCTCCTCTAAAGCCTCTAGAGAGGGAAGCCGGGAGAAGAAAACTGGATTTTAAAGTCTATTATCTTTATCCACATTTCCTCCCTTGATCAGAATCTTTTATTCTGGGTTCGAGCGGCATTTAAATTGGCTAGCGATCATCTCAAATTATAGACACTATGAGACTTCAAAAAAGAAGAACCATGAGCTATAATAACCCCTATTCTTTCATACACAGAATCATATCGAGGACTTTATTGCCTATCCGGGGAGGGATGCAATAAAAACAACAAGAAAATTACAAGATATTTCAATCACGATGGGATGAAAGCTCACCAAATGAGAGATGAAATAAAGAGAAGTAAGGCTTTAGAGGCTCTCCAAGAGATTAAAAAAACAGAGGAAAAAGCGCGCAGAATGGTAAATGATGCTCGAGAAAAAAAGGCTTCCGGGATTATTCAAGAAGCTTATGATCAGTCTAAAGAAATAAAGGAAGCTGCCTTGAAGCGGGCAAGAGAAGAGGCCGAGAAGAGAAAAAAAACAATCATTCGAGAAGCCACCAAAGAAGCAGAGAGGATAAAAGAGGAAGCCGAGGAGGAAGGGAAAGCTCTTCGAAGCAGAACTGAGAAATTAATCAAAGAGGCAGTCAACAAAGTGACAGCAGGAATAAAAGATTTTTTAGAGGGAGGTTCGGTGTAAACTATGGCCTTAGCAGAAGTGGAGAAAGTCCAGGTTGTTGCTCATTCCGATGTGAAAATGGAATTGCTTTCTTCACTCCAAGAATCAGGCCTTATTCAACTTGAAGAAGCAACTCTCGAAGAGTTCGACCTTGTCTCTTCATCAACAGAAGCTACTGAGCTTGAACACACACTTCATCGCTTGAAGCATGCTTTGGATTATTTCTCCCAGGAAGAAGAGAAAGGATTTCTGAAGAAACTATTTGCTCAAAAACCCTCTCTCCCTCGGCAAAAAAGGCAAGAAGTTCTCGGGTTTGACTACCAATCTGTTTTGGATGAATTGGAAAAGCTGGAGGCGGAGAAAAGTGAAATATTATCAGAGATAAAGTTCTTGGATAGAGAAAGAGACTTTCTTTATCCTCTTCAAGAACTCAGCCTTCCAGTCTCTTCTGTCGAATCGACGGATTCAACAGAAATTGTCCTGGCGAGCTTGCCTCTTTCTCAATTGGAAAACTTACAAAAATTGGCAGAGGAAGAGGCCATCTGGTTTGAGGTCATACATCAAGACAAAAGACAAATCCGTCTTTTGGTTTTTTACCCTAAGCAGGAGAAAATCCAGATTGAGCAGAACCTGGAAGAGCTGGATTTTAGTCATGTCTATTTTACTGAGCCCATAAAGAGCGTAGCTGAGCCCAAGGATAGAGTCAAAGACATAATGGAAAAAATTGGTAAAAAAATAGAGGAGAAAAGAGAAGAAGTTGAGGCTTTGGATAGAGCCAGGAGACGCTTAGCCGTTGAGCGAGAAAAAATAATGCTTGTTCATGATGTCCTTCTCAATGAGAGAGAAAAGATACTCTCTTCTCGTCTTCTGGGTGAGACCGAGCGGGTTTTTTACCTGGAGGGATGGATTCGCTCTTTTGATATCGAGCGGCTGAAATCTTATCTCCAGTCTTTTTCTGAAAATATCCAGTTGTATTTTCGCTCCCCTCTACCTGAGGAAGACCCCCCCTCGATTCTGGAAAATCCTAAGCCCAGCAAGCCTTTTGAGGTGGTGACTAAACTCTACGGTCTTCCTCAGCGCGGCTCCCTTGATCCGACGCTACCTTTAGCTCCTTTCTTTTTCATCTTTGTAGGATTATGTGTGAGTGAGGCTGGCTATGGGCTGATTGTCACCATTTTAAGTCTTCTTTACATCAAGTTGGCCAAGCCCAAAGGGGGGCTGCTCCTGTTTTTAAAACTTCTCACGCTTTTAGGAATCTCAACGGTGATTTTAGGAACTTTAGTAGGAGGTTGGCTTGGCTTTCCGATCCGCCAACTGATGATTTTAGACCCTCTTCGTGACCCACTCTCTTTTTTAATTCTCGCCCTCGCCTTAGGCTTTATTCAAGTCTGGTTTGGAACTTTGCTCAAACTCATCGATGGCCTAAAGAACAAACTCATTCTTCAGTCCATTTTTGTCCAAGGAGGATGGCTCTTGCTCCTCCCGTCACTTGTTCTTTATTTTCTGACCAGGCACAATTTTTGGGGCATTCTCTCCCTTGTTGGAGCAGCAGGCATAGTTTTTTTTGCTTCTCCCAGTCGTAATCCCTTGGCCCGTTTTTTTGGCGGACTCTACAGCCTCTACGATATATCCCGCTATCTGGCTGATGTTCTTTCTTATTCAAGGCTCTTGGCTTTGGGCCTGGCGACCAGTGTTATCGCCATGGTCGTGAACACGCTTTGTCAGACTGCTTTGGACATTCCCTGGATTGGTTGGTTGTTAGCTGCCCTGATTTTCCTTGGGGGTCATCTCTTCAATTTGGCCATCAGCTATCTTGGCGGTTTTGTTCATTCCATGCGTCTTCAATTTGTTGAGTTTTTCAGCAAATTTTTCAGGTCTGGAGGAAAGCCCTTCAAACCCTTTGAGATGGAAAGCAAGTTTGTTGAATTTATATGAAGGAATTTATTCAGTGAGAATATAAGGAGGTCAGACAAATGGCATTAGGTTTGACGTTAGCAGTCTTAGGCGGAGCATTGGCTTGCATTCTTGGTGGAATAGGTTCAGCAATAGGTGTAGGCTTAGCAGGCCAGGCCTCCAGCGGGGTCATGAGTGAAGATCCTGAAAAATTTGGGAGTCTGCTCCTACTGGTTGCCCTTCCCGGAACTCAAGGAATCTATGGCTTTTTGAGCGCCTTTCTGGTCATCCTCAAAATAGGATTTACTACTGGAGCCATCCCCAAGCTTACTGTTTTCAATGGCTGGCAGATTCTCGTTGCCTGCTTGCCGGTAGCCTTTGCCGGTTTAGTATCAGGAATTCATCAGGGCAAGGTTTGTGCTTCTGGAGTTTACATGGTGGCCAAGCAGCCCAAGGACCTGATGAAGCCGGTGATTATGGCTGCTTTGGTAGAAACCTATGCAGTCTTGGGATTGCTGATCACCATTCTCCTTCTCAATGGAATAAAACTCTGAGGCCATGAGTGAAGAACAGAAGAGATAATCATGAGCTTAGAAAAAATCCTGGAAAGAATCAGCCATGATGCCCAAGCTGAAGTCAACAAAATCATATCAGAGAGCAAAAAGAAAGCTAAGGAGATTAAAGACGCTGCCCAGAAAGAAGCGGATGGATTGGCCGCGGCCTTAATAGAAGAAGCTGAGAGAAAAGCCCGGCTTGAGGCGAGTCGTCTCCTCACTCAGGCACGCTTAGATAAGAGAATTAAGATCCTTTCCTGGAAAAAAGAGCTTATCGAGGAAATACTGGAAAAGGCCTTGCAGAAAGCGAACATAGGAGAAGAAAAGCTTAAGAAGAAGATTATCCTCAAAGATGGAGAGCGGGAAGAGTTTTATGACCGGGATAAATTGTTAGAAGAATTACGGCCTAAACTCGAGAACTACATCCTTAAGGTTTTAAAGATATGAAAAGACCTTCCCGGCTTGATTATGCCTATGCCGTAGGCCGGGTTCGCGCCTTGGAAAGGAAATTGATCGAAAGAGCTGTTTTTACAGAAGCCGCAGAAGAGAAAGATTTACCCAGTGCCCTAAAAATTGTTTTTGATGCCGGAGAATTTCCTGAAGAGATGGCTAAGATAATAAATTCAGAGGAACTGGATGATTTCCTAGAGAAAGAGGAAAAGATGCTTTTGAACCTGGTAGAGGAAATTTTTCTGCAAAAAGACATTCTGGAGGTTTTTCTTGAAGAGAGAACGCCTGAAAAGGCTTTAAAGATTTCTGAAAGAGTCGACTATTCTTTTATCCATGATTATCTCAGGCATAAAATTGATTTAGCCAATCTTAAGACTTTAGGTCGCCTTAAGTATTTGGGTGCCAAGAGAGAAAAGCTTGAGAAATTCATCCTCAAGGGAGGCTTTTTGGATGAGCGAATCCTTCTTCAGAAT
>Ga0209636_10004531_pt1 | contig 14173 bp, 10 predicted proteins | sample DeeMarSWOR152_54_FD_187464 | JGI IMG/M metagenome (GOLD analysis project Ga0209636, IMG submission 187464) | Marine sediment microbial communities from White Oak River estuary, North Carolina - WOR-1-52-54 (SPAdes) (version 2) | ecosystem: Environmental > Aquatic > Marine > Intertidal zone >...
GGAGCTAGAGGTTCTCCCCACCGGTCTACAAATGCTCGTCCATAGGGTCGTATCTTCTTCAAGGCTGCAACGATAACATAACTCCCGCCAATAACAACTCGTTGCCTACTCAGCAAATCTAGGTCACGTATATTGTCTTCAACAAGTTGACCGAATTTGACACCTATTATAATCCTGTCTTGCCACGAATAGAAATCCTTAAAAATTATTCAAATGCCGCCCGCAGTCGCCAATGTTCAACGGCGAAGTGACAACTGTGAATGAGGAACAAGCAAGCGATATTCAGGAAGCCTTTCGACGTCATGAGTTCGTATCCTTGCCAACAGGAGTAGATGGCACCCACCGAGCTTATCGCATCTATGGCATTCAGGGTGTTGTTTATTGTGATTTTCTCCTTTATCGAATAAGTAATGGGAGGGGTGGGGCGCTCCGAAACGAGGCCACCCTTCTCCTTCAAAATCTTTCTCAATTCCACGCACAGCTCCAAAGTCGCCCTCTTCCCCTTACTCCACCAATATATTGTCATGCCATCACATTTCTTGGTAAAAAGGCATACGTGCTAGCTAATGAATCAGGTCAACTCGTGTCCGCACGGTTACTACCACTCTTAATCATTGATTCAGAATCCCTCATGAATTTACAAATAGATTTAGCCTCAACCTCTCCCACTCACCTCGTCAAAAAGTCAAATCTGAGCCAATATCTTGCGAATAATTTCAACAAAACGAATCAAAGGGTCTTCCAAGTCAACAATCCCTTTCATCAACTCCGAAAATCCTATCATATGTTTGGGCTAGCTCTGTTACTTCTTCCCCTCTTTCTTGGACTCTCAGGAATATTTTGGGGGCTCAATCAGAGTCCACTTGCTATCCTGTTCGTTCTCGTAGGCATTTTAGGACCGGTCTTCCTCACACGCAAAGCCTCTAAAGCATTTCATCAATTCCGCCTCCAACACAACATATCGATTCCACTTAGACTCCCTGAACCTGGTCACATTGAACCCGTCATCGAATCTCAATCCCAAAATGAAGCCGAGTTTAAGTCACTTGATGAAGTGCTATTTCCACAGACCCCCTGGACTCCCTACACAACGGCTGTATTTTATCAAAACTCAATTGGTCTTACAGAGAAACAGATTCTCGATATGCTATCTGGCACAGACAACACAGATAATGGTGAAAGAGAGTGAAACAGAAAAGCTCACTGCAACACAATCGGAGTTTTTTGAAGGTCATATCAGGACTCGTTATCATACTTGGTCTCCTCTTCTTGGCATCAGGCAATCATTCTTTGAGTCAAGGTCTTTTCAATCAACAAGTCGATACGCAAGCCAGGACTTATCAATTGCAGGTTCACTCTTCCTATGATAACATCACCAGATCCTTTTATGGAACACAGCAACTCACATTAAAAATTTCAAACAGCTCCTCCATTCAGGGTCACTTATTATGGAATCTTACCTGGGACAACGGGAAAACTTGGTATGCTGAAAACGCCTCCTATATCTATTTCATAAATCGAACCTACCAATATGCTGGGCTCACCTGCTATACTGCATGGTGGATACACCCCGCTGTCCAAATCGGAGACCAAATACAAATTGATGGAGATGTACCTGCAACAAACAACTTTCTTCGCTTAGCGCCCTTCATCGTTACCGACCTCCTCTCACTCGAAGTCAATCAACAACATTACTTATGCTGGCAACTTACCTACAATTCTCCAAATTATCAACACGAAACTTATTATTATGAATACCATACTGGCATTCTTCTCAGTGCAACTTCAGTGCAATTCGAAGCACATCAGCCTGTTCATGAAGTTTGGCTCGAACTCCAAACGGCTGATCAACTCCCTCCTCCCATTTCTCCTCTTCTTCATTTCTGGACGAATTACAATTCCACCCTAATTGCTTTTATTGGTGCGACCACAGTTACCCTTCTTGGCTATTACCTTCTTCAACGAATCCGCCCTCCTCAAGATCCCTTTCCGTTGAATTCTGGTCAGTGAACACAAGGCTTAAAAACAAACTAAATTCCCCCGCCCAACGTCCATTCATGGAGGATTACAATTCGTGCGGTTACACCGAAAAACGGGCTATAAACTGTTGACGGCTGGGCTCTTCTTCCTACTAGCAATCGGCCTACCATTCCTAAATTCTTTACCAACCTTCTTAGTGCAACAGTCATCACTTTCAAAAGAAAAATCGGGGCTAGGAACATTAACATCTAGTTCACCTTATGATGCTCAAACCCCAGTTCTCCCACCTGATGTAGTTTCTTTACCCTTTTCATTTGGGAAATTACTCGTAGTACATGGGGATTATGTCAACGAATCCAGCCAAGAATCCGTTGAAGCTTGGACCAGTCTACTTGAAGGAATGAACTTCAATACAACTGCCATTCATATCACTGATCTAACCATCACCTCTGATTATGATTTGATTGTAGTGACACCAAGTGTTGGAACAAGCACAGCTAGTTTTGGCATATCAGTTTCCAAAGCACACATTATCACCGCTAGCCAAACTCCTGTTCTTCTTCTTGGTTATGGGCACGAAGTGTTAGATCAAGTATGGGAGATTAACCTAAACACCGATATTATTCCCTGTATTGAAAGCTATCTGTGGAGTCCTAATGACGCATTTCAATTCTTTTCGGAACCCCATGTAATCCCAGAAGCTAGTGGTCGGTTTAATATTTACACTGATCACATCGTCTATGATGCTTATCGATTAACCTCGCTTCCTGAAAAAACCGAAATACTTGGTACAAATGCACTTGGATCCGGAGCACAAATTCTTTGGTTTCGATCCTTACCAATTAATTCTCATCTCTATTATTGGGGAATTGATCAAACCGTACATCTCAGTTCACATGGGATTGACTTCTGTGAAAACCTAATCCATTGGTTATTACGCCCACAATACCAAAACCGACTTGGTAATACACTTGCAGCCTTTCAATTGATTGCTCCTTCTTTTGATGATTACTGGGCTGTCCAAGGAGCAGGTGGTTTCGGTTATCCCCTTGAACCATCACTGCGTTTTACTTACTATGTAACAGATATCGTACAAACCTTTGGACTGTCGGTTAATATCTCTACATTCGGATCCTGGCTCATGAGTACGTACAATCCTCTCCAAGGGGTCTTCGAAGACCTTGCTAGTCCACAACTTCAGGACCGTTGTATCACAACCAGTATGAGTTCTTTGACTTCTGATGCTCTTGGGATACTTAATCAATTTGATGCCTCTCAAATTAGTGACTATATAGCAAGCTGTCAGGACCCTATCACTGGAGGATTTTTTATTGAACACGGGGTCTCACAAACTAGCCTCGAGGCAACACGATATTCTGTTGAAGCTTTGCTAATTCTAGGGCAACTATACAAAATTAATGTGGACAATGCGGTCTCTTATGTAAGTACTTGTCAGGAAGCCAATCTCTCGAGTTCTGATTATGGTGGGTTCTTTTCCTCACCCACAGGTGGAATTACTGCTAGCTTAAAAGATGCCGTCGATGCACTGACAATTCTGAACCATTTTGCAGCCGTCGACACAATCAATCAAACCGCACTTCTCAATTTCATAATGGCTTGTAAAGAGCCTGGAAAAACGAGTGTGTTTGATACCAAACCAACTTTGGACTCCGACGAATGGATATTAGGCACATCTTGTACTCTTCAACTGCTAACTTTCATGGACGCTCTCGAACTCATTGATGTCGAAGCTAGTAGAACGTTTATCCTGGGCAACCAGTATCCAAATGGTGGATGGGGGCGTGGAGATACACTCCACGATTTCCATAACTCGCCTGATGAAACCTGGTATGCTGTTCAAGCTCTATCACTTACCGGTGGATTAGCGTCAGCTAAAGAACCTCTCACCGCGTATCTTGCCCAGTGTTGCACTGGATGGGGTGGAGCTACCGAACCCCTCTTTTTCGGTGATTTCCTAACTAGCGCCCAACTTCTCTCAGCACTTTACCAAGTCGATGCCATCAATAAGATAAACCAAACTGCCTTTCTTGACTACCTCAATAACTGCTGGTCTTCTGCTCGTGTCTCTTTCACCGCTCATCAATTACCTCCTGGTGTGGGAATTAACTCGGATACACCTACTCCTGACCGAATTGCCCTCGAATCAGGAACTTTTGGTCCTCTTTACCACTATTGGTATGCCCAACTAGTCTCGATATTGAATCTCACAGATAATCAATGGATACAACGAAGTGATTTAATCCTACAGGAAATAGAAGCGAGTCAAACCTTTGCTTCTGGTTTTTCAGGCATGTTCGGACTTCATCATTTGTATGTGGGTCGTGAAGATAATTTCACCTTCCGGTTTGATAGTACTTGTTGGAGTCTCCTGGCCCATGCAGCCTTGGGAGGTCATTCCACGGATTTGATGAACAATACTGCTGCCTTTTCTTATTTACAGAGTTGTCTCCAAGACAATGGAACCCACCAATATTTTCATGACTCCTCCCACCCAATCCCATTTCCAAATCCTTGGCGTTTCGCTGAAGGTAACTTAGTTGATACTTGGTACGGACTGCAAGCCTGGAGTTATCTCGATCCTGGCCTAACCGGATTAAATGGACATAACCTCGCAACATATGCTTCTGACTTCCTCCAAAACAACCCTACTCTTGTAACCACATATTATGCCATTGAAATTCTCTACTTTCTAACCGAGAGTGGGTTATATCCTGAGGCTCTAACACTTCTAAACCGAGAAGAGCAAATTACTCGCCTACTTACATCTTTTTCATATCACGGGCTAGTCAAAGAACCTTCCATTCCCAATGGTAAATGGACAATTTACCTTCTCGATTTGGCACTTCAGACCATTAATCGACTGAACCTGCTTCCTATGCTCGATGTTAATCCTGTATTACATTTAACTCAAATTAACTATCTAAACGGAACCTTTTCAATAGGGGATCTTGCTGAATTCTCTGCTTCTGTCAGCGAGTCTCGCTGGAATCAACTTCCCGCAAATGTTACCATCTGTATCCAAATCTTCGACACACATTTTAATAACTCCACTTACCCAATCAATCCAGGTAACTGGACACTTCAAGAGACCATCCCGGCAAAACTTGGTGCACTTGGCCCTCAGAACCTCACCATTACTGCCATAGCACCGGGTGCCATCCCCTATTATGGAGAATATGTCAAAATTTGTGAAGTCTGGGGAAATATCACAACTCGAGCTACCTACATCCCAAGTCTTTCAGTCCCCCAAAGTATTCCTCTGAATGTATCAGTTCAACTCAACCTTGAAGATTCTACAAACACAGATAGCCAAATCACCAATGGTAATGTTATCCTAGTCATCGAATCACTTTACCACTTTTTCACAGCGTCCCATCACGAACTGGGCCTCTATAATACTCAAATCCCAACCCAAGATATGAATCCTGGCGTCTACAGGCTACAAGTAAATGCGTCAGCACCCTATTGCACAATGGCTTCAACAACAGAAGTCCTTGTCATCATCGTTTTCACAGAACTCACAATAACTATTAATCCAATCGAAGTGGAGGATTATTTCTTAACACCCACTGTCGAAATTGATGTCCAACTACGCTATTTGAACATGACAGAAACCTATGGGCTGTCAGCAAATCTATTCCTCGAGGTGATTACTCAAGAATCCAGTCGAGTCTTCCATACTGTGTTAACGACAAATGAGGGTGGACGAGGCAACATATCGATTCCTACACCATCACCAGGCATCTATAACATAAGAGTGAAATTTGAAGGACAAGTTGGCTTTTCTTCCTGCTCCCAAATAGAATCGTTTCTTGTCAAATATCCACAGAATCGGATAATGGGAATTTTTTCATCAATTGTATTATTTTCGCTAGTCATACTGATTCTAGGAGGTATTGGTGGCATACTGTACTTTTTAAAACTCCAAAGTCGTCTGAACCGATTCATACGTTTGTTTCCAACAAGTCAAAACTCACAAGCTACACCGGTACATGAATTATTTTCATTGGATGAAGAGTCAGCAAGTAACAGAAATGACGGAGAATATGATAGTTGAAACTGGCAAGTTAATATAAAATTATCCTACTTGAATGAAAACGAATTTATGACCGGTTATTATAAAGCGCTAAAAAAGGAAAAATGGGGCGTGGGCTCTATTTACGCCCCTCAAAACCGTGCATGCAGAACCAGCCACCACTGATCTTATATTTCTGAAAGACTTCACACCCGAAACAGAAACAACCTTTATCTTCAATTTCTTCCGCTGGCTTCTCGGATTGTCCTCGGGCACAGAACAGTGCATTGGGAGGAATTTTGTTTAACTCGTTAGGTTTGAAGGTGGGACAGGGTCCGCAAAATCGTTTACAGATTTCTAAATTCTCTTGAGTATTAGGGACTTTCGCCATAGTGGGTTCTCTCACTACCCAATTAGTACCCCATTTTCTATCTTGTTGTTTTTAAACCATCGTTTTTTCCTACACACTATGTGTCTGAGAAACCAACCATAATGCATATAAACAAACCAAAATTCGCGAGCTTCACGAAGAATCTCTAGGGTGCAGATCAATTAAAAACTCAACAGGGCGTATTTCACGATGCAGAACTCGTTTAATTCCTTGGCAATAGTAATTCTCATTATCTTCTTCATCGAGCTTCTTATTGCCCGTCGTATCTATCGAAACTCACGAAAAAACAACCAGCTGAGATCCAACTCACAAAACCAAATGTATGTCGTCTTCCAACCCACGAATAACTGGCAAGGTACTATTCAACAAAATACAATCAACGGACGACCCATCCCAGCACCTCAACAACCAGTCCCCCAATACATACTCGCCCAACCTCAACAACCACCTGTGAAGTCACTTTCTACTCGATTCACCCTTGCTACATTTGTTGGAAGTGTATTCTTAATCGCGTTTTTAACCATCAGTTATCTACTTAGACCCTTCACCAATGCATGGGGGATTTATCTCCTTCCAATACTCCTCCCACTTCCATTTCTAGCACTCCCTTCGCTTCTTCAATCCAAGAAATATTCGACGTTTTTCTTCTTGATAAGCGGTCTTGGTCTCGGGTTTCTCTTCATGCTTCTACTCTAAAAGTGAAAACGGAAATGTGTGCAAATAAAAGAAACTTGGTGTGAAACAACTACCAATCAAACCCATGTTAGAGACAATCAAGAAAAACCACTGTTGCCTAAACCGCTCATTATAAGAATTATGTGAAATACAGAACCACTGAAGAGGCAGGTTTAAAGAATAATGCCATTCACTAGGGGTTCAAAGATATACAAGAAACATGTCTTTTCAACAATGTTTCTTGGATTTCTACTGATTATACCCTTTCTCTTTTTTATGGTTCGAATACCACCAGAAGCCTCTAGCCAAAGTAATCACTCACAATCAGCTAGCCTAGAATACTTCCCAATTCAAAATACTACTCAAAATCAATCATTCAATTATGATTTGTATGATGGTGAATTTGACCAACAATTCATACACTTTTGGCTTCACGAAAGTGATCTTCAATTCGAACAATCAAGAGACTTAGAGATGTTAGTTCCTCCTCAGTCACATCCTCAAATAGAAATCAACAGTGACGCAGACTTCGCCTTACAGGGATGGCCGGGCTCTGGAACTCAAATTGATCCATTCCGGATAGAAAATCTAACCTTCAATCCATTGCAATTTCATGATGATTGTATAAAGATTCAGAATACAACGGTCCATTTCATAATTCAAAATTGCACATTCTGGACTAGTTCGGAGTGGTACTATGCGGGAATCTTTCTTGACAATACAACCAATGCTATAATGAGAAACAATACACTTTCTTCGGGGTACGGAATTAAACTATTAAATGCAAACTGGAACGAGATTCTGAACAACACACTAGATGGCAACAGAGTTAGTGTCGTTCTCAGTAACTCATCGCATAATACAATCCGGTTCAACAATGGTTCAGGAACCCATGGAATCGAGATATCGAATAGGTCAATATCGAATTTAATCCACATGAATTCACTTGAATATGAAGGGGCTGGAATAAGCATCGAAGAATTCGAAGGCACGGTGGTTGCCAATAATTCTCTCATAAATGCAGGTTTTTCGATTTTTTCTATTCAAAGGCCATTCCCTGGTTTAAATCAGTCACAATTTCAGGGGAATACCCTCAATGGCAAACCCATCATCTTCTTATTAGATCAAGACAGCAGTGCTCTTCCATTGGATGTTGGACAACTCTTTCTCATTAATTGCAGCAATACTGAAATGTCAGATAATATCTTGACCGCTGGTCCCCAAACGATTTCATTTTGTCTATCGGAAAATATTACCATTCAAAATAATGAGTTTTTAGAAACAGAAGGGCAAGTTCCCGGGTTAATAATACTCAACTGTGAGATTATTCAAATCCGTAATAATACCTTCTATAAGACCAATGGATTTTACGTAAAAGAATGCAACACTTGTCACATCTATAATAATTCCTTTCTTGGTGAAGACACATATGGAGTAATTAGCATCCGTGATTCACAGTTTTGCACCATCTCTGAAAATAATCATATTATAATTTATGTTGAAAGGATTGACACAATTAGCATTACACAAAATTTATGCGAGTCCAAACTTAATCCGGACTATTACTTCACAAAAGGTATCTGGGTAAAAGAGAGTACTGTTGTTAGAATCCAAAATAATACCTGCACAAACTGTAGATTTGGAATATATTGCGAATATACGATGAACATTATTATCAATAATACCTGTTTCGATAATTGGTTCGGTATTTATGTTCGTGAAGACAACGGGGGACTCGTTGAGAATAACTACTGTAAAGAAAATGGAATAGGTATTGTACTCTATGAATGTTGGAATAATATCCTACAAAATAATACATGTGTTGACAATGGATCAGGTGGAATTTCAGTAAGGAGAGTGCAGAACTTTCAGGTGCGAAATAACTACTGTTCAAATAATGAATATGGAATAAGTCTTCGTCAGATTTCTGCAGGTGAGTTGAATATTGTTGAACACAACAATTGCTCCAATAATCACGGCGGTACGCTTTATCCTAGTGATGGTATACGACTTGTTGAAGTCAGAGATATCATAATCTCAAATAATACGTGCAACTTCAATGACAATGCAGGTATCCAAATTGAAGATGGGGTTTCAATCATTATCAGCGAGAATCAGTGTTCGGAAAATAGCCTTGGACTCTCCATTGTAGGGGACTCGAGATCAATCGCAATCACAGGAAACATTTGTTCGGAAAATAGCTATGGGCTCTCTTTTACTGGTGAGGGCAGAACAATCAATGTTACAGAAAACGTCTGTTCTGAAAATCAAATTGGGCTTTTTGTCCATAATAGAACGAGACATTGTCATGTTATCAATAACCATTTTCTCTGGAATAGAAACGAGAGCGTGGTAGACGAAGGGTTTTACGGCGTGTTTGATGGAAACTTCTGGTCCGATTATGTCGGATGGGATCTGAACTTTGATGGATATGGAGATATCCCATACATAATCCCTGGGCGTGCGGAAAGTCTCGATTTTCGTCCCCGCGGATTTATTCTTACTAGAAGCTTGCAGATTTGGATGCTGATTCTCTTTGTAGTAGGAGTACTAGTGGTTGTAGCTGTTATTGGGTGGCATTTTTTAGTAACTCCGCAACGGAGGAAACGCTTCTTTTGGATTTCACGATAAAATTGTCAGATTGAAAACTAGTTGAGTAAAACAAACTTCTTATGGTAAGATTGGTAAGCTAGGTTTAAGGTTCTCTGAGGTTTGATTGTGAATACCACACGGCTTGGTCGCGTTGCAAGGGAAGCATTACTTCTTATTCGTAAGTTCATGGGGCAAGGAGATTATTATCGAGCCTCCCAAGCATCGCTGAAAGCTGCGGAAGCCTTCAATGAGATTGCCAAACACTCCTCCGGCTCAGCACATAAAATTGCCATAAAACGAGCAAGAGTTCTCGTCGAAATAACTAAGGTCCTGCGTCGAGGGGAACCCCTCCCCATGGAACTGGTCGATGCCTTAGATAGTTTTTATCCAACGCCTGTTCCTTCTCCAACACCCACAACGGATGAATCATCTGTGCCAACTGTAGAATCTGAAGTGGATCCAGAAGAAACGGAAACTGCTGTCGAAGAAGATGTTGAACCTCCGGAGAAGATTGAAGTTGGCGATGCACAACACCAACTTCTCAACGGCATAAGGATTGCACATACTATTGTTGAAATGCTAGACCGTGCTGAACAATCGATTCGAATTATGGTTCAAAACTTCACTAACGTCAAAACAGTAACTGTTGGCAATGAAAGCTGTAACGTAAATCTTCTCGACCGTCTTATTACCAAAGATAAAGCAGGTGTAAAAATCCGTATCATCATCCGCGATCCCGAAAGTCTAGGTGCAGCAGGGAAGCACTTCCGTGAAGCCGTGGAAACACTCCTTCACGAAGCGCCCAGCATCGAAATCCTAGTTTGTGCTCAAATGCACATCAAGGCCCTAATCATAGATGAATCTGAAGTTCTGGAAGGCAGTGCAAACTTCACCACAAAAGGGCTCTCAGGCATCGGCGAACAAGCCACATGGACCAATAACGCTGAGTTTGTATCACAGTTCGTGACGCGGTTTGATCATTATTGGGTGCATCAAAGCTCCGAATGTACCGAATGCAAGAACCGAACTTGTGAAGTCCACGCACTTACTCGCCGAAACCTAACATAACATAGGATGAATTTGGACAAGCACTCCTGGTATGATAGTAATATTTCTTAAGTTAAAACCTGTAGTGAAAATTTTATCACAGGAGAGGTAAGAAAATAGGCGATTCAACTCTGTTCTAGGGGTTTTTAAAACCTTTTTTCAAGATTTAGAATCAAAATTTTATTTATACGGATTTTTAGGGTCTTAGAACGTTTTTTTTGTAATTTAGAATATTCTAATCTGTTCTTCTAACTAGCATCGGGGTGCTTAAATATCCTTCAGGGTCTCTTGAGGTTTTTCAAGAACAACCGCCAAGTAGGGGGCGAAGCTTGGCATGGCGACTACGGTGCGTAATCGAGAAATCGAAAAAGAAGAATTTAGTCCGAATCAGCGTCGACACAATCGACAAATGATAAAGAAACGTCTGCACACGGTGCAAGCACATATCACCGAATTGACACACCGTACACCTATCCTCCCCTCAAAGATTCAGTTTTTTGACGATCAATCACTTACTACTCCCACCTTCTGTGGAACATACAACGGAACAGAGTTCCAAATTGCCAAACAACTCCTCAGTCGACTGCTCTTACTCGATGCTGTGTTATATCGAGAAATGTATGGAAATCTTCTACCCAAAATCGTACGCGCTGTTCCGGAAAACGGGGATTTGGGGCTTCTGTGTGCCTATCTCCATCTCCCCGAAAACCAGCAAGAAGAGTTCTTAAGAATCTGGCAAGTCGTCTCGCCTCGCCAATATTACGGAGACATCTATTACAACGCTCCCTCCTCCTTTCCCCTCTTCAATCGCGTTACTCAGGGGACATTCCTCCGATACGTTCTCTCCTTTTTCGATGAACTTGAACCAGCCCTAACTCCATTAACCTCCCGCGAATACGTTGAGCTCTTGGATACTTTCATGCTAAATTATGCGTCTCCTCTCACTGATCAAGAACTCCATGTCCTTCATTTGATTCAGGAACATCCCACAGCGACACTGAAACAACTACAGGAAAAATCATCGTTCTCGTTAGGAAGCCTTAGTAACTATCTGAACAGCTTCCGCAAGAAGCTACTTCTCTCAAGATTCTACAGGATTGATTATCCACGAATACGCCTTAATCACGTGGCTGTGTTAGCTTATCCCGCCCCTGGTAACAGAGTATCTCGCTATCTTGAACAGTGTCCATACCTAAGAAAAATTCACCAATTTGGAGGCGCAGATGCATCTATCCTATTGAGCTATACCATACCTCGACAACGGCTTCGTCGATTACACGAATGGCTACAGGAACTTGTCGGGCTGGGTCACCTCCTTCGGTATCGCGTCTATCCATTATGTGGTGTCTTCAATGGTTACAATCTTCGGAGTTACTTAGCTTACAATTCTGAGGTTCCGGTTGCAGAACGGTTTCGATGGGTAGCATGGATACGCTATCTTCGGGACGTTCTCATCCGGGATGGTTATGGTGAAGTCTTAATTCAGCCCTATGTCTATCATTACAGTGAACCTAACATCGAACCCGCAAAATTAGATTCCATCGACTATCAGCTTCTCAGTCAAATGAACCCCGAGAGTACTGCCGAAACTCTTGCTCAGTTAATAGGACATTCCATCCATGTAGTTCGACGACGACAAAAAGAACTGTTCACTCAACACGTCATTTTTGAACGCCCCGACCTTGCCATGTTTCACCTTGGATTAAATGAAACAATCTTTATCATCCTCGAAGGCAGCGAAGAGACCGTCCGCAACTTTCTAGCGGGATGTCGGGAAGCCCCAATGTTTGGTGGATCCATCTTCCAACACCCCACACCGGGATGTATTGTAGCATTTGGCCTCCCAACGGGACTAGCGCTCAAAGTAGGACGAGAACTCGGTCGTCTCTTTCTCGAACAGGATGAATTCGATGCTGCAGTTTTCTATGGTAATGGATCCAAAGACTTCATGGTCACATCTGTTCTGAGACGCTGTCAATTTAATTTCGAACTTGGCCAATGGACATGGCATCGAGAATATTTCCCCACAGCTTTCGACCATGTGGATCCTCAACATCGCATACTAGGTGTGTCACAAGACACACACCTTTCAAGCTCAAAATTAACTAGGAGTTAAAAATGAACGACCAGATTAGATCCGAAAAACCCATTTCAAAACTGGGAACAGAGAAATTACCTCTTCCACGAAAACGTCGCGGTCCAGGCAGAGGAATAGGGCAAAAGCGAATAGTTCAAGAAAGACTGGAGATTCTTGACACGATTTTTGATAATCTACAGGAAATGTATAACTTCCTCACACAACAAGGTCACATGATCATCAACGAAAGTGGCTCAATGCTTGCATCCCAATCCCATCAGAACCTCGATCAACTATTGAAACTGTTAGAAGACTTTCTATGGGTAATTAATTGTGCAATTGCTAAAAACGGTGGGCAAGCCAAACTCCCCTAAATTAACCTCTTTTGGCGACTTGAGCTAGGTTGAACTACACGCATCTCTTCTAACTGCTCTTCAAATCCAAGAAGAAATCCATTGAGGTTTGACGCCGGGACAATAGGAGTTCGATCATTAAATTGGATATCCTCATGCATCATCGTCACGAGCATTGGAACAAATAATGGTGCCTGCCAATCCAAACACCCAAGGTCGGCTTGAAACCGTGCAAAATGGTTCGCCAAGGTTTTTGTCCGAAGCAGTTGTTCCTCAGTTGCTGTGCGAAGAACTGAAGCTTTTCCTAAACGTACACCGTATTGCTTACAATCAACACAAAAGAGAATGGGCTTCCGTCGGGCGATGATGTCAATTTCGAATCGACGATTGGTTGAAAATCGAAAGCGATGGTGCACCTGAAAATCATAATAGGTAAAGACATGAGCAACAAATTCTTCAAACTCTTGCCAAGTCAACGACTGCAATATTTGGCGCTCAGGTTCTCCAAGTTGTAATGCCCTGATGGCCACTTGAACCTTGGCGTAACCTGGAAATAACCAATAGTTCTCAGCTTCACGTTGTAGGATATTACCTTCTTCTAATGAAGCAAGCAAGGCAGATCCTTGGACAAGCTCAGACACTTGATCTTGGTGAATTGAGGAAACACCTTGCGTAACCGCTAGAAGATTCCGCAGCTGTGTCCCATTCTGAAATGACGCTAGAACTCGCTTCCCTTCATGTAGCCAGTCCAGCTGAACTCACCTCAAAATCACTCTCACTAGTGAAGCAATTAGACGTCAAGTTCACGCAAGGCTACTTTGATTTCTCTTAGCGCATTGTTGATGCCACGAAGGAAAAACCGCGTATTCCGTGGCACTAACGCGGCTAATATCACATACTTACCATCTTGTAGTTGGGTGGATTTACAGACAAGAATACCATTTTCACACCGGATTGTGATATCGCGGATAGCGCCGAGGGTTAGTTCCTCCCTAGCGCGGTCTGCCGCATTATGAACAAAA
>Ga0209636_10004533_pt1 | contig 14169 bp, 13 predicted proteins | sample DeeMarSWOR152_54_FD_187464 | JGI IMG/M metagenome (GOLD analysis project Ga0209636, IMG submission 187464) | Marine sediment microbial communities from White Oak River estuary, North Carolina - WOR-1-52-54 (SPAdes) (version 2) | ecosystem: Environmental > Aquatic > Marine > Intertidal zone >...
TGGGCGGCTTGGGCTTCTCCCTCGCTGGGTGCCTGGACCCATGGAATGCCTAGGAGGATGAGGAGGTGCACCGCGTCTTCCTTCATGTAGTCCTTGAGGCGACTAGTGGCTTGGGCGTAGGTTCGGGCTTCATCTAGTCTGCCAGCTCTTAGGGCTCGCTCGTACTTGACAGTTGCCTCTTCCCTAACCCTCATGCGACGCTTGATCTCCACCTCTTTGAGGGCAGGTGGAATGCCGTCGAAGACGTAGACGGGTTTGATACCCATCTCGACGAGGTTAGAGGTTCGGTAGAGCAAACCACTTAGGTGGCTGGTGGTTCTTCCCGTGTGATCCTTGAGGGGGGTTCCGTCGGGTTGGCGGATGATGGCGAGGAACTGGTAGAGGGCATTATATGCGTCGATAGCGATGGACTTCCCGCTCAAACTCTTAAGGTCGACTGTAGTTTTGGGCACTAAGCTCCTTAGGTTCACGCCCAAGATTTTACACCAATTTTTAGCATTAGCGGATAGGTAACAAACTTGCTAGTTCACTTCTAGGTTACTTTTTAGCCACTTATTCTATTTTTTGAACCTCTATGTAGCTTTTTCTTCCCAAAGCCTATCTCTCGCTCTCCAATAGCTCGACCCTTCTCTTGCCCTTAGTTATGGTGAAAACGTGAATCTTTCCCCCAATCTCCATCCTCATCAACGTCTGATTTAAGTTACCAAAACTAATGTCTTCATAACTCTCTTTTAACAGGTTGTAAAGCTCGACATCGGTCAAAGGACCTCGTTTCTCCAGAAGCTCTACGATCGCTATGTAAAGAGGATGAGGCATCCACGTCTTTATCGACATATTCCACTCCAGGCACTACGCTACAGGGGTGGTGGGCTTCTCCACCCTCCGAACTTTCCTCATGAAGCCCTTATACCAAGCCTCCATGCCTGGCATTATGCTTCCCCCAATCTTCTCTGTAGCCTCCTTGAAGTTCGCTAGGGAAACCTCCTTAGCGCTGATATCCTTCCGCAAAGCGTGGAGGGCGGCCTCTCGGCAAAGGGCCTCGATATCCGCTCCCGAGTGGTTCTTGGTCGTGTTAGCTAACTGGTCCAAGTCTACATCCTTTGCTAAGGGCATATCTTTCGTATAGATCTTGAAGATCTCCAGCCTAGACTCTTTGTCCGGTTCCGGAACATAAATCAGACGATCAAACCTTCCTGGTCGGAGAACCGCGGGGTCTACAATATCAGGTCTGTTGGTTGCGGCGATCACCACTACATCATCCAGGGTCATGATTCCATCCATCTCTGTCAGAAGTTGGCTGATAACTCGTTCTGTTACACCGCTGTCGGCGTAGCCCATTCCCCTCCTCGGCACCAATGAGTCGAACTCGTCGAAGAAGATTACTGCCGGAGCAGCCATCCTCGCCTTTCTGAACACCTCGCGGATCGCCTTCTCCGACTCCCCAACCCATTTGGAAAATACTTCAGGACCCTTGATGGTGACGAAGTTCGCCTCGCTTTCCGTAGCAACCGCCCTTGCCAATAGTGTCTTTCCACAGCCAGGCGGTCCGTAGAGCAGAATTCCCTTGGGAGGCCTTATCCCCATTCTTTTGAAGACCTCCGGGTTCTTTAATGGCCATTCAACAGCTTCTTGAAGTTCCTGTTTCACGCCCTCCAAACCGCCTATCTCATTCCAGTAAACCGCAGGGACCTCGATGTATACCTCCCTCATGGCAGTTGGCGTGATCTCCCTGAAGGCATTGTGGAAGTCTTCCATCCTTATCTCCATCTTTTCCAGAACACTGGGCGGAATGCGTTCATCCTCTAGATTTATCTCAGGCAGGTACCGACGCAAGGCTTTCATGGCAGTTTCGCGGCACAATGCGGCTAAATCTGCCCCCGTATAACCATGTGTCATTTCAGCAAGCTTTGTCAAGTCCACATCTTTCTCTTTTAACGGCATCCCTCTCGTGTGTATCTGTAATATCTCATATCGCCCCTGCTTGTCCGGCACTCCAATCTCTACCTCCCTATCGAAGCGACCAGGGCGTCTTAGGGCTGGATCGAGGGCGTTTACCCTGTTCGTGGCACCGATGACGATGACATTTCCTCTTCCCGTCAACCCATCCATCAACGCGAGAAGCTGAGCAACTACTCTCCTCTCCACCTCGCCAGTAACCTCCTCTCTTTTAGGAGCGATGGCGTCCAACTCGTCAATGAAAATAATGCTCGGTGAATTCTTCTGAGCTTGCTGAAACATCTCTCGGAGCCTGGCTTCTGACTCACCGTAAAACTTGCTCATGATCTCCGGACCGTTAATGGAGAAGAAGTTGGCTTCTGACTCGTTTGCCACCGCCCTTGCCAATAGTGTCTTTCCACAGCCAGGCGGTCCATGGAGCAACACCCCCTTAGGCGGCTCTATTCCAAGTCTTTGGAAGAGTTCGGGGTGTCGTAGTGGAAGCTCCACCATTTCTCGCACGCGCTGGATCTCATCGTGAAGCCCTCCTACGTCTTCGTAGGTGGTGCGTGGCACGCCCCTCGCCTCTGGAACGGGCTCGTTCAGAATCTGCAGGTTGGTCTCATATGTCATCCTAACGATTCCATGAGGACGAGTTTTAGATACCGAGAAGGGTATGGATTGACCCAACATCATAACGAGGGTGGTGTCCCCCTCCACAAGAGCTCTTTCCATAAGCCTGTTTTTTACAAAATTTGTGAAGTCTTCGTCAACATTTAACCGCATATCGATGGGAGCCAAGACGACGCTTGTTGCATCCTTCACTTTTCCTGGACGAGCTATAACGTACTCGTTTATCGCCACTCCCGAATTCTTGCGAGTAAACCCATCAATACGTATGAACCCCCGACCTTGATCCTCAGAGTAGGCTGGCCAAGCTATCGCCGCGGTGGTTCTCTTCCCCCTAATTTCGATGACGTCACCCGCAGATATACCCAGCCTTTGCATGGTTCTCTGGTCAATTCGACCGATTCCCCTGCCTACGTCACGTTGCCTTGCGTCTCCAACCCTAAGTTGGACCTCACTCATGCCTTCACTTTCCCTAAGTTTCAAGTGCCTTATGTCGAAGGGATAACGTTCATATATAAACATTAAGGAAGTATTAAACCCTTCGAACCATTATTGTTTCTATCGAGCTAATTTCATTGATCCCTTGTAAGCGTTTCTCTACCTCGTCTAGACCGCCGGGTTTTTCCTCAGGAACAACAATGTTGACGATTAATGCGACGAGACCAAAGGCTATGGGTTCTTCGGCGAATCTGTAAACCGAGGCATACTCGGGAAGATTTTTCTCTATTCTTTGTTTTAACAAGCCAAGGTCAACCGTGACATCGGATGGAAAGATTTTTAATGAAACAACAACCTTCGCCATATTCTTCCCTCTATAGTCCACTAGATCACATCGGGGACATTCCCAGCCAATCCACCTCTTTTTTCTGTTAGATCCTTTTAAGCTTTTGGAAGTATGTTTCAGACACGTTAATTCTTTATTCAGGAAGCTGAAGTAAGTAATGTGGAAAAATTCGGCTATTTTTTCAGTGGAGGGGCAGTCATGTTACCGAAAAAGTTTAAAAAGGTCATTCAAACTTCATTTTTATCAACGTTTACTAACTTTGGTAACACGATCTTTTGTAGACTGAGCCTGAAAAAATAAGATCAAGTATCTAAATCAATATTGTCCCCTAGCTTAATCGAGACTTAATTAGATGAAAGACATTAAAAGTTTAAGGAAATTATTCTTGGAATGTTATGAGATTTATGTCAACCGCCAGGGTAAGGAATATAAAAAGTAGGAACTGTTGCGATCTAAGTTTATTTCATTTAACATTTCGACCATCGTGAATATCGATTATCTTATATCCAATCTGCACCTCTCATATGTTACGACAGCTATTAGAAATGTCTAGCCCTTTGGGAAACTTTATCACCTAAGGAAAAACCGGTTCAGCACATGGGCTTCATTCGCATCCTAGATTTTAAAATAATTATATAAGAAAAAATCGAAAGAAAAGATAGCTAAATTTTGGGAGATAGGGCACATAGAAAAAAGGGAGGTTTAGTTTTTTTATTTGCTTGTTATTGCTAGACTAACTACTCGCCATTTCGACTAACAACTTCTCTGCTTTAGGGATGAATGTTGCCATTTTTTCAGCTGGGATGACCTCAGTTTCCCATTCCATAAAATTCATCTGCTCTACCAATGGTATTAATGTGTCCACAGTCGATACTTCCCAGATGCAAACCACTAGCGATTGGCCACATGCCTTATAAGACGCTATCAGTTTTCCTCCCGGGACGAACTTCGAGGGGTCAGCGTTAAGTTGCTTCGCGATCTCTATAGCTTTTTTCATCGTTTCCAGCGGGACAGGGCCTAGCTGTCTATGAATCAAAACGAACTCCATTTTCTTTCCCCGCTATCATTTATTAGATAAAGAAACTTAAGTTTTGTCTTTATGATTCTGTACAATAAGGCTTAACCCAAGAATGGGAATGAAAATATATATTGATGATTCAAAATGCAAGAATAATTTCAAATCAAATTTTTAGGAAAAAACGGTTATAAACCAATATTTAAGTAACTAAGTTTTAGTGCGGCGGGTGGGATTCGACCCCACGAACCCCTACGGGAAAGGATCTTGAGTCCTTCGCCTAACGTCGCTTTTTCTCTAAGCTTTGACCTGGCTTGGCTACCGCCGCACAACGATTTAGATTAATTTTAAGAATTTAAGGTTTGCTGGATTGCGTTATATAGTGCTATCGTGAATATTTATGTGTAACAATTCTCTTAGGCTCTCCTGGAGACGGCCTGATGGGACACGTTCGCGTTGTGGCTAAGCTAATAAGCTCAGTTACTAACAAAAACGATAGAATATCTATTAGATACGGAACCACCTTTTGGATAAGCTCGAGTGAACCCCGTATACACTAGTCAAAATTATAGAATCACGGTTCCCACTTTCTTCCCCTTCATCGCCAAAGCCACGTTTTCAGGATCAAAACCGTTCACGACAACGGTTTTAGTTCTCCTAATCTGCAGAATTCGAACTGCCTCTGGGTCTAAAACCTGATGAATCCCAGCTCTATGCTTATTTGCTTCAAAAAGATGGAACAAATCATCAAAACTCAGCTTGTCAACCTTTTTCGCAGCAAGAGGATACTTCTTCGGATCCTTAGTGTATATCCCATTCTGATCAGTGGCCTTCACCAATAAATCTGCTCCAATCTTCTCGGCGATCATGGCAGCCACAGAGTCCGTGGTCATGCCAGGCTTCAGCCCACCCATCACCACAATTTCTCCCTTCCCTAACAAACGAAGAGCCCCGTCTATAGAGGTGGGAACCACCTTAGATCCTAGGTCATTCAGCCTTCGGGCAAATAGTTGGGCGATGAGCCTCGAAACCGATATTGCAACCTCATCTTTGTCTCGCTCGCTCAAGCCAATTCCCTCTGCAACCCTTATGAAGTCTCTCGCTACGGATCCACCTCCCACTACAACAACGAGCTTCTCACACTGTTTTCTCATGTCCTTAAGGAGGTGAACGTATTTTTCTATGAGAATAGGATCCGGGGGAGAAGCCACCACAGAACCACCGATGCGAAGGACCACCCTCACCGAAGCACCCTCCAGTTATTTGTGGATGCTTACCATAATAAAGTTCACCAATGGCTTTTCAAGATTGAGGAACCAGAAGCAAATAAATGCGGGTTCAAATGGATTTATAACACTTTTTGAACCTATGATATAGAAGAAGACGAAGATTACTACCCTTCCAAAACAGTGAGGTGAGAAGTGTGGCTGGAATCGAGCTGATACTCTTAGGAACAGGCGGTGGTCGCTTCGCGACCCTTACTCAGAGACGCAGAACAGGAGGAATTCGCCTCCTCTCGGGCACCGTCAATATGCACATGGATCCTGGGCCAGGCGCTTTAATATACTCGTTGGAAGCAGGTCTAGACCCGCAGAAGGTCAGAGCAGTTCTCGTCTCTCACTCACACCCGGACCATTACACAAATGCCGAGATATTGATCGAGGCTATGACCCGTGGAATGACGAGAAAAAGGGGGCTTTTAGCTGCGCCACCAAGCGTTTTGTTTGGCAACGATATTTGTGGACCCGCCATTTCCAAGTATCATCAACAAATGCCGGAAGAAGTGATTGAGACAAAGCCAAACGTCACTTTCAACGTCGGCGACATGAGAATTCTCGCCACTAAAGCGGAACACACGGATCCAGACACAGTTGGCTTTCGCCTAGAAACTCAAGATTTGGGAGATATAGCCTACACCTCCGATACTGAATACTTCGAGGGAATCGGAAAAGCCTACGAGGGGGTTAGGCTCCTTCTACTCTGTGTATTGAGACCATCAGGAAAAACTTGGAAGGGACACATGACCACCGAAGACGCCGTAAAAATCGTGGAGGAGGTTAAACCTGAAATGGTGGTGACAACCCATTTCGGGATGCAGCTGATCTTCAGCGGACCAATCCGCGAGGCGAAGCTGATCGAACAAAAAACTGGGACCCCCACCATGGCAGCTGTAGATGGAATGCGCATTAGTATTGGTGAGGATATTCGGATGCAAAAACCGAAGAAAAGGCCGCGAGGGTTAGACCACTTTATGAAGGGAGCTAAAGATTAATTATCTTATGTACTTATTTGGTAATTTTAAGTAATGTTAGAGGGGCTTGGCAAATGACAAAACTGCCAAAGAGGTGTAACATTCTTCAAATCGAGGAGAAGTGGCAGAGGAAATGGGAAGAAATGGGGATATATCATTTTAACTGGGAAGACACCCAACGGCCAGTTTATAGCGTGGACACGCCGCCACCTTATCCATCCGGTGACTTTCACATGGGGAATGTTCTCAACTGGACATACTTTGATATCGTCGCTCGCTTTAAACGGATGAGGGGGCATAACGTTCTCTTTCCTCAAGGATGGGACTGTCACGGCTTACCCACTGAGGTAGAAACTGAGGAGTATTATGGGATTAAGAGGACTGAGGTTCCTCCAGAAGAGTTTAGGAAGCTCTGCGAGCAGTTTGTAAATAAATACGTTGGAGTAATGAAAAAGGCAATAATTCGTCTAGGATGCTCTATTGACTGGACAACTGAATACAAAACTATGGATCCAAACTACTGGGGAAAGACGCAGCTTTCCTTTATTCTTCTCTATAGAAAGGGATTTATTTATCAAGGGACCCACGCCGTCAACTGGTGTCCCCGTTGCGAAACAGCTATTGCCGACGCAGAAGTGGAACATGAAACAAAAGAGGGAACTCTCTACTATATCAAGTTCAGATTAGAAAGGAATAAAATCTTCACAATAGCCACCACCCGTCCCGAACTCTTACCTGCTTGCGTAACGGTTGCAGTGCACCCAAACGACGAACGATATCAGAAATACATCGGGGAGGGAATCATTGTGCCCATTTCAGGGAGAAGCGTTAAAATCATTGACGAGGATATAGTGGACCCCAACTTCGGAACAGGTGTGGTGATGATCTGCACCTATGGTGATAAGGCGGATGTGAAATGCGTTGCGAAGCATCAACTGCCAGTCATCATCTGCATCAATGAGGCGGGAAAATTAAACGAAAACACTGGAAAATACGCTGGAATGACTATTGTGAAGGCTAGGAAGGCTGTGGTGAGAGACCTTGAGAAAAACGGCTTGCTGGAAAAATCTAGGATGATCCAACAAGAGGTTGGGGTTTGTTGGAGATGCAAAACGCCCATCGAAATCTTGGAGCGAAAACAGTGGTTTATGAAAACTCGTATGCTCACTGATGTCGTAGAGAAAAAAGCGTTGGAAATTACATGGTACCCAGACCACATGAAGACACGCTTAATAGACTGGGCGAAATCTCTTGATTGGGACTGGGTGCTTTCACGCCAACGGATTTTTGCCACCCCTATTCCCCTTTGGTATTGCAAAAATTGCGAGGAAATAATTGTCGCCGAGCCTGAATGGGTCCCAACAGACCCTAAGGTAGAAAAACCCAAGATGGATAGGTGTCCAAAATGCGGGTTTGAAGAGTTTGTCCCTGAAACAGCCGTGTTGGACACATGGTTTGACTCCTCAATCACATGTGCTGTTCACGCAGGTTGGCCAAATAGAAAAGATTGGCGGAAACGCTTTCCTGCCGACGTACATCCCTCAGGCGCCGACATCATCCGCACCTGGGCTTACTACCTCATGGTTCGACATCTGGCGTTGTTTGATGAAACGCCCTACAAGAGTTGCTTGATTAACGGCATGGTCTTAGGAACAGACGGAAGAAAGATGAGCAAATCCTTGGGCAACTACATAGCTACCCCTAAGGTTTTTGGAAAATACGGAGCCGACGCCACAAGACAGTGGGCTGCCAGTGGCGGGGCAACCGGTTCAGACATACCCTTCCGTTGGTCAGATGTAGAATATGGGTGGAGATTCCTAATTAAACTTTGGAACGCCGCCCGCTTCGCCAGCCTACACCTGGAAGACTATACGCCGCGAGAAGAGGTGGAGTTGGATCTTCTGGATAGATGGCTGCTCAGCAAACTTGAGAGGGTAACTCAACGAGTAACCGAAGCCCTTGAAAACTGCCAGTTTAACATAGCGACCGAAGAAGCCAGAGACTTCACTTGGCATGTGCTCTGTGACTGTTATATTGAGGCCATGAAGCATCGACTGTATAAGCCAGAGACCTTTGGCGAAAAAAGTAGAAGGGCTGCTCAGTATACCCTCTACGAAGCCATCTACCAAACACTACAGCTTCTTGCCCCCATCTCTCCCCACGTAACTGAGGAAATATACCAAGCCATATACGCAAAGGACAAGAAACGCAAAAGTATCCATGTCTCCCCCTGGCCCTCTCTAGAGAAGAAGAAAATCGATGAAGAGGCGGAAAAATACGGGGACTTGATCATTGCGGTAATAGGGGAAGTTCGAAAGGATAAGGCGGAGCGGAGGATGCCGCTAAATTCACCTATTAAGAAATTGACAATTTACGCAGGGAGCAAAAAATGTTCGCATATTCTCCATCAGGCGGCACAAGACGTAGCTGGAACCTGTAAAACATCAGAAATTTTGATTCTCCCTGAAAATGGTAAGGGCAGGGAAGTGCAAGGATACCCGAGCATCCGGTTTACCGCTAGTTACTAACCGGGAAGCTTGAAACGGAGGGTAGCGGCGATTCCGCCGAAGGATTTTTTCAGCATCTGCCCCTCCTCGGTTTCGGTTGATAGGATCTCTACGTTGGCGTCAACCTGTTCGGCTCGCTCAGCTAAATCTTCGATGAGGTCCTTGGCCTCCTTTATTCCGAGGGTTGGCGCTTTACACTTTGGGCATGGTTGCCCGATGAGGCTTTGTTCAAAGTTTGGAACCACTTGAGTCCTCATAGCTTCTTGTTTCACGTAGTTGCATGAAGTGCATTTTACGTTAATCCTAACCATATTGAGACCCTCGGATAGCAGCAGGGTTTTCACGGCGCCCATTTCCAAGCTTCGTTTCACCTCATCTTCTCCGTAGGTAGCTAGGCCGGTGTCGTGCCCGATCTCGTTGAGAAATTCTTGCATAATTCGCTTTTCCTCCACATAACGAACCCGCTGAAGAACCTCAGGGGCTCGTTCCACCACCTCCTCCACTCCTTGTTCACCAACGTATGCTGTGTCGATGGTGGCGATGATCTTGTCCTTTAGCTGGTAATTCAGATGATCTCCTTTCTGAAAGTCGTATTTGGTGGGTCCGGGCCCGCTAATGATTAGACCTTTCAGGTCTGGTATCGACAAGAAAATGTCGTTGGCGTGTTGCCCAATGCGTTTGAAATAGCTTAACAGCCTCGCATCCCGCAACCGTTCAAACCTCCTCGCGGATTGACCCCCAGCTCGATGCTTCCCAGGTACACCAGAAGTAATCTCTTGAACGATTTCTAAGCGCCTCCCTAGAAGAGTGGCGAAGGTGCTGGCGCTCGAATCTATAACTATTATCCCGTACGTTTCCTTCTCCTTGAGAATGTCTTGCAGATGTTCGACGTGAAATCTAGCGTCGCATCGGTAGAGATAGACATGAATGGGTTCGGGGGGATTAATCACGTATGTTTCAAGTCTTTCGCTCCCAAAGCCGTTTTGCGGAATAGACCCAGAGAAAACAACCAACCCATTTTCAGGAACCTCCTTAAAGAGCTTGACGCGTTGTGTAACCTTCACGATGGCATCTTGAACGTTTTTCCTAGTAGTATTCGACTTGATGTTAGAAGCGGTTCCATATTCTTGCTTGAGCATGGCAACTACCTCGCTGATCTGGCGGCCTGGTGGTATGTAAAGGGAGACAAGCTCAGTTCCTCTTCCTTCTTTGCGGGCCAGTGTCTCCATTGCCCTTTTCAATCGAAATCTTTCCAGCGAAGTCCTCTTAACACTCACGTTGCCATTCCACGCAATAACGTAAGCCTACACCGTAACGGAATAGATAAGAGTTGCCTTTCCATTGTTAACCCTGTATTTTTTCATAAAGGACATTATAGAGTTTGTTTTTGGTCAAGGATATGCCTACAAATAGGTTTACTGACTGCTTCAAGAGAAAATACTTAGAGAGGCCCCACTCAGCCTGGATGCTAGATGCTTAGACAACTTCGATTGGTTCGTAAAACGGTTATGAAGGGATCGGCAAAAAGGCTAAATTTTAGTTAAATAACGATTCTGAATGGTGGACCGGGCGGGATTCGGACCCGCGACCTCCGCCTCTCCCGGTTTCTGATTACATGCGAAGGCGGCGTGAGCACTGACGGCTACCATGAAGTCGTCATTCATACCAGGCTGAACTACCGGCCCGTAAACGTTTGAGACAAGAGCCCATATTAAATGTTTTGAAGAGTAGTTTAAATTGTTATAAAATTGTTATAATATTTACCTTTGAGGAAGGAATCTGGTCAATCTTCATAGATGAGCTGATAGATAAAGGGCAGGGTTGATACAACAATAAAAATGATGTAAGGAATATTTTTGCCGCGTCTGGAATTGTATTGTAGACAACTGCGTTCACGTGGGAAGGAGGGGATCTAGCGGGGAAGTGGATGAATTTAGCAATCCTTGGGGAGCCCGACTCTAAAATATACGCCGGAGAAAGAAAGGACAGATCAAAATCTTGGAATGGTTTGAAAATAATGTGCTACAATGCAATTAACCAAGAAAATGGAAAGATTTATTAATGTCGGTGTTTATGGGAGAAAAGACAAATCATATGTGATATCAATACTGATAAGATGTGGTTGAATGCATCATACACATTCTTTCCAACATTGGATGAGACATGTGGCATCTGTCCCGAAGGGTTTCCTAAGATATTATGTGTTGAGGCTTCTAAATGAAAAGCCTATGGCGGGCTCAGAAATAATGGTCGAAATCGAGAAACGAACTCATGGGCGTTGGAAACCAAGCCCGGGGTCCATATATCCTCTCTTAGCGTGGCTGCTTGAAAAAGGGTACTCGAGAGATGTTCCAGAACAAAAACATGGGATCAAACGCTACGCCCTCACTGATCAAGGCAAAGCATTCCTTGACGAGCATGTTAAGAGGAAAGAAGAACTTAGAAGAAGAATCGGATTTTTCGCGCCACCCTTTCGAGCCCCTTGGTTCAACCGATATCCCAAAAAGACACGCGGACTTATCGAAGCAGGAAAAAAGCTGGTGATGTCCAGTTGGGCACTTCTGGACTGCCTAAGTGAAAAATACTCAGAAGATGCTGCTACGAAGGCTACAGAAGTTCTGGAACAAGCCGCCAAAAAGATCGAAGAAATAACTGTAAACTTGAAGGAGTAAAGCAGAATCGTAAATGGATGGAGTGAAAAAGGATGAACAGAAACCCTGAAGTTGGAAAAGAGCTCTCCAAGATTGAGGCCTATAGTTCCAGGATTGACGAGGCTGAAGGTTTTAATGAGGTTTGGGAGTTAGTTAAGGAGACCGTTAAAGAGTCTTTAGGCGAGCACAGAGTTGGCATGATGCTCTTCTTAGATGATTTACCTATTCGGCTTGGTGCGTATCATCCGTTAGGCACTAACAATATAGTCTTGAACCGAGCCCTAGTCGAGATCGTCGAAGCTACCACAAGATCAGATAGGCTTGTAAATGCATTTGTCTACAGCTTGTTACTCCATGAGTACCTTCACGCTTTGGGATATGGTTCAGAGGTTGAGGTTCGTCGTTTAGTCTATGAAATCTCAAGAGAATGTTTTGGTGAGGACCACATAGTGACAAGGTTAGCTGAGAAGAATCCGTGGGTTCTCCTGAGAGGGGTTCCGCTCAGAGGTATAGACGCACCTAGACGTGCCATGGATATTGTTAAAGACTTTGAAAAGCAGAACCAGAAATACATAGTTTAAGGAGGAAATCTCCCGGTTTCAGCCAAGCTTATGCATTTTTCCTCCCTTGCTAGTATTTACGAAATGTTCTCTTATATTTCACGCAAACCTACACCTTATCCCCCCTTCATCGATTATGTCCAAAATAGTCTCATGCAAATCGATCCAAACTTTCGGATCTTTGTTTTTGCTTGCCTTTTCCCTAATTCAACTCGCATTTCATCTAATATTTCCTCGTCTACTTCTCAACATAATACCCCGGTTATGTGGTCATAAGATCTCGTGAACCGTATTATCTGTCCCATTAGTCTTTCTAACTGGATCTGGCTTCTCAAGTTTAGCTTTAACTCGGTGCCTCTCTTTCCTTAGATTCCTAAATCAGCAAGATATATACCAGATTCTACACGAATCCTATACCTATCATCTAAAACTTTAAACAATAGTATGAAATCTTAAATCTTTGAAAGAATATGTGAATATTTTTTCATCCTCATCATTTTTCCCTCAGGCTGTATAAGCCAAGTCATCCAGCAAAGTTCCACTGGTCTATATCCACAGGTTAAAGCAATTTCTTCGACTTTCTTAACAAATTCTATATCGCCATACACAGGCTTATAGCCAGCCGTCTCCAGAATTTCATTTATCACCCTTTTAACTATTTTATCAGGCATTACAGTATCAACACCTCCCATCATTCTCAAATATTGAAATGTGATTAAGCCAACTCCTTTGATCTTGCCAATAGGATCTTCTCTCCACTTTTCAATGTCAGCGTTTCTTGCCCAAGTTCTAAGGGCTGCCTTATCATAATCTAAAGTTGACAGATAAGAGGCTATATTCTTCGCTGTCGTCCATGACCTCTCATTTTTCCATATTTTTTTAAACTCGTTTATGTCCACTTCCGTAAGCTCTTCAAGATTTCTTATTCTTCCCCTTTCCAAATACTGTCTGTTAAACTCCTCAACTTTTGGGACAACCGCTGTGAAGTAATTCAAGCCAATCGATGTGAAGGCTGCATCTACAACCATCAAAACTACACTTCCTCCCCATCTCTCAGTTCTGAGGCATCTATTACAATGCTCCTCTATCCCAGAGACCTTCTGCATATAACAGTCAACAATTCTCTTCAGAGACATTCAATCGCCATATCCATTTTTATTCTTCTTGTTTCAATTTTTCATCTATAATTCCATATTAGATTTATTCGATAAGAGCACTTTTTCTTAATCTTCAACATCTTGTCTTAATCCCCCTTAGAAGGTAAGATTTGTGACAGAATCATTCTCCAACGTGAAAGAAGCGTAGCTTGTTGGTTATCAGTCATATTCTAGGTTTTGTGTCTTCCGTGAACCCGATCCGAATAATGTTTAATGTATGGGAACGATGCATAGGAATTTAACGGTTTTTTCTCCAGTATTTTTGAATTGATGTTTTTCATTTGGAGGAATGAAAATGACATCGCCAGCTCTAAACTTTTTTTCATGTCCCTCACCAACCACGAGGCCCTCACCCTCCAGAATGAAGACCTCATGTTCCCAAGAGTGACCGTGGAAAGGGCTATGTCCTCCTTTCTCCATCTCGAACAATCGCATCACAAAGTTTTCAGCTCCCATCTCTTTCGTGATAAGCCATCTCACCTTCAAATTGGATGCTCCCTCTTCTGAGGCTTCCGCCTTAACATCTTTATAATGGAGGATGTTCATCTTATCCGCCTCTTTGTAGGTAACTAATGATCCAATAAGTATTAAGTGTTCATGGAAATACTCAACGAAATTGTTCGACCGTTTAGGAGACCAAAACGAAATTTTTGAAAAAACGCGAGCAATAGTTAAGCAC
>Ga0209636_10004534_pt1 | contig 14169 bp, 12 predicted proteins | sample DeeMarSWOR152_54_FD_187464 | JGI IMG/M metagenome (GOLD analysis project Ga0209636, IMG submission 187464) | Marine sediment microbial communities from White Oak River estuary, North Carolina - WOR-1-52-54 (SPAdes) (version 2) | ecosystem: Environmental > Aquatic > Marine > Intertidal zone >...
TTTCCGTGTCAGCTGTGAAGTAAACGTGTCTTCCATCAACTTTACAGTCATACTTCGGGTTTCTTCCATACATGACATAAATCTTCGGTATTTTTTTCACAGCCTCCTCAACAACATAGGATGGAAACCGGACTACGCCTTTCTCGAAATCAACATTGCAACCATTATCTTTCAGCATTTTCAGAATACTTTCACCGTGATGGATTCTGACACCGGTTTTTTCTAGGACTTCAAGGGAAGCTGAATGAATCGCGTCAATCGCGTCTTCAGAGAAAACACGAAACACCGGCATTAAACTATGTTTTTCAAACCCCACCATTTCTCATCACGTCATGTCTGGTTTTCTTCAGTATTTGGAGTGGATGATTTTTTATTTATTATGTTCTATTTCTATGCGCGCGTCTCAGAGTTGGTTGGTTGGCTGGCTTAAATTTTAAGCCCAAAATGCGCGCTCGATTGGTTATTAGACAAAGAAGAATTGAAGAAGTAATTAATCTTGTTATCAGCAATAAATTGATATGTATTGACCCAAGCTTAGAACCTGAAAAAGCCCACGCATGTTGCAACGCTATTTTTTAATCTTTATATTTGGGATTGAATATCTTGGACATCGCTTGGAAGGTTGGTTTCAGTGGAGAACTATGTTCGCAAGGCTTTGGAAATGGGAGCCGAAGACGCCAAGATCATATCTGTAGATGATCTCGTGTTTGATCATAGAACGATCCTCAAATGCATGTATGGTTGCGACGACTGGGGAAAAAGTTGGACCTGCCCTTCTGCCCCAAAAGCATTGATGCCTTGGGAAGCCGAAAAAGTGTTAAGAAAGTACAAACACGGGATACTGCTACATACTCACGATCCCAAGCTTGCTCAAGAGATATCCTTCAAGATAGAAATGGAAGCCCTCTTCGAAGGCTACCACTTTGCTTTCTCGATGTTCGACTGCTATTTATGCGAAACTTGCAATTTCCCTGCTCCATGCAAATTTCCAGAAAAAGCTAGGCCCTCAATGCAGGCTCTAGGAATAGACGTCTACGCCACTGTGAAAAAACAGGGATTGCCAATAAAAATTCTCAAGACCAAAAAAGAGACACCGAACTACTACGCACTCGTGTTATTGGAATAGCAACAAAGCCAAGCAAGCAACGAACTACATCTCTCCTTCATTTTGTGTAAGCAGGCAACCATCTTTTTGCAATGCTAGGGTTAACTTGCTGCCTTCGGTGTACAGTAAAGAAATAAAAAGATCTTCGTCGACGTTATCTACGATTGGCATGCCTCAGAGTTGGCGACCAGCTCTTATTTGGGTTTTGAGAGTTAACTTCATTTTTTTGGCAATTGACATTTTACTACTATTAGTCTTATCCATGTTTCTCAAGGTTACCATCTTCACGTTGATGGAAGACGGGTTTTTTTCTTTGATTCTACTTCTCGATTCGGGTATTATTTTTTTGATAGGTGGAATCGTAGCGATGTCTTCTTCAATTTTTCCCAGCAAGGTCAGGGAACACGTCCTTCATTCTGACGAGAAGTGGTCTCAGGAAAAACACAAGAAGAGTGAACAGAAAGCCAATTTGTATATCTTGACGGGGATCTTTTTGTTTTTAGAATCTTTGGTTTCAGGCTTCATTCTGTAGTGCTTTTTGCGTGGATGATTTGAGGATATAAAAAGAAAAAGGGGGTGGAAAGCCCTGGTTAGGGCTTTTTCCTCGCCATAAATATGGCGATTGCTCCTATCACTATCGCGACAACCAGCGCGCCGACAGCTACATATGTCATCGTGTTTACTGAACCCTGCAGCGAATCTATATCAGCAGCCATCGCATCCAAAGTATCGCTTTGGTTTTGTATTACATTGATTGCGTTGTCCACGATATAATCGTAAAGTGGTTCCAATGCATCGTCAAAGGAGGAAACATCAATCATCGTAATATATTTCCATTCACTGCCTACTGGGGCTAATTGATCGAAGAGGTAATAGTAGAATATTCCTGTGCTTGGAGGCGTTACTGTGAAGCTGTACCAGCCCCCGAGGTTTGTGGTTGTTGCTCCTATCGGATATGCGCTCTCTTGGTATGTTGCGTTGTCTGTGGTTTCCCACAACGTGAGTTCTCTGTTAGCCAGCGTGTTTCCATCTTCATCTGTGTAGTATCCGCGTATTGCGGTGGACATTCCGTATATGAATGAAGGAAATGTTGGCATTGGCGGCGGACTTGGAACTCCGTAACCTGCTTTTTCCAAGTATTCTCGAGCCATCGCGAGGTCGTATGGTCTTGGGGTTACTGAGGCGTTATAGTAAGGCTGTGTTGGTAGGAAGAACACTGATGCGGGGCTTCCATAGCCTGCCAGTAGGTTGTCGATGATGATTTGTCGTGGAATGGCATAATCAAAAGCAATCTTGACATATCTGGCTGCTTCTTTAGCCCTTGATGGATCAGATTGGCCCAATGGAGTGTCTACGCCGGTGCCAATGACTGGATGCTGCTGGTTGTAGCCAAGTTCTTGTGTCCCGGTGCCTTCATGTAGCAACACCTTGCCCCATGCCGGGTCTATGGTTGGAACGTCAATCTGCATCTGGTAATTGGGATCCAGCATGTGGACTTCTCCATTCTTCAACGCTGCTAGAGCTGGAGTCTTGTCGGCGATGAACCGGATGTAGTAGTCCTGGACACCGAATAATCCGTCGGCTTCCAACGCTGTCCTGTTCCAGTAGTCAGCGAATTTTTCAAGGTGGACAAGCTGTGCAACCGGGTCGAAGTCTACCCATTTGTAGGGACCAGTTCCCATTGGTCCATTGTATGTTTCAGGATCTAATCCTGGCATTCCTGGAGTTCCGGGTACAACTATTTCACCATCACCAGTGTTGAATGGGCTGGTAGTCCAATCCGCTGGGGGTATTTTCTCAAAGATGTGTTTGGGAATGATGTTGTTGGCGACGGTTAAGAGGTATGGATCAATGTATCCATATGGTTTACCGGGCATCAATTCGGGGAGCCAGATCTCAATCGTGTCAGCGCCCAACGCTGTTACGTTGCCAACTCTGGTGCCATTACCTACAGTCCATGATGTGCCGTTTGCGAAGGTGAATTTTACATTGTTCCCAAGAGCATTTGTGTAGGTTCCTGCGTGTTGGGTCCCCGTTGTGGGTTCCACGAGTGCCCAATAACTGAAAACAACATCGTCTGCTGTGAAATCTGTTCCATCATGCCATTTTACACCGCTTCTGCAGGTGAAGGTCCATTTGAAACCATTGTTGCTTGGAGTCCAATCTGTTAGTAAAGCAGGAACACTCAAATCGGAGAGATCGGTCGCTACTTGAGCCAAGCCGTTGTGAATGTTACTATATATGATAGTGTCGTACCAGGAGTTGGAAAGAGGCGGGATCAGCGATTCGATTTCGCCAGTGGAACAGTAGACAACTGTGGGCTCGCTGTCGTCAAGCATTTCAGGGTTGGGTTGCGCATTGAAGTAGAGCCAACCGTCGCCGCCCTTGCTTGGACCAACTGCCGGGCCAGCCAGATCAGGATCTATCACAGCAGGTGTGGCGGCATAGAAGATTATGGAGGCTGGCAAATCGTTGTGCAATATCGGCTGCAACTGTTTCGAAACAAAATCTCTTTCAGTTATGTTGGTTGTGGTCAGAAATATGTCCATGAGGGCGTTGGCTTCTGTGTTGTTATATAGATAATAGTTGTTTCCGGTCGGCGCGAAGGCTTCTTCGCTTCCGTAATATATCTGGCTTGGGTTTGGAAGCGTTCCAGGTGTGTAACCAATCAGCTGAATGTCGTAGCCACCATCATCATAAGTTTTGCCCACATTCTCTGGAAGAGGTGTGATAACGCGAGCGTAAACGTCTGCCCAGTTCAGATACACCACTCTAGCATCGATTCCCAGTTGCATCAGCGAGTTTGCAATTATCTGTCCCCACTGGCGCCTCAACATGTTTGCATTTCCAGGAGCAATTAGTGTAACACTGAACAAGGGTTCATCTTGTGCTTTAACTACGTTGAGCGGTAGCAAAGGCAGAGTCAATAGTACAACTAACGATAGCATCAGCAACATTTTTGTGGATTTAGCCATTAATTTTCACCATTTACGTTTTTGCAACAACACTTATTTAGAGTGTCTGCTTATATACTTTAAGATACGGTAGATTTGCATAACAGATATAAACCTCAAGTTCCTCAAATTTTTTTGACGAAACCTCCTCTCCCACTAGGTGAAAATCATTGCGCCCGGACAAATTCATGCAAATATTTCCATAGCCAAGCTAGTTCTGCGCACGAACGAATAAATCACGCAAAAATATGAGGCAAGAAACAAGCAATCGATAAAGAATTGAATAAGAGACAAGTGACCTAAGATATGAAGTGGAAAGACTTACCGAAATATTTCGCACATGGAATAGCGTTTTCCACGTTGTTTTTTGTTTTGGCAATAGTATGGGCCTTTGCTTTTGCCTTTCTTACAGTCACAGGTGCCGTAATAGGATTGATAATTGGGATTGTGTTGCTCTTTTTGGTGGTAGGCTTTGTAAACAGTGTAGTAACTTCGTATCTGTGGTTTAAGGTGAAATTTGGATTCTGGGACTTCCTTTTCCACGGCTTCGTTTTGTTTGTAGCGTTGTTAATATTAGACGTTATTGTAGCAGTGCCAACCCTTGTTTCGTCGGGAATCGCAACGACTGCGATTACTTTTCTCGTCGCTACATTCGTAGAGGGATTTGCGGCGAAGAAGCTAGCTGGATGGTGGCAGGAAGAATACGCAAAACGGCTTACATTGAAGTCGTTGTTGGGTAGCGCAATGCTCAGGTACATCGTTAGACGCTTAATTTACATGATTCCTGTATTTCTAGGCATCTCTATACTCAGTTTCTTTGTTATGTATGCAGCAGGAGACCCTCTTTACATAGTTAGACTTGGAAGACCAAATATAACTCAGGATGTCATAGACTCGCTGAGGGCCTATTATGGTCTCGACAAGCCGGTCCCCATACAGTATTTGAACTGGCTTACAAACCTGTTGCGAGGCGATTTCGGAAAGTCCTTATACGGTGGCAGACCTGTGAATTTTCTTATAGGAAGCTGGGTCGGGGAAACAGTCAAACTTCAAGTTATATCAATTCTGCTGGCTTTTTTCATAGCCATACCTATCGGAATAAACTCAGCAAAGAAGCAATACTCAAAACAAGATGTAGCCGTTACATCCTTTTCTTTGTTTGGAGTATCAATGCCTACCTTTTGGCTGGGATTAATATTAATAATAGTATTCTCTTATCAGCTAGGATGGTTACCTTCGGCGGGAGCACGTGGAGCGCCTTTTATTTGGTTTGGAAATCCGATCTTGGACGAAATCGCGCATCTGATATTACCGGTCACCGTTCTTGTTTACGTCTTGTTGGCCCAGAACATTCGGTTGATCCGAGCAAACATGCTCGAAATCTTGAGATCCGACTATGTTCTCGCAGCTAGAGCCAGTGGACTAAGCGAACGAAAAGTGATATACAAATACGCCTTACGAAACGCCGTCGGACCCGTAATCACATATCTCGGAATATCATTGGGAGCAGTAATAGCTGGCGCGCCGATGACGGAATACGTGTTCAACTGGCCAGGTCTTGGCCGCAGATATGTTGATGCCGCCATGAGGTTGGACTTCCCCGTCGTGATGGGGATCACCATGATATTGACTATAATGACATTGATTGCCAACTTGATAGTAGACATACTCTACGTCTACATGGACCCACGAATAAGGCTCAGGTAGGTAAGGGACATGGCTTCACACAAAGAAGGAAAAACCGTGAAAGAGAAGACAAAGCGAAGATCCGCGAGCCAGTGGGCGGTAGCTTGGAGAAGATTCAGAAGAAATAGGGCAGGGATTGTTGGGCTGATCATCGTAACAGCCGTGTTCTTTGTCGGAATCTTTGGAAGCTTTTTTGCTCCCTACCCGGCTAGACCGAATCCACACGCCTATGACCCTTTCTATAATATAGATCCCATCACCGGGAAAGGAGACGTTCGTAAACCGCCAAGCTGGCTGGATCGGGATGAACCAAACAACTTTAAATACGTTTTTGGGACAACACCCATAGGCACAGATGTCTTCAGTGATGTGCTTCATGGAACAAAATACACAGTCTATGTAGGGCTTTTGGTGACAGCCATCACCATGGCTCTATCCATTGTTGTTGGAGCCATAGCTGGATTTTACGGACGTTGGATTGACAATCTTCTGATGAGAATCGCTGAAGTTTTTTTGGTTTTTCCAGCTTTACTTTTCATTTTGGTGTTTGTAAGAATATTCACGATGACGGTAGGGGAACCATTCGTGACCCTGCCCTTAATTAACATCCAAATTCCAACAGGTCTCACAATCGTTGTATTGATTCTAGCTTTGTTCAATTGGGCATCAAACGCAAGAATGATACGCGGCGAATTCCTAAGAATTAGAGAACTTGAATTCATAGAAGCTGAAAGAGCATTAGGAGCTAGCAATATTAGAATCATATTTAGACACATCCTGCCTAACCTTCTGTCCTCCATAATAGTCGTTTCAAGCCTAACAATTGCCTACGCCATCCTGCTAGAAGCAGCAGTAAGCTTCCTCGGTTTCGGAGACGTAAACACGATAACATGGGGACAAATTCTTCAAGAGAACTTCAATGAGATGCGAATCGTTTGGTGGGCAGAGGTCTTCCCAGGCATAGCTATTCTACTAACTGTATTCGGTTTCAACCTGCTTGGCGACGGCCTATCCGATGCCTTAAACCCAAGACTCCGAGATTAAGGAAGTGCATTCAAAATGGCAGAGACAATACTGAACATGGAAGGATTAAAAACCTACTTCTTCACCGAAGCTGGAATAGTCAAAGCTGTGGACGACATCTCCTTCCACTTGAAAAAAGGGGAGTCCCTGGGGCTCGTAGGTGAATCTGGGTCTGGAAAAACAGTGACGGCGCTCTCTGTTCTCAGAATAGTTCCAAAACCGGGCAGAACCGTAGATGGAAAAGTGGAATTTAATGGTGATGATCTTCTAAAAAAGACTGAACAAGAAATGCGGAGATTACGAGGAAGCGAAATTGCCATCATTTTTCAAGACCCCTCATCTTCATTAAATCCTGTGTACAATATTGAAATTCAACTAAGAGACGTCATAATGGCTCATCAAAAACTTGACCAGAAAATGTCTAAAGCAAAGGCCAGAGAAAGAGTAGTTGAACTTCTAGAAACGGTCGAAATTCCCGACGCTGAAACAAGAATGCGCGAGTACCCTCACCAGTTCAGCGGCGGCATGAAACAGCGCGTGGCGATCGCTAGAGCCTTGGCCCTTAAACCAAAACTCCTGTTCGCTGATGAACCTACTACAAACCTAGATGTCACAATTCAAGCTCAGGTACTGGATCTCCTGAACGATCTGAAAAAAAAGTTTGGAATGTCCCTCGTTATGATAACCCACGATATGGGAATCATAGCCAAAATGACAGCTAGAGTCGTCGTCCTATATGCTGGTCGCGTATGTGAGATCGCTAAGACCTATGACCTTTTTGAACGTCCCCGACATCCCTATACAGAAGCTCTGCTTGCCGCTGTCCCTCGGCTAGATATGAGAAAAACTCTACGAGTTATTCCCGGAAATATTCCCAATCTCATTGAACCTCCTTCAGGCTGCCGCTTCCATCCTCGTTGCCAATATGCCACACAGGTTTGTGAGAAAGGCATCCCTGTCTTGGAGGAGACAGAACCAGGACATTTCGTTGCCTGCCATGAATGGCAAAATATCAGGTTAAAAGGGGAAAAGGTTAACATTGACCAGTAGAGATCTTATCAAAGTTGAGAAACTGGTTAAGTATTTCCCAATATATTCTAGGGGCGTCCTGTTCAAAAAAGAAGTTGGCCTTGTACATGCCGTGGACAAAATTACTTTCAGCATCAGAAGAAATGAAACCTTTGGTCTTGTTGGAGAAAGTGGATGTGGTAAAACCACAACGGCAAGATTAATACTAAACTTGGTGGAGCCTACATCTGGAAAAGTCTTCTTTGAAGAAGAAAACGTCTTTGATAAGTTCCAATCGGCTAACAGAAAGGAAAAACTAGAATTAAGGAGGAAGATGCAACTAGTTTTCCAAAATCCCTATGGCTCTTTGGATCCTCGTATGACCGTGTTCGACATCATCTCTGAACCATTTGTCATTCACAAACACGTGGCTAAGAGCCAGTGGAAAGAAAATGTTTATAAACTCCTTGAGCTCGTCGGGCTGGAGGAATATCATGCAGAAAGGTACCCTCATGAGTTCAGCGGAGGACAAAGACAGCGAATATGTATAGCTCGAGCCCTAGCCGTTGAGCCTCAATTCTTAGTCGCTGATGAACCAGTCTCTTCTTTGGACGTATCAATTAGAGCCCAGATCCTCAATTTGCTGGGAGAACTTCAGGAAAGCATAGGACTCACTTATCTTTACATATCACACGATTTGAGTTCTGTCAGACAGATCAGCCATAGAGTAGCCGTCATGTATCTAGGCGAAATAGTTGAACTCGCAGACACCGATGAACTTTTCAAAGAACCTCTCCATCCCTACACTGAAGCCTTGATTCGAGCTGTTCCCATTCCTGACCCAAAAGCAAAATCTATGAAAATTGTCCTGCCCGGCGAGGTGCCAAGTCCAATCAACCCTCCCCCAGGATGTCGTTTCCATCCAAGATGCCCACGCGCCAAGCTTTTATGCAAAGAAGAGAAACCCGGCTTGTTCGAGGTCAACCCGAATCATTTGGTTGCATGTCACCCATAATCTCAAAAAGATTCTGTGATTTGCAGGAAAGACAAAAGCTAGCTAAACTATTGGCCGTGGAGAAACTTGATGCACACGCTCAGTGAGCAAGCGAGTGGATAGAAAGTCTTGACGCACAAGCCTTGCGAGCAAAATCTCACCAATTTATCAGAAAACTGGTAACGGTGTCATTATAACCGCTGCTACCCAGCGGCGAGGCATATCTTGTTCTGTCCCAGTACGGTTGTCCAATCGTTAGCGTTAATATCTCATCTTCTTGGGGTTCAACAAAAATTAGCCCATGATCTGTGGTGTTGAAGCAGTTCAACGCATGATTCCAATCAGGTCCAAACACCAGAACATATCCACATCTGTACCCTGCTTTCAACGCGTTGCTCTTGAAATCTGTGGCAAAATTGCTGCAGGTATAGTCTTCTTCTTTGTACGGATTTTCATCAGTCTGGTCTGATTCAACGAATTGTAGGGCTTCGCCATAAGTTGGGTCTCTTAATTCGGGCGTGTGATAGTTCATTTGCGCTATGACGCCACTTGAAAGAATTAAGATTATGCACAACGCAAGGATAGAAGGCAAAAATTTTCCAGACCTGGGTATTTCGCGCCTATACGCTTCATATAACTTGGAACATCGATGGTTTCGTGGACGAACATGCTGAGCACAAAATGCTTTCCGACAATAGCAACATCCAAATGGAAATTGAACTTTTCCGCCACATTCTTCACAATGTGACAACTTGTCCTCAGGCCCCAATTAAACTTGTCACTTCCACACATTTACCTTTATCGTTGCTTATGCGCACGCGTAAAACAAGGACGATTGCCCAAATGCTGGCTCATATGCGAACTTCATGCGGCCGGCGGGATTTGAACCCGCGTTGTCAGCGTGGCAGGCTGATGTCCTAACCAAACTAGACTACGGCCGCCAGTATTCCTTGAAACAGACCCTAATTTAAGACTATTTACTTCCAACAGTTTACTTCCATTCACATCCATTGAATCAAGGTACTCTTTACTTATTCTGAGATATTCATATTTTCTCTTACCATCAACGTACTTCACACAATGTTGTACTCTCGTCGAATTACTTCTAATCTGTAGATGTCACCGTATTTCACAACTAACACAAACTGTCTTCATTCTTTCGGTTCTCGGACCTGCGCGGACTTGGTTCTCCTTGCAAATATGCAAGTTTGGCGCAAAGTTCAGCGTGTAGGATTTGCGACTCACAGAACTGCTTGGAATAGAACATAAGACATGACCAAAAGAATTCCTCCCACCTTGGATATGCCGCCCCTCGTCAGAAAGCGCCAGAGAAGAAGTGTTGTGATCAGCAAGAAGGGAAGAGTCTCTGCAAAGATAGTCAGATCAACAGCAAAAGGAGATGCTAGAAGAACCAGTCCAAGTACCAACGTGAGATTTGTAAGGTTGGAGCCGATGGAATCACCTATGGCAAGACGAGGTCGCCCCCGCCTGACAGCCGTTACGTTAAGGGCTAGCTCAGGTAGCGAAGTGCCTACGGCTACGATTTTGGCCCCTATAAGAATGGAAGGAACCCCCAGAATACCGGCAATATTCGAAGCAGAATAAACCGCGAACTGGGCAGCAACAACGACGACCGCTATTGCAAGAACGATCGTTGCCGCAATGGACCTCTTGCTTCTAGCGTCTGTTGTCGTTTTCTGTTTATCTGCTGAGGCTGGGCTCCTTCCTCTAGTCATCCTGTAAACGCTAAATATGAAGAGGGCAAGCAGCGCAGCGCCGACTAGAGGGCTGAGCGCGCGCATGCGCGCGGCTTGGGAGACGACTAAGAGCAGAGGGATCAGCGAGGACAGAAACAGAATGTCGACCATTTCTGTTAGGAGGTCAGTGCAACATGCTTCCAACGGACCGATGATGGCCATAATCCCTATCACCAAGCCAACGTTGGCTACGTTTGAGCCCATTATGTCCCCAACGGTGATTCCTATTGTTCCCTGCAATACTGAAAACACAGCCACAGTCATTTCAGGGATAGAAGTCATAACTGAAAGAATAACGAATCCCGCTGAGGCTTCACCGAGGCCTGTAAGGTCAATCAGCTCCTCAATCGACTTTATGGCAAAATGGCTCGCCACAGCTAGAGCCGCCAAGGAAACTGCCGATAATACGCCTTGGATTACAAGATTAAACATATGCAGCTGCACCCGCTAGGACATTGAGATAAGATTTGTGATGCATATCAGCGAATCAGCCTATTAATAATAGTTGAAGTGGCATCCAACAGCCCTTCTGTGAGAAAATGGGATGGTCACACTTTTGTTTTCTGGAGATGAGACTCACGTGTTTTGCCATTCAAGAATTTCGGGGGATACCTTTCCGCCTGTTATCGTTTCATGTAGCCTTTGATAGATTTCCTCAGCGCGTCAATAGACAGTCGAGCGCAGTGGAGTTTAGGCCCGGGAAGCCCTTCCAAATGCTCTATCACATCATACTCGGTTATCTTTATGGCCTCTGTGACGGGCTTTCCTTTAATCATCTCTGTGAGGGCGGAGCCTGACGCAAAGGCTCCTGCACATCCTATAGCTTGAAATTTGGCGTCTTTTATTATACCTTCATCAACCTTCAAGTAAACTTTCATGCTATCTCCACAGAGGCCTGTGAAGGAATCAACTGCCTCCGCGCCGTCGATCACGCCGACATTTAACCTTCGTAGGTAGTAATCAATAGCCTTCGCAGGATATCCTGCCTTTCTCAATAATTCGACCATTCCTTCTTCATCAGTCATAGTTGAAGCTCCTCCAAATTCTCAAATCTTGAAGGCACACGTAGAATTTACGTGGACAACATATAAAAATTAAGCTCACTCGAACCTCGACGCACGTGCAGCATAACAGATACGCGATTGTTTATGCATGTCGTAACAACAAAAAAGAGGGAAACTCGAGGTCAGTCTGATTCCAGGGTCATTCTGTTGCGTTAACTGTCAAGTCTAGGAGGCAAGCTTGAGCGTGCCCTTTTACTTTTACCTTCCGGTGCACTTTCTGGATGATTCCTTTTTCATCAAGCAGGAAGGTGGTTCGTTCCGTGCCCATGAACGTCCTACCGTAGAGACTCTTCTTTTTCCATACACCGTAAAGATCTAGCACTTTTCCTTCAGGATCGCTTAGCAAGGGAAAGGGTAACCCGTGTTTTCGCTTGAACTTCTGATGGGATTGAACGCTGTCCTTGCTCACGCCGAGTATGACGATACCTTCCTTCTCAAACTTTTCCATCATATCTCTGAACTCAACAGCCTCACGAGTACATCCAGGGGTTCCATCCTTCGGATAAAAATAGAGCACTACCTTCTGACCTCGGTAATCACTCAAAGACACTTCTCTACCATCATCTGCTTGCAAAGTGAAATCGGGAGCCTCATCTCCTTCAGTAACCATTCAAATCACCGGATAATAGTACACTTTCCACCATTTAAGATGGATGCCCCTATACTTCATTGTACGCATGCCCATACATGACATTGGAAGAAGAGGTTACTGCTTCTTTTTATATTGAATTAAAGTATTCCTTTTATCGTGTTGCTTCAAGACAATTGAGGTTGCAGGCTTAGCATGTTCGAGTTCAAATATAAGCAGGTCATTGTTCTGCGGGTTGACCTCAAGATGAGCAAAGGCAAGATAGCGGCCCAAGCGGGGCATGCAGCTGTTTCCGCCGCTGAAGAAACTCGGAAACGGCGTCCTGAGTGGTTGAAGGCTTGGTTGAAGGAAGGGCAATGCAAAATAGCCTTGAGAGTGGAGTCCGCACAGGAGCTTTTCGAGGTGGAGCGAAAAGCCAAGGAGTTGGAGCTGCCTTCTGCGCTCATTTCTGATAGAGGATTAACCGAGCTTCCACCGGAAACCATAACGTGTTTAGGAATCGGGCCGGCGCCTTTCGATCAGATGGATAGGGTAACGGGCGAGTTGAATCTCTTCTGAGTGGCGAATTGTGTGTTGGTTCCCAAGTTGGAGAGGGAGCTCGGCATGGAAACTTACGCGTGCCAGTCCCTAGGTATCGGTGGACGAATTCGTCAGTTGCCCGAAGATTTTGTGGTTGAAGAAGTGTTGTTGGACGGAACCAAAGCCAAGGTTCAACCAGTTGAAGTGCCGCAGCCTGTTGGCGAGGGCCGCTATCTCATTTGCGTCTTGGTGAAACGAGACTGGGACAACCTCCGTGCAGTCAAGAAGATAGCCAAGCGGATGGGCATAAGCCACAAACGCGTTCAAATAGCTGGAATCAAAGATGCGAAAGCCCTCACTGCTCAGCACATCAGCATTCGAGGAGTCACTCCCGAGTGGGCTTCAAGCGTCAAAATCAAGGACATCACCCTTCGTCCGTTGAGATTTTCCAATGAAAAGATTCACTCCCGCCTCCTCCTTGGAAACAAATTTCAAATCCTAATTCGAGCAATCGCTCATTCTGCTTCCTTGATTGAAGAACGCGTCAAAAATGTGCACGACGAACTATCCAGCCTAGGCGGATTCCCAAACTTCTTCGGACATCAACGCTTCGGCACAATTCGACCCCTAACCCATCTTGTAGGCAGATCTTTAGTGCAAGGTAACATAGAAGACGCGGCTTTCACGTTTCTCGCTCAGCCCAGCCCCCATGAACACCCTGAATCTAGAGAGGCTCGACAACAACTCTGGGACACCCAAGACGTCAAAGAGGCACTTCGACGGTTTCCAATCTACCTTAGGTATGAACGCTTGATGCTCAGCCACTTGGCAGGACACCCCAACGATTTTGCTGGGGCCTTCAGAACTCTACCTCCGAAACTATGTAGACTCTTTGTCCAAGCCTGTCAATCTTTCCTCTTCAACAAGTTCCTCAGCAAAAGAATGAACCTAGGGTTCGGCCTCAACGAGCCTCAGATCGGAGACTTCGCAGTGCACTTGGACGATCATGGACTTCCAACAAGAAAATTCGATCAAGCCACTTCGCAATCTCTTTCGAGCATTAAGAAAGCATCAGAAGAAGGTGAAATGCAAGTTGCCATTCCACTCATAGGCTACAAGCAACAGCCTTCCGATGGAACCGAAGGTCAAATCGAGAGAGAAATCCTTGAAACAGAGAATTTGTCTCCTCGAGAATTCTACGTCTCATCTATGCCAGAAGCAAGCGCGCCCGGAGGACTTCGCGCAATTCTAGCCTCCGTAACAGATTTTTTTGCGGAAAAACCATCCAGAGACCCAGAGAATTCTCGAAAGAAAAAGACAACACTCGGATTCACCCTGCAACGAGGCTCTTACGCAACAGTCTTGCTCCGAGAGTTTATGAAGCCACGAAACCTCATAAAAGCGGGTTTTTAGTAGCTTTTCATGGTTTGTTGGTAAGCCTTTTTTCATTGATTATTTTCGTTTGCGCAC
>Ga0209636_10004535_pt1 | contig 14167 bp, 16 predicted proteins | sample DeeMarSWOR152_54_FD_187464 | JGI IMG/M metagenome (GOLD analysis project Ga0209636, IMG submission 187464) | Marine sediment microbial communities from White Oak River estuary, North Carolina - WOR-1-52-54 (SPAdes) (version 2) | ecosystem: Environmental > Aquatic > Marine > Intertidal zone >...
ATTCCCTGAGAGTGCTGTCCAGATGTTTCAGGTCTTCTGCGGCGCATTCTTCTCCCCCCTCTAGGCTGATGTGAGCCTTGACGGCTGCGTTTTCGGGCTTCCTTTTCCCGGTTAGAGCTTATTTTGAACTCTGCCTTGAGGCGAAACATCAGCTGAACTTATTGTGAACTTCGGCTCGAGTTCTCGGTCGGTGACTCTTCGGGCGATTGGGAGGATGTTCGTTCAGACGTTACATACTAGATCATATGAGATGGATAGCTGGTCGTGTATGTGAGGATTGCGGAGTGCGTTGGTGGCCTCTTCAGCAGGAAGACTGGGTTCGAGATGCAGCTGATGAATCGATCTGGTAGGGGGTTTGTCTTGGTCAGTGAAAGCGGAGCTGGATATCCTCGTCGGAGCAGGATAGGGATAATGGTCTGCATTCTGGGGAATTCTGGTCCGGATTCCGGAATGGCTAGGCTAGCGCAGACGTGTAACCTCACTCCTTCACAGTTCTCTCTCTACACAGACTTTCTTGTCAAGTTGGGTCTCCTAGAAGTCTCGATGACGGAAGACGGGGTTGAGGTTCTGGGAGCGACCGCGAAAGGTGAGAAGTTCCTAAGAGAATACAAGGAGATCAAGGGTCTCAACGGACCTTAGCATTGTGCGGCATGGTCTAGGATGGCAGAACGGGCCCACGAGAGGACTACACAAGACTTGACATATGGAATCTTGGCCCCAAACCCCGAACGCTTCAGTTTGTTCTCCCTTATATACTTCTCCCGGGCTTATGCAACGATCAGAAGTTGGTTGTATAATCGGAGAAGGTCTGTAGAGGCTTGAGCAGGAAGGTAGTAACGCGGGGAGTCGTATGTCCGCGATGTTGGTTGTCCTACACTGGAACGGTGGCTGGATCGCTTAGGTCGCTGGGAGTTGACTGTGACACTGTTGACGTAGGTGGATACTCCGGTTACGCATTCATAGTCAACGTCACCAAGGGTGCAACTGATCCTTCTGGGCCAACCGCTCTCGGAGACTTATGGAACGAAATCTTCAGTGGAACTGAGAGTCTTGGGTTGTCGATCGAGGTATATCAGGATGTGGAATATGAGCGGCTCAGCGGCGATCCGACGCCTGAGGAACTCGAACGAACGAGGGGGCTGTTCGAGAGAGTCAAAGGAGAGATAGATGGGAGAGATAGGCCGGTTGTTGTCTGGGGACTACCTGCTCCGGACTTCGGGGTTGCGGTAGGTTATGAAGAGGAATCCTACTTAGCCAATACCGTCTATGGAGATACTGAGATTCCCGTTCCTTACTATCGCCTGCAGGCTCCGGGAAAGATTCAGGCACTCTTCTTCCGAGATGAAGTAGAGCGACAGACTGCCTTTGACGTGAAAGCGGTTGAGAGAGCTGTAAGGTTTGCATCGTGGACCGCGCCGGCACCAGGAGGTTCGCTATGGGTTATGGGGCCTCCAGCCTTGGGCACATGGGCCGATGCTCTACGCAAACTCCCCGAGACCCAGGATTACTGGAGTGGGTATGGGGGCAACAGTTATGTCGCTCAATGCGTCCGAGAAGGTCGATCGTTGGCAGCAGAATTCCTGAATCGACTCTCTGCGAAGCATCGTGGACGGCAAGCGAAGCACTTGAAGGAAGCATCGAAGAGCTACGAGGAAGAAAGGAAGCTTATGGAAGGCTTCACTCAAATCTTCCCTTACACTGAGGCTGCGTCTCCTCAACCAGAGTTGAAGCCAGAGCATCTGAAGAAGGGAGCAGAGATACTTAGGAAGGTCAAGCTGCTAGAGGAGAAAGCTGCTAGAGACATGAGGAAAGCGCTTGAAGAGTGGGAGAGCCTTTAGAAACGATCGGGGACTGGCGCCCTCCGCCAACTCGGAATAGACATGGGATTCCAAACTTTGAATTCCAGAACCTTGCCAAAGTCTTCTCATAATCAACAACAGGGCATCTTCTGCATTTCTGAACCATTTCGCACCCAGTGAACCCACTTGTGCCTGCAACTTGCTCGATTCTCAATTGATAGTGGATAGGCAAGTTTAATAAGGAGAGAGCATTAGATTTCGTTTCACGCAGGAATTGGGAGCTGTTTTGGCTTCTCTATTCCTGCAAGCAAATATAGTAGGAGTGAAAAATGCGATGGAAAGACGTGAGATGCACAAGGCAGTATGCGCTGATTGTGGAGAAGAGTGCGAAGTTCCCTTCAAGCCTGACGGCACAAGACCCGTATACTGCAGAGAGTGCTTTGCCAAAAGAAGACCGCAAAGATCAAGCTTTGGTAGTAGAAGACCCTATGGATCAGATCGGTCACGCGGAAGATACTAGGTAAGGCCAACACGAGCTACCAGAGAAATGAAGACGCTCGCTACGTCTTCGAGCGTTTCTCTTTGCGCCTTTTTTTTCTCTCCTCTCTTTCTTTCTTGGTCATCGGCTTCTTCTTCGAGCTCTTACCCATACCCAACTTGATCCCTCAATTGGAATACATACTGTTGTGGAATTAAGTCTTTTGATGGAACAGTGAGCTGCTACTCAGTCAAGACCAGATAGATAGGTCACAACCCGAGTAATCCAAGGGCTTCTTTCAGGATCACGATCAGAAAGATGAGCAGTATCATGAGCCCCGGGTGCTCCAAGAAGACAGCAAGATCTTGAGAGATTCTCATAGATATCCTGTAAATGCCCGACTTGTTATTAGGACTTGTGAAAAGAGTTTATGTATTCTTGACCTAGATTCCTCGACCCTAGCCCCGACTTCGTATTAGGCTTGAGGCTTTGAGCATGAATGCAGGAGAATGCGCAGGAGAAGACGCAGCCCCCGTTTTCTCCCAGCTTCTACAATCGTTCTCCTCCGGCACACGTAGAGAACCTAGCTTCAATCAGCCGTCCGCGTACGCAGATAATATATGACCTTTTGCCATAAACGATGATCAGGCTTTGGTTCAAGGTGAGCTGATATGAGATTGGGTTTCAGTACAGTCATGTACGAAGAGACTGGTCTGAGCTATCCTGAGATCGTGAGGAAAGCTGATCAACTAGGCTACCAAGGGATCGAACTGAACCTCAGGAAGTGGCCCTCGGAGTCAGACATAGGTGAGATCAGGAAGTCGCTGGACAGACATGATGTGAAGGTTGCCGCCATCGGAACAAGACACATGTATGTCACCCACGGACTATACCTAGCATCCCCAAACAGACAGGTCAGAGAGAAAGCATTGGAATACATCACAGAATGCATGAAGATAGCGCGAAGACTAGATTGCCTTATTGTCCAAGCTGGATGGGCATTCCAGGGCTCAAAGCTTGAAGCCCCATACAATGCGGCGTGGGAGCAAGCCGTGGAAAGCCTCAGAGAAGTCGGCAGTCGCTGTCACGAACACGGGCTTCGCTTCGTCATCGAGTTTGCATGCAAGAAGAACGTTGAACTCGTCAACACGATGGACGAAGCCTTACACATGCTCGACCAAGTCGGAAGCGAAAGTGTACTTGTCATGGCAGATGTGTTCCACATCTACACGGAAAATCAATCCGTCAGAGACACAGTTCTGGAGGCGGGTAAGCGGTTGGGATACGTCCACCTTGCAGACAGCGACAGACTCGTACCAGGGGATGGAGAGATCAACTTCCCTGAGTTCATCGACGCTCTAAAGGAGATATGCTACAAGGGCCACATGATTATGGAGTTCGACCCCGGGCCTAGGCCCGACGAATCGTTGAAGAAAGCCTATGAATACGTGAAGAAATTTCTGTAAAGAGAACCGCTGTTCCATTCTGTCTAAGTCTTAAATACCCAAAATTCGATAACCGTCATCCGTAGTGATCGTAAGATGAGCACAGTTATGAGACATAAACTGCAAGAACTGGACGAGAGCGGCAATCCTATCAAGGTCGGGGTCATAGGCGCAGGCTTTTTCGGCTGCTCAACAATAGGACAGATATCAAGAATCCCAGGGATCACCACGTCCATAATAGCGGACATCTACAAGGAAAAGGCCACGCGCGGGTTCACCAGATTCGCTCGTCGGAAAGCCAAGGAGATTGTCGAGACAAGGGATACCGACATGGCGAACAGTTGCATAGAGAAGAACATACCCGTAATCACAAGGGACAGCCGAGTCTTGATAGAAAGCGATGTCGAAGTCATCCTCGAATCCACAGGCGTGCCAGAGGTAGCGGGAAGACACGCCTATGAAGCGATAAGCAATAAGAAAAACGTCGTTATGGCTACGGTCGAAGCCGAATGCGTCATCGGACCCCTCCTATCTAAGATGGCGCGCGAGAATGGCGTTGTCTATAGCCAAGCCTACGGGGACCAGCCCGCCTTAATCTGCGAGCTTTACGACTGGGCAAAGTCTTTGGGATTCGACGTCGTAGCCGCTGGTGAAGGGACGGCTGCTAGGATAGAGTGGAGACACGAGACTCCTGATGATGCACTCCAAAGATTCGGCTTCACCCAAGAGGAGATCGACCGACTCAGACTGAATCCGAAGATGTACAATTCATTCATCGACACAACGAAATGCGCCGTGGAGATGGTCGCTGTCTGCAACGCAACAGGACTGAAACCTGACATAAGAGGGATGCATTTCCCACTAGGCTCAGTGAAGGACGTGCCAAGACTCCTCAGCCTGAGAAAAGACGGAGGCATACTTGAGGACAAGGGAGTTGTCGACGTTATTACAAGAGTCCGCCCGGATGGCCGACAGATTAGGAACGATATAAGATGGGGCGTCTTCGTCGTGGTCGCAAGTGACAACCGAGATGTCAAAGGACTCTTCAAGACCTACGAGGCTCCAAGAGGAGCAAGAGGTAAGAACGCACTAGTATACAGACCTCACCACTGGGCAGGACTCGAAGCATCGATCTCCCTAATCCGCGCGGTTCTCTACAAAGAACCTACAGGAGCACCTCTGCCAGCCGCGCCGTCAGCGGAAGTCTTAGCTGCAGCGAAGAGGACACTGAAGCCCGGAGACATGTTGGATGGCGGAGGCGGCTACACGACCTATGGGCTTGCGGAGAAGGCAGGAGTCGCAAGAGAGGAGAACCTACTTCCTCTCGGGCTTGCTGAGAACATTCGAGTTGCCAAAGAAGTTCCTCCCGATGGCGTAGTCAGCTACGACGACGTAGAGCTAAACGAGGACTCTTTCCTCCTCAAACTAAGGAGAAAGCAAGACAAGACATTCTACTGACCCTTCCCCTCTTCTCCCCTTCTGCGGGGTTCAGGATCACTGTTTCCTCTGAACCAATGTAGTCAGCCCTGTAGTTGTGATAGGTTGCTGGAATGCAGTCGGATAGAGTCAACCTAGCGGAAGCTCGAAAACTTCGGCAGCTGTCCTTCCTAGACACCAAACAAGCTCTTCGTCGGCAAGGCCGATAGTTCTGTACTTAGTGAGCTCTGTCACAGCGTTCTCCCCGTGATCAGAACCAAACATTACCCGGTTGGCGCCTAGAGTCTTACAGAAACTGTGGATAGCGATGCTCGGCATCCAGCTCGTCTCCAGATACACGTTAGGGCAAAGTTTCGCCGCCAAAGCGGCCTCGCTGGAGAACACAGCACTTCCAGAATGCGCAAGGACAATCTTCAACTCCGGAAACTCAATGGCCAGCGGAATCAAAGCAGACGGAAGCGCCCAAGGAATTCCAGCTCCGGTATGGACCATGACTGGAATCCCTAGGTCCAAGGCAGTCGCCAGAACCTTTCGCCCGTTTGATCGATTCGGGTCAACTGCATGGGCCAGTGGATGAAGCTTCACTCCAACGAAACCAAGATCGTTCACGCATCTCCGTAGCTCTTCGCGATATTGCTTTGTTGGGAGATGAGGGTTGACGTTCGCCATCCCGAAGATTCTCCCAGGCATCTCTCTGGAAAGATTTGCGATAGCGTCATGTTGCTCAATGACCGTCTTCAGGTCGAGAACGGAACCAGGCTGTACGACACTTGCGTCAATCTTGTTTTCGTCCATCTGCGGCAAGAGCTTCTCAAGGGTGAAATCGTCTTCGAAAACGTAATCATAGCCTAGATGTGCATGGGCATCAATGATCATGGGACATCCTCTTCCCTAACCTCTGCTCAGTACCTGAATATAAGAGATGAAGGCTTTTTGACAGAACAACTCAACCAGCTTCTCTCATGTTCCTTTTCAGACAAGAAGCTTCTCGGTCTTGACCCTTTCAACAAAACCATTAATAGTGGAGGAGCAATTCCTTGATATCTTAGAGGTGTCTTGAACGATGCCGTACTTACGTCCCGAAGACGCCAACAACAAACTCATCGAAACAATTGAAGAGATAAAGGCCCGCAACCCGTCCATGCCATGGAGAGAACGCGTGCTCGCAACAGGACGTTTCAGAATGCTTGTTCACTGCTGGCCCTCAGGGTCCGGTCATCCCACACACTACCACCCAAGAGCAGACGAGATCTGGTACATCTACGAGGGAAAACTCAAGGTGACCTTCAACGAAGGCCCAACCTTAGTTGCAGAATCCGGAAGCATCCTCTTCGCCAAGAGAGGAACCACCCATGATATGATCTCTGTTGGGGAAGACCCACTGGTAATGCTCGTCTTTGTAGCGCCTAACGAACCAGACGACGAAGTATCCCTATCATCTCAGAAGGTAGAGTTTCCGGAGTAATACACTGCCAGAGGCAACCCAACTATGAGCGGTTCTTCTCCTCCAGTACTGCCTCCTCGACGAGAAGATACCCAGAGTCTTCCTTCCACATGTTTCTGGCTCTCAATATGTGAATCTTCTTTCTGAAGTAAGGCGCATCTAGAACAAGCGTCTCGTATTCTCCTCCCTCCCCTACCACAGATACCTGCCATTTCCTGTTAAGCTTAACCAAATCGGTCAGCGCTCCACGGTCGATCTCTCGTCCAAGCCATTTCTGATCAAAGCCATATGCGTAGACGCCCGTGATGATTACGCGAAAGCCAAGTTCGATCAGCTCCTCAATCAGTCTAACCGGGTCTTCATGCCAGATCGGGGCTAGAGACTCAAGGCTTAGCTCTTTGCAGATGCCATCGATCCTAGACTTCTGATATTCTGAAAAGACGGCCCCTGAAACGACCCCCTCAACATCCAGAGTCGCGAGGAGGCTCTTCAGGTCTACCAGTTCTTCATCTCTGATCCCAGATGTCTCCCTTTTAACGAGCGGGATGCCAACGGCTTCAGCGAAGAGATCCGTCAATTCAATATTCGGATAATGGAACATCCAGCTATCATCTCTCTGAGGAATCATTGTCACCAGATACCTCACGTTGTGACTCTTTCCCAGAACTCGGTAAAGCGCAAGAGCAGAGTCCTTACCGCCACTGACTAATGCAACGAGATTCATCTCAGCCCAGACTAAAACAGATTTCCCTAAAAGGTTTTCTTCGCTTCGTCAAATGATTCCTGAACCTCGACCTTCCAGCCCGAGATTCCGTCAGGCGAGTCAGGATACTCCCTATACAGCGCCTTGACTCTCTTCGACATCCTAGCCATCTTGTACAGCTTCCTTAGGAACGAGAGACGCCCTAACCCCCTAAAGACCCGCCGAGTTGCCTCAGTGACGTTCAAATGGACATCGCCATCCAGCCCCGCGACAATCACATCATCTTCCTTGATCAATCTGTACCGCATTCCATAGCTAAGTTCCTCGTTAGTCAAGCCTTGAAGAAAGAGACGGAAAATGTCGAGGCCAGCCTGCTTAGCCCCATAATTCCTCATATACTGAACATTGATCGGCCACAGCCTTTCCCGAGATGGTCTGCCAGTTTCCAAAGCCTCTGCTATTACCTCTCCAGCTATCTTTCCTCCCGTCATTGAAGGTCCCATGCCGCCACCATGAATCGGATTGACTTGGCAAGACGCGTCCCCCATGACTACTATTCCGTTTCCTACGAACGAGTCTAGCGGCCTGCGCGTCGGGACGATCCCTCCTCCACCATGGACAACGTTCGAGGACTCAAACAAGGCTCGAGAAAGAACGTGATCGTAGAGTTGACGTTTTGGACTTGGGTAGTTGCCTACTGCAGCTACTCCGAGCCCAACATTGACCCTTGCCTCTCCCTCAGGGAAGATCCAGCAATAGCCTCCTGGCGCTGCCTCCGGATCCAGATAGATCTCGCAGAAATCTGGCTCACTCAGGTCTTTTTTCAGTTCACGAATCTCCCTGTAACAGATTACCTGATCCTCTTTCCTGACTTCCCGGTCAACGCCCATCGCTGCTGGAAGCTTGCTTCGCAGCACGCCGAAGAACCCGCTTGCGTCTGCAGTCGCTTCACTTCTCAACTCGACCTTGGAGTTCGACGCGGTTTTCCTAGCGGAGACTCCTATGACGTAGCCGTCCTCTATGACAGGTCGCAGGACGTGTACCGAATGCAGGAGCTCTACCCCTGCATCCAGCGCATCCCTAAGCAATCTCTGCCCGAAGAGGTAACGGTTTATCATAAAGCCGGGAAGCCCTTCGCCGACAAGACGGAAAACGGTCCCCAAGTCCGGCGAGTATATCTTTATCCCCACAATGTCCCGCTCCAGCTCCTCTCCTTCCGGGTATGAAAGCCCCAGATTGTCAAAGTGATGTTTCCCAATCGCGTCTCCGCAGACCTTCTTTCCTATTGAATTCTTCTCCTTCCGGTCTACCAGGCAGACACTCAGTCCAGCGGAGGCGAGGGTCTTAGCCGCGACACTTCCAGCTGTCCCACCGCCGACAACTATTGTATCGAACTTCTCCAAAGGCCGTTTCCTCGGTGTACTTTTCACACTAGATTTACAAACTAAACCTTATAAATGATGAAGTAACTCCATACACACTAGGTGTAGCGGATTGCACTCTAGACCCGTGCTGAGCAACGAGCTGCGAAGAGTTGTGGAGGCACGAATGGAAAGGACGCTCGGCGGAATAGAGGAAACACTCCGGCAGATACTCGAAAGTCAGGAAATCGGGCTGGAAGAGCTGAGGGAATCTATCCATGGTCTCGAAGACAGCTTTGATCTACTGTCCCAGAAGTGGAATCTCCAGATACTATACATATTGTTCCTCCGAAAAACTATGGGTTTCAGCGAACTCAAGAAAAGCCTCGGAGTCAACTCACGGACCCTATCGGACAAACTGAAGATCCTGGCTCAACATGGATACTTAGGAAGATCGGTGGAACAAGGACCACCACTAAGAGTGAAGTATTCTCTCGCAACGAGAGGGTGGAATACAATCCTACTAGCGTTGCCTCTCTTATATTACTCCAGCAGTGGCAACTTAAAGTAGAGATACACATGTCAGAAATCCACGAGTGGAAGATTTCCGAAGCGGCAACGTAGTGGTGATGAACGTGCAGAAAGACGTCCTGATCATCAACGCAAATGTAGTCACCCTAGATCTGGAAAGACCACGAGCCCAAGCCGTAGCAGTAAGGAACGGCAAGATACTCGATATCGGCACGCCCGAGAAAATCCTTAGATTAGCACATGATGAGGCGAAAATCGTCGATCTTCATGGTAGGACTGTTGTGCCAGGCTTAATCGACTCGCACGCCCACATGCTGCAATTCGGACAATCTCTGGGGCAGCTCAATCTGAGAGACGTTCGATCCATAGAAGAGCTGCAATCTAGGCTCAGAAAGTATGCGGAGGACAATCCAGAGAATGAATGGGTATTGGGGGGAAGCTGGGACCAAGGGAAGTTCTCAGAGAGACGCTATCCAAACCGTTGGGACTTAGACTCTGCTGTTAGTGATAGACCAGTCTTCTTGACGCGCGTATGCGGACACGTATGTGTAGTAAACAGCAAGGCCTTGCAGCTTGCTGGAATAGACGCAGACAAAAGCCAACTCAAGGACAAGATAGACAGAGACGAGACCACTGGCGAGCCTGCCGGAATCTTGAGAGAAGAAGCCCTAGGGCTCATACGACGAGCAATGCCGAAGCCCAGCCTCGAAGAGATCGAAAGATCATGCTTCCTCGCGTGTCGAAAGGCTGTCGAAGCAGGCTTGACGGGTGTCAACTGGCTTGTGAGTTCATCAGACGAGATCAGGGTTCTCCAGAAGCTTTCAAAGGAAGACCGGTTGCCTATCAGAGTCTGTCTTGGCATCCCGGTAAGCCTTCTGCACCATCTGACCGAACTGGGGTTGGCCACTGGCTTCGGCAACGACATGATGAAGATAGGGCCGACCAAGGTTGTGCTTGACGGGTCCCTAGGTGGGCACACCGCTGCCCTTTATGAGCCCTACTCCGACAGGCAGGAAACCACGGGCATGATGCTGTACACGAAGCGGAAGCTGAACAATATCATCCTCGAAGCGCACGAGGCGCATCTGCAGATAGCGGTTCACGCCATTGGCGACCGCGCAATGGATACGGCCTTGGCGGCCTTCGAAAAGGCACTGAAGAGCTCTCCGTGGGAGGGTCACAGGCACAGGATTGAGCACTGCTCGGTCCTCAACCCAGCGTTGATTAGACGGATGAAACGTTTGGGCATAATAGCCTCCGTGCAGCCTCATTTCGTCATCTCCGACTTCTGGGTTACCAGCCGAGTTGGGGAGGAAAGAGCCAGGTGGGTCTATCCGTTCAAGTCTCTTCTACGAACCGGGCTTGTAGTTGCCGGAGGGTCGGATTGTCCGGTTGAGCCGATAGATCCGCTTCTGGGCATGTGGGCCGCAGTTGCAAGGAAAGATTCCCACGACGAGAATGTCACGGCCGAAGAGTCCCTCAAGATGTACACACTGAATGCAGCCCACGCCATCTTCGACGAAGCCACAAGAGGATCTATTAAGCCGGGAAAGCTTGCCGATCTGACGATATTGTCAGACGATCCGCGCCTTGTGTCACCCGACGGGATTAAGAGCATTGCGGTCGAGATGGTCATCGTAGGCGGCAGGATAGTCTACGAAAGGCCTTAATGCGCGAGACTTCAAGTAAACTGTCAGAGTGGGCGCAGAATGACAAGACTACCGATTCCCCGGCCAGTCTCGGGCGGAATATTCCTCTCCTACAAGTGCTCCAGCAAGTGCAAGCATTGCATGTACGCATGTTCCCCCGACTGGAAAGCGGACTGGATACCCCATATTGACGCAGAAAGGGTGCTTGTCCAGCTCTCGAATGCACTCAAGAAGTCATATCCCTCGGGATTCAACCGAGTCAGCCTAAACCTGGGACTTCACTTCACGGGGGGAGAGCCCTTTCTAAACTTTGACCTTCTTCTGGACTTGGTCAAGATAGCAGCTAGACTACGGATTCCATCAACGTTCGTTGAAACGAACTGTTTCTGGAGCATCGATGACGAGACCACAAGATCAAAGCTGACCCAATTGAAGGACGCAGGGCTACACGGCATACTGATCAGCGTCAACCCATTCATACTCGAGTACGTTTCTTTCGAGAGAACGAAGCGCGCAATCAGGATAAGCGAAGAAGTCTTTGGAGCGAACGTGATGATCTATCAAGAGTTCTTCCATCGCCAATTCGAAGGGCTTAGCATCAACTCTAGGTTGCCTTTTGAAGCATACTTACAGAGGGCAGGTCATCGCAGCTTGCAGTACGTAGAACTGATTCCTATGGGGAGAGCGTGCTACCAATTGAGATACCTTGCCGGTAAGTACTCACCAGACCGTTTTTCTGGCGAGTCTTGCAGGGAAGAGTTGACGAGACGGTGGCACGTCCACGTCGACAACTACTGCAACTACATATCTGGTTACTGTGGCGGCATTTCTCTGGGAGACGCTAGAGACCTTGACTCAATCTGTCAAGGTCTGGAACTCGACGACCTTCCAATAATCGCTAGGTTGGTATCCCCAAGAGGAATAGGCGAGCTCTTTAGGTTCGGCGTCGCAGAGTTCGGCTACAGAGAACTCGAAGAAGGCTACGTCTCAAAGTGTCACCTATGTGTCGACATAAGAAAACACATCTCAGAACAGACTGACGAGTTCAAAGAGCTAGGACCACTGGAATTCTACCGCAGCCTGTGGGACCCCAACGTCGCCTTGGAAGCAGAAGCGGCGAACCGTTAGGTAGCCCAGTGAGCCGAAGACTTGCTACAATAGGAGCTGGACTCTGTGATGATCCTCCATTAATCTTTTATCTACAGACAGATATCTTCTATGTCAAATCAGAGAGTTCTTCAAAGTGAACTTTCAATGACGCCGGACGGCGATCCAGGCCTAAGGAAAAAGGTCGAAGGAGATTTTCCGGAACAGACTCCAAACGTCGGCGAACTAGTGAAGACCCTCATGAAGAGTTTCCTGAAATCAGACAGCAACTACGGGGCGATCACAGACATAGAGACAGACATAGATAGCATCTATGACATGGTGGGCAGATACATCGATGAAGAGAAAGTGAACGTGTATGCTCTGAAGCTCGGAGACCGCATTCTACTCTCGAAAACGGATGTCGACTTCGAAGACATCTACGAGGTCATAAAGGAACGATCGCAGCTTCAAATCAAGAAGGACATGATCGAGATATGGGACGACGCGGAAAGGGGGATTCTGCACTTGATCATTGTCCCGGTTAGGAAGCATTTCCCTCTGGATTACTCGACCGACAGACAGAAAGCCAGAATGATCGAGAAGATTTCGTCTATGACTTGGCAAATCGCCTAGGTTGCACCGAGCATCACAGAAGGCTTCTACCGCAGAGGTTTCTCCTTTCTGCCAAGCACGAGTTCGTTGAGTGACACTCCGTTGACTGTCACAACCTTCCAACGGATACCGGGTATGTCTCCCATAGCACCGCCTCTTGACCCTCCGATACCCTCAACGAGCACTTCGTCGTGCTCGTCCACAACGTTCAGAGCTCCGTCACCCGGAAGAAAGGCTGTTATGACCTTTCCGTTCTTTATGAGTTGGGTTCGGACACATTTCCTGATAGCGCTGTTGGGTTGCTTGCTTTCCCGCCCAACCTTCTCGAGGACGATCCCCCGTGCCATAGGGGATCCTTCCAGAGGGTCAGACTTGACATCCAACCTGAGCATGCGTCGTTTATAATAGATGTCGCTCCACCGCCTCTCTTTCCTTTTCGAGGATAGTTTTCTAGCGGCGAATTTCCCTCTGGGCGACCTTCCCATTCTCTCGTCCTCGCTCGGATTCGGATTTCCGACTACGCAGATTTTCCACTAGTGCCAATACACATTTGCTTCATAAAGGTTTCTGTTCAGTCGGTCAGACACTTAAAGAATGCCTGACGAGGGATATTCATGGAAGGAAGTCACATTATTGAAACATTATCTATCTGGAAATAGCGTTTCGCTAAGAACCGGATCTTCTCAGCATTCTTCCCGTTCCTGCCGATCGCTATCCCCTTGTCCCTAGGCTCAACGGAGACGACCGCGAACGTTCTACCGTCAGGCCTTTCAGTTATGCGTATCTCCGTGAGCCTAGCCGGTTTCAGAGCATTCTTTATGAACTGAGCAGGATCCTCGGAGAACTCGATCACTTCATGCTTCTTACCCGTCATCTTCTCAAGCATGTATATGTTCTTGCCCCGTCTCCCTATAGCGATGCCAACATCTCCCTCCTTTATGACGAATATTATCCGATCAAAGTCGTCATCGATCACACAATCTCTCACGGTTGCTCCCGTGATGCTCTCAAAAAGGGCAATATGCCTCATCTCGCGGTTAGTTAGCTTTATCCCTTTGGACACTACTCTTCCACCGCAACCTTCAGTATGTCAGAATCGCCTGGGTCCCTTACTGCCAGAGCCGAGACAACGAATGGTTTGCCACAGATTCTCCCGAGTTCCAGACTTGTCCTTGGGTAGACAACGAAGGGAACCTTGGAGAGCTTACAGTAGTGCTCGAGGCTTTCTCGAAGATCCCTAGGACAGTTAGATGCAGCAACAATAAGTCGAACCTTGCCGCTCAAAGCACTATTTGATGCAGAGTTGGCACCAAATAGAACTTTGCCCGTCTTGGCCGCCATTGCTAACGCTTTGTCCAAGTCAGCCACTTGACTCTTCCTCCTGGCCTCGAGGTGATGCAGCAGACATGTAGATGTCTACAAGTCCTGTCCCAATAGGTATGGCTTGGCCAACTATTACGTTTTCGGTTACTCCCTTAAGGAAATCGCTCTCTCCACTTACAGCTGCGTCCACAATATTGGGAACCGTAATTTCGAACGCAGCCCTCGCGAGCACGCTGGCTTTCCCTCCGCTCACCCCGTGCCTACCGATCTGCCTAATGCCGCCTGTCGCAGCCATG